>OLKW01000307.1_pt1 | contig 37091 bp, 29 predicted proteins | sample 1604351 | NCBI WGS metagenome assembly OLKW01 (sample SAMEA104055714, study PRJEB20765) | soil metagenome | isolation source: soil
AATAAAAGAAAGTAAAAAATTAATCGTACATTTGAATTAAGAGAAAACACTATCTAAGACAAAGTACAATTTAGTTTGAAGACATACAGTCTTCCAAATTTCATTGATGCAAATTACGCGGGTATTAATTTAAATATACCCGATATACAATTGTGTAATACCTTCGTTAATGATACACTTGATGCAGGAGTAGGGTTTACAAATTATTTCTGGAGTACTGGAGTAAGTACACAAACAATTATTGTAAATACACCGGGTAAATATTGGGTAACAGTTACAAATACGCAGGGTTGTACAAAAACAGATACGGTAAACGCATATTTACTAAAACCATTAAGGGAAGACACCATTTATTGCGGCTCTGCATTTACTGCAAATGTTACGCAAGGCGGAGTACTTGCCTATAATTGGTTTGATGCAAATACAAATCCAATCAGGAGTTTTACGCAGTCGGGAAATTATTGGGTTGATATTTCCTACATAAACGGATGTGCTATTAGGGATAGTATTTTTCTAAAAGTATTTCCAACGGCTTCTGTAAATATTGGTTCCGATACAACTTTTTGTCTGGGTAATTTAAGTTTAAATGCTCAAAACCCTAAGGCAAAATATTTGTGGAGTACCGGAGAAGCAACACAAAATATCATTGCAACAAAAGCCGGAACGTATTGGGTTGTAATAACAGATACAAACGGATGCAAAGCAAAAGACACAATGATTGTCCGCCCGCAACTAAGCGCATTTGATTTTGCCATGCCAAACATTGTAACACCTAACAATGATAATATTAATGATGTAATTGATTTTGGTATTTATCAGTTTTCTTCTTTACAAATAGAAATTTACAATCGTTGGGGACAAAAAGTTTTTGAGAGCAATGATACAAACGCAATTTGGAAACCAATAGTTGATGACGGAACTTATTTTTACACCGCTCAATACAGAATAGATTGTGGACTGGATACACAAACGAAAAATTTAAAAGGGTTTATAACGGTTGTTAGATAAATTTTATCTTATGTCTTTGCGAGTCCTACCGAAAATTCATTCAGCGCCAAAATAAACTCGGACGAAGCAATCGCCATTAGTTTAAAGAGATGTTATAGTGATTGCTTCGCTTCGTTCGCAATGACATCCCATTTGAAAGCTAGCCTCCTTCGCAAGTAAGATTTTGTATTTCCTTCTCCTTTGGAGAAGGACAGAGGGTGAGGCCAAAATAAAAAAGCCCCATTCAATTGAATAGGGCTTTCATTTTTTTACTTCTTGTTTCTCGCGTCTCGACTTCGCTCGACGTGACATACCCTAAACAATCTTAATTTCTTCTTCCAAACAAACGAAGTAACATTAAGAATAAGTTAATGAAATCAAGGTATAATGATAGTGCGCCCATCAAACCTAATTTCATTCTTCCTTCTCCTGCATTTTCTGCATTGTAGTTTTTAATTTTTTGTACGTCATAAGCAGTTAAACCGGTAAATACAAGTACACCCACAAAACTGATGATGTAATCTAAGCCCGAACTTTTGGTAAAGAAATTAATTACAGAGGCAATGATAATTCCGAAAAGAGCCATCATTAAAAACGAGCCCATTTTTGTTAAGTCGGTTTTTGTAGTAGCGCCTACAATAGCCATAAAACCAAATAAAGCAGAGGTGGAAGCAAATACTTTAAAGATGGTGCCTATACTGTAAGTCATAAAAATAAAACTGAAGCTAATACCATTTATCGCACTGTATAAAATAAAAAGCACTAACAATATTGGAAACGAAAAACGCTGCCATCCCAACGACATAGCAAATACAAAACCTAATGGAGCAAACATGACTACCCAACCAAGTATAGATAAGCCAATCACTTTTTCGCCTTCTACATTTAACATGGGAAGCATCAGCGAAGGATTAAAAGCGAATACTAAAGAAAAAAGTGTTGTAACACCTAAGGCTAAAAACATCCAACCAAAAGCTGCGCTTAATAAGCTTCGTGTTTTATCGACTTCAACCGATTCGTATTGACTAAAATCTGTAGTACTTCTTGAATTTTGCATTTTTGTAGTTTTTTATTGAATACAAAGGTACGAAAATTTTGTTAGTTGATGTGTTTGCGTTAGGGATTGAGCAACGGTGTTGGAGCACATGATTCCGCTTTTCGCGGGAACATTGCGACTTGCGAAAGCCCGCCCCGCATGTTAAATTAAAATAGAATGAAAATAGTCAGCGCGGGAAACGCCCCAATATTATTCTTCGAAATCTAAATAAAGAAGTACCTTCTGCAACTGCTCCCTGCTAAAGCAACTGGAATTTATTAAATCTTCCGCTTTTATTTTCTTGCTCCGCTTTAATGCGAATATACATTTGGTGCCTTCGTATTTTATGTAGGGATGATGCACCATGGTTTTAAAATCAACACTATTCACTTTTAATTTTTGAATAAGAGTCGCATTGATAGTAAGATTAGGCTTTATAAGATTATATAAACTGTCTGTAAATCCATACACTTCTTTTAACTGCTCAATATTGGTATAGCCTCCCAATAAACTTTTGTATTTTAAAATACGGTGTGTATAACCGGGACCTATCCCTTTTAGTTTTAGCCATTGCAGACTATCAGCAGAATTTATTTCAATAGATAATTTTTCTTCTTGTTTTTTTTGCCTTGTCATTCCGAGCGTAGTCGAGGAACTTGAATACCCAATGTTGTTTTGTTTCTTATTTTTATCGATTAAAATGTAAGGTTTTAGTTTTTCAAAAAGATGATCTGTCATACCGTATAATTTTTTCAGATCTTCCGCTTTGTAAAACTTAGCGCCTTTATTTCTGTAATTCATAAAGGTGTGCGCCGATTTAGTACTAAAACCCAATTGAATCGCTTGTTCTTCTGTAACTTTATTGGGGTCAAAGTAAAACAGACTGTCTTTTTTATTTTTTTCAAAACCTGTACTGTACGAATTGTTTTCCGGCGACAGCATATTTTGCATAGCCAGTTTTGCAGCAATAGAATCTAATTCTATTACAATCACTTTTTCTGTCGTTGGGGTATAATGATAAACCACGACATATTTTACAATGGCTAATAGAAAAATCAGTGAGATGAGTATCATCATGCCGTTTCGCTCTCTGCGATTAAGCGTAAAATATTTTACAATATAATTAATCAATTGCTTTTGTTTTTTGTTGCATGAAATAATAAACAGGTATGCCCAGTGCTACAATAACTAAACCTATACCTGTGTTTAAGGTTTTGTTGTAAACTAAATCAATACAAATTAAAGAAGTAAGTAAAATATAAATTAACGGTACCACCGGATAGCCCCATGCTTTATATGGGCGGGGAGTTTCTGGTTCTTTCTTTCTTAATACAAAAAGGGCTGTTATCGTCACGATGTAAAATAGTAAGGATGCAAAGGTAGAATATTCTAATAAATCTCCATACGAACCACTTAAACATAATAAACTTGCCCAAACAGCTTGTATCACTAAAGCATAAGCCGGCACGCCAAAGGAATTATTTTCTTTTGCCCGTTTGAAAAATAATTTATCTACCGACATAGCCTGAAACAATCTTGCTCCTGCTAAAATCAATCCGTTATTACAGCCGAAAGTTGACACTACTATTAATCCGGCCATAAAATAAACTGCCGTATTTCCACTCATAACGGTTGCCATCGCTGCTGCTCCTACGCGATCGTGAGGCGCATTTTGTATATCGTGCATAGAAAGCAGACATAAATAAGCAACGTTTGCCAGGCAATAAATAAGTGTTACCATGAAAGTCCCCAATAATAAACCTCTTGGAATATTTTTCTCCGGATTTTTTATTTCAGCAGCAATAAAAGTTACGTTGTTCCAGGCGTCGCTGCTGAATAATGAACCAATCATGGCAACACCAACCGCAACCCAGATTGCCATTCCCGAAAGTGAAGTGCTTATTCCGTTAGTGGTGACAGAGCCTTCCCACATGTTTGTCATGTTTTCACTAAAAACATTTTTGGTAAAACCTGCATAGAGCCCAATGACAATTAATCCAAACAAAGCTATAAGTTTTGCAACTGTAAAAACGCGTTGAACTATTTTCCCGTTTTTTATTCCGCGTGTATTTATAAATGTTAGAAATGCAATAGAACAAATAGCGAGTAATTGGGCATTAGTTAATTTGAATTTTCCTATTTGAATAAAAATAGTTCCCTCTTCAAACAACGGAATAAAAACCCCAACATATTTTGCAAAGGCAACTGCAACAGCCGCAATCACTCCGGTTTGTATTACTAAGAAAACAGTCCAGCCATATAAAAATGCTAGCATGCTGCCGAATGCTTTTTTAATGTACACGTATTGTCCGCCTGCCTTTGGCATCATACCTGCAAGTTCACCATAACTAAGTGCGGCAAATAATGTAAGTAGCCCGGTTAATACCCAGCATAATAAAAGCCAACCGCTGCTGCCCACGCTACGTGCCATTTCGGAGGATACAATAAAAATACCGGAGCCAATCATTGAGCCGGAGACTATTAAAGTTGTATCGAGTAAAGAAAGTGTGGGTTTGTGTTCTGACATTATTTGCAATGTTTGTAACGGTGACAATCTACTAAATGATCGTTAACCATTCCTGCAGCCTGCATATAAGCGTAGCAAATGGTAGAGCCAACAAAAGTAAACCCTAATTTTTTTAATGCCTTACTCATTTCATCAGATTCTTTCGTGTTTGGCTGAATGTGTTTATGATCTTTATGTTTATTTACTAAAGTTTTGTAATTGGTAAACTGCCAGATATATTTATCAAAAGAGCCATGTTCTTTTTGTACTTGTAAAAATGCTTTGGCGTTTTTTACGGTTCCTTCTACTTTTAAACGGTTGCGTATAATACCCTCATCCTGCAATAATCTCTCTACTTTATCCTGACTAAAATGCGCAATTTTCTCCGCACTAAAATCAGCAAATGCTTTTCTGAAATTTTCTCTGCGATGTAAAATTGTTTTCCAGCTTAAGCCTGCCTGAAAACAATCTAATACCAAAAACTCGAAATGTTTTTTATCATCGTGTACAGGAGTACCCCATTCTTCATCGTGGTAAGCAATCATCAGGGCATCTTCTCCTGGCCACACGCAACTTTTTGTTTTTTTTTCGCTCATAGTCTTATGCTTGTTTTTTTTGAAGAGGGTTTTTGTTTGATAAAAGATACAACTTCATTGAAAATAAGCTTGTAATTATCCGGACTCAAATCTTCTGTAAATATATTTAAAATGTGATACGATTTCTCCTCAGAAAAAAATTGTTTGTAAGCTTTGTTTAATTTTTCAAGATAGGGCGCCTCTATTTTTTGCTCGTAAATCCGGTTACGCTGTTTAATGTTGGCAAGAAGATTGTCTGTTGTGCTATGTATTACCACAACCAAATGCGGCGCATCAACGGTTTTAGAAACTAAGTTGTGTAGTTTTTTATATTGCTTAAAATCAGCCGACGATAAATTAATTTCAGAAAACAACAAACATTTATCAAGGCAATAATCGCTGAACAGTTTTTTTTCTTTTTCCATTTTCAATAATTGCTTACTGCGATCTGTCAGAAAAGAAAGTTCCACCGCTAAAGCTGTTTCTTCCGGATTTTGATAGAATAAGGGCAGCCAGGGGTTTTCTTCAAACTCTTCATAAAAGGCTTCGGCTTTAAAATGTTCCGCCAGTTTTTTTACCAGTGTTGTTTTACCAATACCCATGTTCCCTTCTATACAAACAAAATTATAGTACATGTGTCGAATTTTTAAGAATGTTTTTATCCTCACATATTTCAAGTAATTGAGAAATAGTTTTCTTGAAAGTTGGATGAATTAAGCCAGGTGCAATTTCGTTTAATGGCTCTAATACAAATCTTCTTAAATGTAAACGCGGATGCGGTACTTCAAGTTCCGGGTTTTGAATTAAATCGGCATTAAAAAAAAGAATGTCTATGTCAATGGGTCGCGATTGATAGGTATCCGTTTGTTCCCGTTCTCTTCCTAATTTTTTTTCTGTCTCCAATAGAATTTGCATCAATTGACTCGCTGAATAGTTGGTTTTTATTGCTATTACCTGATTATAGAAGTCAGGAGCCTTCTCCATACCCCATGCGCCGCTTATGTATATTGAAGAATATTTGCTCACCCGAATTGCCTGCCTTTCAAGTAATTTTACAGCCTTTGCAAAGGTTTCTGTACAATTACCCAGATTGCCGCCCAAACATAAATAAGCCTCGTTCATAAAAAATATGTATCAAAAATAGCAATACTATCTACTTTTACGCAAAAAAAATAGACATTATGAAAACTTTCTTTTCTACTTTTCTTGGAGCCCTTGTGGGTGTGGTGGTTGCGGGCATTTTATGTACCGTTATTTTTGCAGTTATGCTTATTTCCGGATTAAAATCATCTTTTAGTTTTGGTGAGGAAAAAGCATTTAAGGTAAAACCAAATTCTGTTTTGGTGCTTAAATTCGATAAGCTAATTAAGGAACGCAGCAAAGTAAATCCTTTCGCTGATTTAGGATTGCCTTTTGGCGGCGAAGGTGGAATGGGGCTTGACGAGATAATGAAGTCAATTAAAAAAGCCGAAACAGATACTTCTATTAAAGGTATTTACCTTGATTTAAATAATGATGTAATGGCTTCTGCCGCTACCCTGGAAGAAGTACGAAATGCTTTATTGAGTTTTAAGACAAGTAAAAAATGGATTTATGCTTATTCTGAAATGTATTCTCAAAAAAGTTACTATCTGGCAACAGTATCCGATAAAATATTTTTACACCCCGAAGGTGAAATGATGTTTAAAGGATTAAGCGCACAAATTATGTATTACAAAAGTGCACTTGAAAAATTAAATGTAGAGATGCAGGTTTTCCGTCACGGTAGATTTAAAAGTGCAGTTGAACCTTTTTTGTTAGATAAAATGAGTCCGGCAAACCGTTTGCAAATGGAAACCTTATTAAATAGTATTTGGAAACACATGTTGGAAGGCATTTCAAAACAACGCGGTGTAGCTGTTGAAGAATTACAAAGCATTGCCGATGAACTGAAAATAAATTTCCCGGCTGATGCGCAACAATTAAAATTAGTAGATGAATTAAAATATAAAGATGAAGTAACTGAATTTTTAAAAGCTAAATTGGGTGTGAAAGAAAAAGATAAAATAAATTTTGTTTCACTTGGACATTATGCTAAAGCCAAAGTTAATTGCAAAGATGGCGAAGATGAAGATTTTGATAAACTGATAATTGGAAAAAAGAAACTGGCGGTCATTTATGCGGTAGGAAATATTGAAAGTGGCGAGGGTGATGATGATAAAATTGGTTCTGAAACTATTGCAAAGGCTATTAAAGATGCACGTACCGATACAACAGTAAAAGCTATCGTATTACGTGTTAACTCGCCGGGCGGAAGTGCTCTTGCCAGTGATGTTATCTGGCGAGAAGTATTACTTGCCAAAAAAGCAAAACCGGTTGTGGTTTCTATGGGAGATGTTGCTGCATCAGGCGGATATTATATTTCTTGCGCGGCAGATAGAATTTTCGCTCAGCCAAATACGATTACCGGTTCTATAGGTGTGTTTGGATTAATGCCTAACGCAAAAAAATTGTTCAACGAAAAACTGGGAATTTATATTGATACAGCAAATACGGCTAAGCACAGCGATTTAGGAACGCCTTATCGCGCTGCAAGCCCGATGGAAGCAGAATATATACAAAAGAGTGTAGAAAAAGTGTACGACACATTTACAAAACGTGTAGCAGAAGGAAGAGGAATGAAACAGGCTAATGTTGACAGTATCGGACAAGGGCGTGTTTGGAGCGGGGTAGATGCACTTGGTATAAAACTGGTAGATGAATTGGGTGGAATAAATGACGCAATAAAATACACGGTTAATAAAGCTAAGCTGAAAGAAGGCGAGTATGAAGTTGTTTCTTATCCGAAACAAAAAGACCCTTTAAAAGAATTATTTAAAGGAAAAAAAGATGAGGAAGAAACTAAAGTTTTAAAAGAAAATTTAGGTTTATTTTATGAGTATGTAAAAAATGCACAAAGCGTTCTTAAAATAAAAGGTGTTCAGGCTCGTCTTCCTTTCGATTTCGTCATCAACTAATACAATAGAACGCAGATGATACGGGTTGCTTTATGATAAAAGGAATTTTTTTATTTGTGTAGCCCATAAGTAATTTATAGCGATAGATATATGTATTTAATGCGGTTAAACAAAAATTTCTCCGTGTAAATCATAAGACAATCGGCGTGGTCTGCGTTCCATTGTATTCTTCGTATCTTTGTCGTATTATGTCACTTGAAGTTTTATACGAAGACAATCACCTAATCGCCATCAACAAAAAATCGGGTGATATAGTGCAGGGAGATAAAACCGGAGATGAACCGTTAAGCGACAAAGTAAAAACTTATTTAAAAGAAAAATACCAAAAACCCGGTAATGTTTTTTGCGGAGTAATACATCGTATTGACAGACCGGTTAGCGGTGTAGTATTATTTGCCAAGACAAGCAAAGCACTTTCCCGTATGAACGAATTATTTCGTGAACGCGCTATACAAAAAGTTTATTGGGCTATTGTAAAAGAGAGACCAAAAAAAGATGTGGCTGTTTTGATTAATTATTTAGTTAAAGATGAAAAAAATAATCGCTCTAAAGCTGTAGGGGCAGAAAATAAAAGTGGTTTAAAAGCAGAACTTGAATACAAACTTATTGCTAAGACAGATAATTTTTTTCTCTTGGAAATTTATCCTCTTACAGGAAGGCATCATCAAATACGGGTGCAACTTTCTACTATCGGCTCGCCAATTAAAGGAGATTTAAAATATGGTTTTAACCGCAGCAATAAAGATGCTTCTATTAGTCTGCATGCCCGAAAATTAATTTTCGATCACCCTGTCACAAAAGAAAAAACAATTATTATTGCGCCTCCACCCGATGATGTGGTTTGGGAGGCTTGTGAAAAGGGAATTTCTTCAAAGTAAAAAAAGATATTTGTTTCGGGTCTTAATCCCTCAACACATGCTTAACCTGCCTCAGTAATTCTTTAGCATCTTCTTCGGAGAGTTGTATGCCAATGCGGTAAGTTTTGGATGCATAAGAAAAAGAAATGCTCTCGCCGCCAATAATCCAAAATGATTCATTCATGAAAGCAAAAAAATCGGTTTTCTTTTTTTCTATCAAGGCTAAATCTTTTACCAGTTCCTTTTCAAACTCTAATTTTTTTCCGCGGCCGGCTACATCGCGCCAGTAAAAAAGTTTGCCGCCCTTCACCCAAATCTTTTCTTTACCGTATTTCCTGAATAAAAATGCTTTACAAATTTTAAATTCAAAATAAGCCCAAAAACCCAGCCACATAATAACCACCAGTTTTATATTGGTATTTGTGACACTAAAATAATTTACCAAAACCACGCAGCCACTCACTGTCCACAAAAATAACCAAGCGGTAAGTAAATATAATTTCCAATTAGCATCTGTAGGTAAAATAACAAAGCTGGAGACCTCTTCGTCTTTCAAAACACTTATTCGTTTTCCTATTACTTCAATCTTACTCATTGGCTTACCTCCGAAGCTTTCTGCCACAGATGGCGCAAATTTACACAGATTAAATACACGCAGATTTATTTTTTTAATACAAGTTGTAAAAAAGCAGCGATTTTTATTCGCACATCTATAAAAAAAAATAATCTGTGAAAACAATCTGTGCTAATCCGCGAAATCTGTGGCAGTTTTCTTTCCTTTTGTTAATCAGTGGCACTTTTTCTGTTTATCTTTCATCCGGATCGGCGGCATTTCCCTGTTCGGGTTTTTGGAATTTTACAAAGTGCCTCCATTTTTCTATCAGCAAACGCATATCCTCCGGTAAATCACTTTCAAACTTCATTATTTTTTTTGTGGCAGGATGCTCTATCTCTAAAAATTTTGCATGCAGCGCCTGACGGTTACAAATCTCGAAACAATTTTTTATAAACTGTTTGTATTTGCTCGATTGTATTCCTTTTAAAATCTGATCTCCGGTATAATCGGCATCATTAAAAATTGGGTGACCCAAAAATTTCATGTGCGCGCGTATTTGATGTGTACGCCCTGTTTCGAGTTTGCACTCAATTAAAGTAGTGTAACCAAAACGTTCTAAAACTTTATAATGTGTAATAGCATTTTTACCCTGTGTACCATCATGAAAAACCTGCATCACTTTACGGTTGTGAGGAGAGCGACCAACATGCGCGTCGATAGTTCCTTCGTCATTTAAAAGATTTCCCCACACAAGTGCAACATATCTTCTGTCTAAATCATGATCAAAAAACTTTTTTGCTAATCTGGTAAGTGAAATTTCATTCTTTGCAACAATTAAAACGCCGGAAGTATTTTTATCAATACGATGCACTAATCCCGGACGAGGAGCATACAAATCTGTGCCAACCTTTGCCATCAAAGCGGGAAGGTTTTCAAAATGATAAAGTAAAGCATTTACTAAAGTTCCGTTATCATGCCCGAACGCGGGATGAACAACCATGCCGGCAGGTTTATTTACCAGCATAATATCTGCATCTTCATAAATAATATTGAGCGGAATATTTTCGGGCAGCAGTTCAAAATTTTTGGGCGGATGCGGAAGCAGGATGGTTATAACGTCGTGCGGTTTTACTTTGTAACTTGGTTTTACGGCATGACCGTTAACCTGTATGTTACCTGCTTCTGATGCAGCTTGTATTTTAGTGCGTGAGGCGTGTGCCAGCTTGTGCATTAAAAACTTATCTATTCGAAGCAGTGATTGTCCTTTATCAACTTCAATGCGGTGATGTTCGTACAATTCCTGTTCTTCGTCCAGAAGATTTTTTTCTTCCATTAGCGAGAGATGATCAGTTTTTGGGTGAAACTTGAACCTTTTGTGTTAAAAGTTCTGAGCAGATATAGGCCGTTTGGCAATGAAGAAACGGTAATTTTTTTGGTATTTGTTTTTTCTTCCATCAAAGTATTTCCAAGTAAATCTGCAATAATAATTTTTGTGATTTTAGCGGCAGAAGAAATAAAAATTTCATCTGTTGCAGGATTTGGATACATGTTTATACTTTCTTTTTCCTGTGCATACGATTTTATTCCTACCGTACTTGTAGAATCGCCAAATACGGGGTGTATCATTAAAGAACCTTTAAATGAAGAAGTGTTCCAGCTTGTCCCATCAAAATAAAAATTGTTTACTTGTGTATTGGTATTAAGATCAAGACCAACACCCAATTGAACATTTGTTTGCTGGTAAGTGCCAACATAAAAAGTAGTGCCGGCAAAGAGTGGAACAGGTTTTGATAACTGATAACGCATGAAAACATCGTAACCGTTTTTGCTGTATGCCGGCAAAGAGTATGCTAAAGTACCGACACTGGTATCAGCTAAAAGAATAGAACCGGGATGGCCACTATTGTCGCCCCATACTATTAACCCTATGTTGGTGCTTTGTATCACGTTTACGTAATCAACAGGGTCGAAAAAAATATCTATTGCACGCAGCGTATCGTTAGCATTAAGTTTGTATTTAACGGCTATTTCTCCGTTATAAAAAGCTGCAAAATAACCGGCCTCTGCTGTGCCATCATCATAGGAATAATAATTATGAAACTTTTGACGGAAATAAGCTGTGTCGTTTCGGTGTACTGTATCACCGGTGAGGTTGTTTTTCAGATAAAATTTTAATAAAAAAGAAGTAGTGTCATTAAAAGGAACGGTGTTATAGGTAAAACTATTTGTAAGCGCAGGTTTTACAAGGCTGTCATCATTACAATATCCGCCACTTGAATAGGTGTTTACATTATTTGAACCATTACCTAAAACTTTGCTTTGATTTATAATAATACCCGCAGTATCAAGAATAGCATAGCCGGTAGTAACGTTTACTGTGCTCTGCATATTATTTCTGAAAAAAGCATTACTTATTCGCGTTTTCATATCGCTTGCACCCGCAAATTGGTTGTAGGGCATTTGCATATAATTTTTTAGCAGGCTCTGCTCATCATAAACAAAACTTATATCCTGAAAAAGCGTATCGGTGTTTGAACGCCCTTTGTTTAAGTAAACCAAATCAATATGCCAGTGGTCAATAGCGCCACATTGCGTGCCTAAATTAGAAAATGCAAAACGAAAACCGGTTTTTATGGCGGCTGTATCTTTAAAATAAACTGTATCGTCAATTGAACGGTAAATAGGTATCATTACCCTATGAAAATTTGTATCGCTGGCAGGGAGGTTGAGAGTAGAGCCGGGATGACTCCATACATAGTTGGGATTAGAGTTTGGATTAACATCTATCGTATCGCCGGGCGCGAAAAAAAACAGATAAAGCGCATCCGCTGTTTCGGGTCTATCTCCTCTTCCTGCCAACTGATAATAAAAACTTAAGTAAACACTATCGGCAGGAGTAATCGGTACAGTTTGTGTTGCATCTGTATAATCTAATCGTATCGGAATAGAAAGAAGCGTATCAGATAAAGTTGGGTTACCCGAAGTAGCAGCAATATTATAAGGATAGCCAAACCTTGATAAACCATCAAATGTTGCCGTGCCAATAGTTGGTGGGGCAATAGCATAACTTCGGTTTACAAAAACAGATTGCGACATATCCCATTTAGCAGCATCTACATAAGGGCCCCAATAAGAAAAATCATCATAGAAAGGTAAAAACACAGCACTGGATGTAGTCTTTTGCGCGTTGTGTGTATTTTTTTGTGTATGATTTATTAAAATAGAGTTTCCAGTCAAGGGTTTAATGCCTTCTTGCGCTTGGATGGTAATGCCATACGAGAAAAACAAAAAACAAAAAACAATTATTTTATTTACCGTCGTCGTCATCTTCGTTGTTCAATAATTTTATTTTTGATTTATCGTCGGTAATATAAAGGTCAATGCGTGTACCCGTGCTAACCTCTCGTCCGTCTGCTGCTGCGGGAGTTTGTTTGTAAACAAAAGCCTCACAGGTATCGCCAATAGTTTTATCAACCATAATACTACCTACCTGTAACGCAGAAGAGAGTAATTTATTTTTGGCATCGCAAAAAATTAATCCTATGCAATTTGGCAATGAAATAGTTTCAGAAGTGGTTCCTTTGCCCACGTACAAATCAATTCTCGATCCTTTTTTAATCAAAGTACCAGGTGCAATTTCTTTTCCTTTATAAAACTGTTTAATCACGCAGTTTTTGCAGGCATCGGCTGTGTATTTGGGGTCTCCGGCTTTTAATCCGTAGCTTTCAATCATGGCAATTGCCTGACGCAAAGAGCGGTCAACCAATTTTGGCATTTCAATTTGTGGAGGCATAACAGAAGTTACGTACAAGTAAATGATACGATTTTCTTTTACCTCGCTGCCTTTTTCGGGGTCTTGCCTAATGATGGTGCCGGGTATTTGTTTGGCATCGTAAATAGAATCTATAATTTGGTAGCGCACTTTTTTATCTTTTACAAACTCGTTTAATTGTAAAACAGATTGTCCGCTAAAATCGGGCACGGGGCACGTAACCCCATGGTGCGTGAATATGCTGAATAATTTAAAGGCGAGCCATAATGTTACAAGTGCAGAAATTGAAGCCAGTAAAAAGTGCTTTACAAAAGTTTTGGTGCGTATAAATTTTAAATAGCTCATTGAAGGATGCAAAGATAGTGATTTTACTTGCGTTGTGGGCGTGCCCCCGCTTCAATTGCCCTTTCCTACTTTATAAAATTTTGGTTCGGCGGGGTCGGGTTTTCGGCAATCGCTTTTTTGCTTTGACATTTTCCTTCTTCTCGACTCCGATCGAAGTGACATAATTTCGTAAAGCAAAAAGAGCTTCAACGCCGTGCCTCAACCCCTCACGCGGTTTCAGTAAGATTTTGTATTTGCGTTAGCGATTGTAGCGGAAAGCCCACAGCGCAGCGAGGACTTGTAGCGGAAAGCGCGACCCCTGAAGTGGCGCAAGATAATTTCAGGATTTGGGATATTTAAGACGCTACTTTAGAGGTAACGCCCCCAAAACGAAAAATAAAAATCTATTTCCTCTTCTTAATATCAATTATTTCGCAAAATTTACCGGCCATGCAAGTACCGATAAATTCTTTTTTTGCAAGCGCGTATTTTACCCAGACTTTTAGTTTGTCTTTTTTAAAATCATCAGCCAACTTCTGTGGAGTTAATTTTGTTTTTTCTTTATCAGTCAACTCAAGTAGAAATCCGCAGCTTTCAACTTTGTAATTAATAACGGTTGCTTTTACGTAACCTTCTTTTGCATAATTGACAGTTTGTTTTTTCTCTTGCGCATTTGACGTAAAACTGATTAGTGAAAAAGTAATCCCGATAGCTATCGGGATAAAAAGGAATTTTTTTCGAAACATAAATTGATATATTTGTTAGCGCATCAAATTTACGAAAATTGGGGGCATATACTAAATCTAAACTAATAGCCATTTTAGCGGGACCGCTTACCTGTATACTATTTGTTTTTTTTATTCATTTAGATGAAAAAAATCCGCAAATAAGTTATATGGCAGGCATTACCTTGTGGATGGCCATTTGGTGGTTTACAGAGGCTGTACACCTTGCCGTTACTGCCCTTGTGCCCTTTTTGTTTATTCCGCTCTTAGGTATTGCCGAAGCTAAAATTGTAGCGCAGCAGTATTCTGACAGCATCATATTTTTGTTTTTAGGTGGTTTTATGCTGGCCTTTGCCATTGAGAAGTATGATTTGCACAGACGCATTGCACTAAAAGTATTATCGGTGGTTGGTTCAAACCCTAAGAGCGTTCTTTTTGGTGTAATGCTTTCAACGTATTTAATCTCAAACTGGATTTCTAATACAGCAACTACTATTATGTTATTTGGTGCGGTGTTGGCTTTGGTTATTGAGTTAGAAAAACATATTCCTAAAAACCATGCAAAATTTGCGGCCGCTATGTTGTTAGGACTTGCTTACGCTGCCACCATTGGCGGTATGGCAACACCCGTGGGTACACCGCCCAATATGTTTTTCTTTAAAGAGTATTTAAAAAATTATCCTGATTTTCACGATTTAAATTTTTTAAAATGGGCAGCTGTTGGTTTCCCTTTATCGTTTGCATTTTTATTGGCTTGTTATTTTGTGTTGAGTAAGTATTTTTTGAAAGATGTAAATAAATTGGAAGTCGGCAAAAGTTTTTTTAAAGACGCGTATAAAGAATTGGGCAAAGTTTGTTACGAGCAAAAAGCAATTATGGGTATTTTTTTTACGTGCGTTTTGCTTTGGTTTACGCGCGAAGATTTAATTTTTGATTCTTTTACATTCAGGGGCTGGAAAAATATTTTTGCTTTGCCAAAGGCGGTTGATGATGGCAGTGTGGCAATAGCTGCGGCCTTAGCATTGTTTTTAATTCCGTCTAAAAAAAATAAAGGCGAAGGAATTCTTATTTGGGAAGACGCAAAAAAAATTCGTTACGATATTATTTTACTTTTTGGCAGCGGTTTTGCGTTGGCTTACGGTTTTGAGCAATCTGGTTTAAGCGATTGGCTGGCGCAGCGATTGGTATTTATGAAACACGTTCACCCAATAATTCTCATTGCCGGAATTTGCGTTATCGTAACTATCATAAGTGAGTTTGCGTCCAATATTGCAAGCATCCAATTATGTATTCCAATTATGATTTCTTTACAGAAAGAAATTGATGTGCATCCATTAGTATTAATGATGCCCGCTACATTTGCTGCATCGTTAGGTTTTATGCTTCCGGTAGCAACCGCTGCCAACACCATTGTTTTTGGCTCTAATAAAATTGTGATAAAAGATATGCTAAAGGTTGGGTTGGTGCTTGATGTAATTGGTATTATTATAATTACAGTTTTCACTTATTTTTATTTGAAATAGATATTTTTTTTACAAATATTCAAAAAAATTGTCACCTGATTTTGATCAAAAAACAATCCGTACATCACGCTCTTTTCCTTGTTTTTTTCACATCTTTACCACTCATCATAAAACAAACCGAAACCAAACAATTAGAGGCGTTCTATTGTGTTTTATGATTCATTTGTTCTACTTTTACCATAAATAAAATAACTATGAAAAAAATCTTACTGTCAGCGGCAATAGCTATAAGCTTTAGTTCTTTTGCACAACGTACATGTGGTGTTTTACAGAATGAACAGTTTTTGCAACAACAAAATCCAAATCGTGCACAAGAACGTGCAGAATATGAGAAAGCTATTCAGCATTGGATTGCTAATAACCCCAGTGCAAAAACAAATCAATCTACACAAAGTACTATTCAAATTCCTTTGGTGGTGCATATGGTATACAGTTCTACTGCTGATAGTATCGGTGACGCTCAAATTTTTTCTCAGATTCAAATTCTAAACGATGATTATACAAGAAATAATGCTGATAAAGTAAATACCCCTGCCCCGTTTGCTACTGTAGCAGGAGCACCAATGATTCAATACTGTTGGGCACAACGCGACCCCAGTGGAAATGCAACTACGGGTATAGAACGCAGAAAATCAACCACCACTTCCTGGTCGACAGATAATAAAGTGAAGTCATTTTCAACAGGCGGATTAAATGCTTGGGATCCTTCACGTTATTTTAATATATGGGTTTGTAACTTAGGTGGAGGACTTCTTGGTTACGGAGAATTTCCTACCGGTACCTTAAGCAATACTTATGGTTTTGTTGCAGGCGGTACTTGTTTTGGTAATACCGGACTTGCTCAGGCTCCATATAATAAAGGAAGAACAGCAACGCATGAAATAGGGCACTGCTTTAATTTAAATCACACATGGGGCGATGGCGGACAGTGTGGCGCATCTGATAATTGCATTGATACACCGCCACAAAAAGGAGGAACTGCAAGCCCTGCGGGTTGTAATTATGGAACACCAACTTATCCTTGGCAGCCAAATACATGTACACGCCCTGACGGTGCCGGCGGTGCCAACGTAACTAATACGAATGGTGATATGTTTATGAATTATATGGATTATACAGATGATGGTGCGATGAATATGTTTTCTGCAAACCAAGCAACGCGTATGTTAGCAGTAGTAAACAATCCTCCGTATAATGCTTTGTTAAGTTCAAACGGTTGTTTGCCTTTAACTTTACCTTCTCTTGATGCAGGAATTCCCTCTGTTAATAGTCCTTCAGGAACAGTTTGCTCAACAACATTTATTCCGATTGTAACTTTAAAAAATTGGGGCTCCGCCACTTTAACTTCGTGTAGTATTAAATACAAAGTTGATGCCGGTGCTTTACAAACATATAGCTGGAGCGGTAGCCTTGCATCTTTAGCAACAACAACAGTTGCTTTACCAAGTACCACCACTACTGCAGCTACGCACACTTTTTCAGCCAATACGGCAAGTCCTAACGGCGGGGTTGATGCGAATGCTGCAAACGATGCATCAAGCAGTACCTTCAACGTTGCAGGAGGGGCTCTAACACTTCCATATTTTGAGGGTTTTGAAAGTACTTCAGCTTTTCCTTTCAATGGAATTACAATTTATAACCCGGATGCAGCTACTACATGGGCAAAATCAACTACAGCGCACAAAACAGGAGCCGGATCCGCTTACATGGATAACTTCAATTACACAGCTAACAAACAAATTGATGATTTGATTTTACCTTTTTTAGATTTAACTGGCGGAACTAATCAGCAATTAACGTTTCAGGTAGCTTATCAATTAGATACTGACCCTACTTCAAACCCAAATTTCTCTGATACATTACAGATTTTGGTTTCTACCAATTGTGGTAATACTTGGACTTCGGTTTACAAGAATTTTGGTGTAGCCCTTACAACTATAACGCCTGCCTTTTCTGCTAATGCTTTTACTCCAACATCTACTCAATGGAGACTGGAAACAATTAGCCTTACTGCGTATGCTTCAAGTAATAATGCAATGATAAAATTCAGAAATATTACCGATTATGAAAATCAATTATACATTGATGATATAAACATTACAGCTACTACCGGAATAAGAACAGAGGCTGCTTCAGTTGGCGTACTAATACACCCTAACCCAAGTGCAGATGGAAAGTTTATGGTTGAGATTAAGCAAAACCAAAACGAAGTAAATAAACTAAGTGTGTATGATGTATTAGGCAATAAGGTATATGAGATAGATCAGAAAATACCGGTTGGTCAATACAGTATGGACCTAAGCAATTTAAGTAACGGTACTTATTTTGTGGAAGTAATAAAAGAAAACAAACCTGTATTTACTAAGATTATAATTAACAAGTAAGAAAATAAAGTAAATAAATGAAGAGTCCCTCATTCTGATAGAATGGGGGATTTTTTTTAATAAGGTTTATAGAAACTAATAAATACAATAAATAAAACTACCGCGCAGGTAACAAAGGTTATTGCAAAAGTTAGTTTGCTCAGACTTTTTTTATTGATGGCGGTTTTCTCTTTGCTGCCAAGGTTTTTTACAAACCGTGCTAAATCTTTCCTGAAAATAATTCCTACAATCAAATAAGGTATAGCCATTAAAAAAAGTATTCCCTTGTTCAAACCTTTTGCTACCGAATTTGGATTTGCTGCTACAGCACTTTCTGCTGCAGCTTTGCACATAGCGCACTGAGAAAAGTTAGCAGTTGGCAGTAGCAGTAAAAAAAGTAGTGATATTATAAATAGTATTTTTTTTCTTTTCATTTTTTTAAAAAGGATAATACGGTTTCACCATTAAATATACAACAACACCGGTAATCGTTACGTACAGCCAAATTGGATATGTAAAACGCACAATTTTTTTGTGTTTTACTACCTCATTTTTTAGTCCGAAGTAAAATGATAATAAAATTATAGGCAACACAGCGGCTGCTAAAACAATATGTGTGGTTAAAATAAAAAGATAAACTCCCCGAATGCCAGACACCGCAGTTTTTTCTGTCTCGTCTAATATTCCGTTGTGATTTATATCCCCAAAACGCACATCGGGCATAAAATAATGCGCCAATATGTACGATACTAAAAACACTGATGAAAAAATAAAGGCGGTAATATTTATTTTTTTGTGGAGTTGAATATTTTTATTCTTAATAGCCCACAATGAAAATAAAAGTAAAATAGCGCACGAACCATTAATAAAAGCGTTTAACATTGGTAAATAAGAAACAAAACCCGGCATAACGGCCGGTGCCGGTAAAATTTTTCGGTTAAGAATGATTACTACACCTAACACAAAAACACTGATTATTGTTACTAATCTGAATACTGCTCTATCGCTCATTTTTCTTTTTTTAATAATTTAATATCACTTATTAATTTATCTACCTGTAAGCTATCTGTTCCATCATAAATCCCACGTATACGGCGTTGTTTATCAATCAATAAAAATGTTTCGCTGTGTATAAAACCTTCTGCGGTGCCATCATCCTCTAAGGCATTTACCAAATAACTGTTTTTAGCCAAATCGTAAATTGATTTTTTTGAACCGGTTAAGAAATACCATTTATCTTTTACAGCACCGTATTTAGTTGCAAACTCAAGTAAAACTTCGGCGGTGTCGTGCATGGGGTTTACAGTATGCGATAAAATTAAAATCTCATTATCATTCTGTATTTCCTTTTGTACGCGGGTTAATTGCGTAGTCATAACCGGACAAATACTTTGGCAGGTAGCAAAGAAAAAATTGGCAATATAAATTTTCCCCTCGGTATTTCTTTGTGAAATAGTTTCTTTGTATTGGTTGGTTAAAGAAAAATCGGCGATGGTATGATACAAAGTATCCGTTCCACTTTGGGAAATAGCTTTTTTCGGACCAAAAACCGGCAGCAATAATTCGTTTTTTGTTTCTTTATTTTTATTAGCACTACATGAACTAATTAAAATCACCCCAAGGATAAATAAAAAATTACAGCAACAAAATAATTCTTTGCGCCTTAGCGTCTTTGCGGTGAGATTACTTCTGTTTAATATCATTTTGTTTTAGTGTTTGTGCGTATCCATCGCGTATTTTTAGATGTTTGTAATCGGCAATCATGCGTGTTACTTCTGCATTAAAAGTAGGATCGTAATACCCGCGTATGTGCCTCTGCTTATCAACTAATACCATAAAATAATCTAAAACGTAAAATGGTTTTTGTTTAAAATAAGTTGTTGCCAAAAATTTTTGACGGTCTTTATAATCAATTAAAAGCGGATGAAAATTTGGAAGCGTAATTTTCAACGAATCAAAATCACCTTTTAGTTCTATATCTCTTTTATAATCGCCAAAAGCATCAGAAAAACGAGAGGCAATAAAAACCGGAACGTTTTTCAAATCTTTCATTTTATATTTCATGAAATCATAAACGCCGCTTAATTTATATCCTTCTTTTTTTAATTTGGAATCAATAAATAAAATAACATAAACAGGAAAGTTGGTAGTATCAATAATAACTGAGTCGGTACTTTGTACAACTGTTATTATTTCTTTTCCAAATTGATCAGCTTGTGTTTCTTCATGAGGCCTTAAATTTTTATAGAAGTAAGTATTGGGCACGCTATAATAAACCGTATCGCCTTTGGCATCAAGTATTTTAGGTCCGAAGTAGGCCATTTTCTTAAAATTAGCCTTAGTCATCTCAAAAAACAGATAAATAAGCGAGGGAAATAAAATAATGCTCAGTAAAATTACTTTCTTTTTCATTTTTTCAGCGAGGCCGCAAAGGTAAGGGATTTAACAACAAATTTTCATTTAGGGTTCGGATTTTTCTTTTTAACAAAAGGAACGCTGGTTGAAACCTGATGACTAATAAAATGTGCCGATAAACCAAGCTTATTACCGTTCTCACAAATGGTAAACTAAGAATTTGACAAATTGGGTTTATTTTATATATTTGGTTAAAATTTAAACAAATAAACCATGCGTAAAATAATTACTCTTTCATTATCGTTAGCATTTTTTCTATCCGCAAAAGCACAGCTTGAATATAAAGATGTGGCTGGTATTTTTTATGCCCGTTGCGGTTCTTGTCATCATGAACATATGCATGCGCAGTCAATGCTGAATTATTCAGAGACTTTACCTTGGGTTAATTCTATTCAAGCAGATTTAACCAGCGGGCACATGCCCCCTTGGCCCCCTGATACAACTTACACACGTTTTGTTCACGAGCGTTTAATTTCAACTCCCGAAAAGAACGCTATTCTCAGTTGGATAAGTACAGGTTCTCTGATGGGAGATACTACACTTGCCCCTTCTGCTCCAAGTTTCCCTCAATACCAATTATACGGAACTCCTTCGCTTGTTTTACGTATTCCAACCTTTGCAAGTAATGCAACAAATTCTACCGATGTATATAATTGTTTTGCTATCCCCACCGGATTAACGCAAGACCAATACCTGCGTGCATACGAAATAATTCCCGGCAATCCGGCTATTGTTCACCACGTAGTTGTTAATGTTGATACTACTGGTACTATTGCCAGCAGTTTAACCGGTAATTGCTTTACGGAGCCGGGCCAATTCAGTATTGGAGGTTTTACTCCGGGTTCCGGTCCAACAGTTTTTCCGGGAATAGCACCATTAAAGGCCGGTATTCGTCTTAAAACGGGTTCAAAGCTTATTTTACAAATACATTATCCGGCAGGAACTCAAGGACAATTAGACAGCACGCAAATACGCCTGTACTTTTATCCTTTAAGTTCAACCGGAATTCGCCCTATCTATACAACAGTGCCTTTACAAAACTGGAGCATGGCTATGCCCGCAAATACTGTTCAAACATTTACGGCAAAATACCCTTCCAGCGGTGGATTTACTGCCCCTATTTCCATTTTTTCTGCCTTCCCTCATTCACATAAAGTATGTACAAGTCTCAAAAATTATGCAGATAATGGAACCACTACTATTCCTTTAATACGTGAAAACAAATGGGATTTTAACTGGCAGGGATATTATACCTTCAATAATTTGGTAAAAATTCCTGTAGGATATACTTTGCGTTCTAGTCACGTATATGATAATACTACTAATAATCCTAACAACCCCAATAGCCCTCCGCAAACTGTTGTTGCCGGAACAAGCACAGGTAATGAAATGTTGTTTGACTCTTTCCAGTGGTTCTATTACCAAACAGGCGACGAAACTATTGATATTGCCAGCTTGTATACAGGCGATTCATTACTTACTGCCGGTGTAAAGCAAAATGTAAATGTAGGTGCAACCCTAAAAACGTTTGTGTATCCTAACCCCGCACAAGGAAAAGTATCTATCGGATATTTCCTTACTACTCCTTCAGATGTAAAAATCGAAATTTTTGATCTGCACGGAAAAAAACTGAAAATGCTTTCCAAAAAAATGGATAAGTCAGGTGCCGGTGAATTAGAGTGGGATACAAAAGGGCAAAGCGGCGAAGAAATTACCGACGGAGTTTATTTTTATACCGTAATTGCCGGAAAATCATCTGCAAGCGGGAAAATTGTTTTAACGCCGGGAAAATAACTGTTCGGGTAATTTTAACATACCCTTTACTTTATAGCGCTCCATAATTTTCGATTTAGTCTAAATACACTTAAAATACCCCTGAAAAGGGCAATAATTAGTGTTTTTTCCCTTTTGTACTTTGCAAAAAAAATGGTATCTTCGCACTATAATAAACAATTAATTAACAAAAACACAACACAATGAAGAACGGAACAGTAAAATTTTTTAATGAAGCAAAAGGATTTGGATTTATTAAAGTAGAAGGTACAGGAGAAGAAGTATTTGTTCATGTATCAGGATTAAAAGAAGAAATTCGCGAAAATGATAACGTGGTTTTCGAATTACAAGAAGGTAAAAAAGGCTTGAATGCTGTAAATGTAAAACTTGCTTAAGTTTTCATTATAGTTTAGAATATATAATTGCATAAAATTAATTTGTTCTTTTAACGCTGAAGCATAACCCTAGTTTAACTTCAACGTGCTATACAAACTGTTAATGAAAATGGCCCTGAAGTTAAGCTAAGCAAATACTTCAGGGCTTTTTTATCTCTCTTAGTTTATTGATTTTTTTAACTTAAATCCCTATTATCTTTTACCACCATGAGGCAGCTAAAAATAAGTAAATCAATTACCAACAGAGAAAGTGCTTCTCTTGATAAATACCTGGCTGATATAAGCAGACATGAATTAATTACTGCGGAAGAGGAAGCTATTTTAGCACAGAAAATTCGCGCCGGCGATCAGGCCGCTTTAGAAAAACTTACTATCGCCAATTTGCGTTTTGTAGTATCGGTTGCTAAACAATACCAAAACCACGGCTTAAGCCTCCCCGATTTAATTAACGAAGGTAATTTAGGTTTGATAAAAGCTGCCCGCCGTTTTGATGAAACGCGTGGTTTTAAATTTATCTCTTACGCCGTTTGGTGGATTCGTCAATCTATCATGCAGGCAGTTGCAGAACAATCACGTGTAATCCGACTTCCCTTAAATAAAATCGGTTCTTTAAATAAAATTAAAAAAACACTTGTTATTTTAGAACAAAAACTCGAAAGAGAAGCAAGTGTTGAAGAAATTGCAGAAGCTTTAGAAATGTCTGAAGATGAAATTCGTGTTACGCTTAGCGTTTCTAACCGCCACGTTTCTACCGATGCTTCTTTTGCTAACAGCGAAGACATAAGTTTACTGGATGTATTATATAATCCGGCCGATCCAATGCCCGATAATGTGCTAATGTCAAATTCATTAAGCATCGAAATTACAAGGGCTTTGGCAACACTTACCGAAAGAGAAAGTAATATTGTTACTTTGTTTTACGGCATTGGTTTTAAACATGCTTTAACGCTTGAAGAAATCGGCGAAAAATATAATATCACCCGCGAGCGCGTACGTCAGATAAAAGAAAAAGCTATCCGCCGCTTACGTAGTGCTTCTAAAAGCAAAATACTAAAAACTTACTTAGGTTAGAGCGTTTCCCCGCATTCAGCATTAAAACCTTACTTGGCATTTGTACGCGGGGTCGGGCTTTCCGCTGCAAGTCCTCGCCTTTGTGTCATTCAGAGCGAAGCGAAGAATCTTTACTTTCGGCTGTGGGCTTTCCGCTGCAATCCCTAACGCAAAAAACTAGTGCTGGATAATAATTTTCTTGCTGAAAATTCCTTCTTTGGTTTTTGCAGTAATAAAATAAAACCCGTTTTGCAAATCACTTATGTCAACAACAGTTTTTTCTGTTGAGGTTGTAAATTGTTTTACTTCATTACCCAGCACATCACAAAAAGTCACTACAGTTCCCTCTCCCTTGGAAAGTGTTAGCGTCAGGCTTTGTTGCGCCGGATTCGGAAAAACTACTAACTGCGCATTGCTGCTGCCTGCTGCCGATTGTATTCCTGCAGCCGCAGTTCCTTTTAAAATAATTGCTGTTGTAGATAATGCCGGCAACGAAATACTAAACGCATTAGCATTTACACTTACGGTACCTGTACTCAAAGCATTGGTAATGTGCGAAACAAATGTTTCTGATGAAGGAAGGTTTTTTAATTGCTTGCTGCTATAGGTGCCGTTAGTTATTGTAAAATTTGCCAAGTTAACATTCGTAGTATGAGCTGTCGTTAATGCTCTGTTTACCAAAATCACCGTCATAGAATCGCCCACTGTATTTAGAGATGAATAGGCGGTAACATAATGCTCGTTTGTTGAGGTAGATTGCACGCGCATGTTTTTTGCATACCTGCTAAACAAGTGCATAGTTTCCCACATGCCGGGATACCAATACCAGGGAGTAAAAAATTCCATATTATTATCTGCAAAAGTACCAAGTATAGAAGCATAACTGTTTGCTGTTACATTGGCGCTGTTATTGGTAAGTCCAAATTCTGATACGGCACAAGTAACTCCGTGGTTAGATCCCATGTATTGTGTAAGCCATTTGTTGCATCTTCCAAAAACATATTCTTTGGTAATGTTGTTATTCCATCCCGAAGCATCTGTTGTTTTACAACCATTAGCGCCCGGGTAGTTATACGTTGTATCAAAATAAACACGATGGCCTTGTACAATGTCACTGTCGCGTGTTTCTCCGGGATAACTGTGTATGTCAATTACATCAAGTAATCGTATACCGCTTGCTGTTTGTTCTTCGGCACAACGTTTAATAAAAAATTCAAGCCAATTGTAATCTGTTCCGCTTACTGTTATTTTACTATTATTCCAGGTATACCATTGCCATTCACTCATAGGTATAGGACCTGTTAATTTTATATTCGGAAATTTTGCTCTTGCTTTTTTTGCTACGGCAAAGTACAATTGCATAAATGCTTCCGCTGTGGGTAGTGTTGGCATAACATCATCATGTGTACTGTTCCATCCATCAGGTTCGTTATCCATACTCCAGTATTTAATATTGTTTTGGTTTAAACCCAAACCTCCACTGCCAAACCAATGATCTAAAATAGTTGTAGTAGAATCAGGTGTGCAGGTTTGTAAGTATAAATTTGTATTTCCGTTTACAGATGCGTTGCAACCTCCGCCTCCGTTTACTGTTCCGCCTCCTGCTAAATTCTGACAAGCACCACTCCACCAGGCAGAACCATTATAAGCAAAATCGTTAAAATTATTTGTAGTATTTTTTGCTGCATAACCAATTAACTGAAACGCCCACATACCTTGCACGCCCGGCATGCTGTCTCCTAAAGTTTTTGCGGCATAATCCCAATTGTGATTGTATACGTTGTTATACCAATCTGGATGAGAAGATATTTTTTTTCTCCAGTTATATTTTGTTGCGTTGTTACCACCGTTTTCTCTCATGTAGCGCAAACCTGCAGCGCGCATCATTTTCCATGTAGCACCGCTTGTTGGAGATGTTGGGTCGTCAGAAATATTGTTATTTCTACCGTATATATAGGGCGAAATAGGTTTTCTTCCCGTTGCAGCATCAACTTGTATAGTTACAGTTTGCGCAAAAATGTTTTGACTCGTTGCTAAAACAAAAAGGCTGAATAAAATTATTTTTAATTTCATGATAAATTAATTGGTGTAACAAATATAGAATAATATAATTAGCAGACTAATGATAAAAACGGTTGATATTATAAAGAAAGGCAAAGGGCAGATGTATGATTTGCTAATGATTTAACAAGCGGCACGTATAGCTATACTCTTATCGTTGACGGAAAAGTAATTGACACTAAAAAAATGATGAAACAATAAATTAAAATAGCTTCAAAAAGCGTGAACTATGTAACAGTTCGGGCTTTTTCTTCTGCATAAATTAGCTTACCTTCACTTTATATTGAATTCAAACAAAATGAAAAAATTAATATGTATTGCCTTTATACTATTTATTACAAATACAAAGGCACAAATAATAAGCACCGTTGCCGGAGACGGAGCAGCAGGTTATTTTGGAGACGGCGGTGCTGCTACCGCAGCAGTACTAAATCGTCCCTATGGATTAACTTTTGATGTAGCAGGAAATATGTACATTGCTGATTATAGTAACTATTGTATACGCAAAGTAAATACGGCAGGTATTATAAGCACCTTTGCAAGCGGGGTAGGCGTTGCAACCGGAGTAGCTTTTGATGTATTTGGCAATTTATATATAACTAATCTTAGCGACAATCTTGTACGCAAGGTAAGTACGGCAGGCATTATAACTACTTTTGCCGGAACCGGAACAGGTGGTTTTACTGGTGATGGCGGACAAGCAACTAATGCAGAATTACATGCGACATCCGCTGTAGCCTGTGATGTGGCAGGAAATGTTTACATAGCTGATTATTATAATGGCCGCATAAGAAGGGTTAATACAAGTGGCATAATAAGCACTTTTGCCGGAAATGGAGCAGGTGGTTATAGCGGAGATGGTGGACCTGCTACGGCAGCCGCGATAGGCACCCCACAAGGTTTATGTTTTGATGCTTCCGGTAATCTGTATATAGCTGATCAAAATAACTGCATACGCAAGGTAATTTTAAGTACGGGTATTATAACTACTTTTGCCGGAAATGGAGCAACAGGTTATGCAGGAGATATGGGGCAAGCTACAGCAGCATCACTATCATATCCGAATGGAATAAGTTTTGATGCTATAGGTAACCTTTATATTACTGAGACAAATAGTAGTAACCGCATAAGAAGGGTTAATACAGCAGGTATAATAAGCACGGCTGTTGGAAACGGAACGGCAGCATATAGCGGAGACGGGGGACCTGCTACTGCGGCGGAGCTAAATCATCCAAACGGAGTAGCCTTTGATGCTGCAGGAAATTTATACATAGCTGATAATGCTAATAATCGTATACGAGAGGTAACCTGTACACCTATTATAAGTATAAGTGGTCTTAATTCTGTTTGCCCGGGTGGTGGTACCATGCTTACTGCGGACGGTGCAAGTACTTATGTGTGGAGCAGCAATGCGGGTGGTGTACAAACTGCTACAGTTGCTATTTCTCCTACGGTGGCAACTGTTTATACCGTTACCGGAACCAGTATTTTTGGTTGCGCATCTACCCAAACCATCAACGTCCATGTAAATTCTCTGCCAATAGTAAGCATTAGCGGCAACAGTTCTATTTGTACAGGTTCTCATACTATTTTAACGGGTATGGGTGCAAATACCTATACATGGAGTAGCAACGCAGGCGGCTCAAACACAAATGCAATAAGTATTAATCCAACCAGCAACACTACTTATACTGTTACAGGCACAGACGGAAACGGTTGCGAAAATAGTGATACGGTAACCGTAGTTATAAACTCTTTGCCTACCCTTACTATTACTGCAAGCACAAACACTATATGTATTGGAGGTACTTCTACTTTAACCGCAACCGGAGCAAATACTTATACATGGTCTAACACAGGCGCAACAGGTGCTTCCATTATAGCTACTCCTTCGGTAACTGCACACTATACTGTTACAGGAACAGATATAAATAATTGTAAAAATACAGATACCCTATCTGTTATAGTGGAGAATTGCACTATGGGTATTGATAAATTGGCAAACAATGGTGCTACTATTGCCAACCCGCACCCAAACCCAACAAATAATACTACTAATGTTGATTACAAATTACCGGATGGTGTTCATCAAGGAGAAATTGTTTTTTATGATTTACAGGGCACAGAAGTAAAACGCTTTAAAGTTGATAAAACTTTTAATTCGCTTCTTATTTCAACTACAGATATACCTGAGGGTACTTATTATTATCAATTACAAACCACAGGCAACACAAGTGCAGGGAAGAAAATGGTTGTGGTGAAGTAATTTATTTTTCAAAAAGCAAACTATACTAACGTTTAGTTAATTAATACAGATGCAATTATTTTAAACGAAGCTGCTCCAAATCCATTTGCAGAGCCAACATTAATAACTTTCCAAGTGCCTGATAAATATAATAAAGCTCAGATGCTTTTTTATGATAGTTATGGTAAGTAAATAAAAAATTAGGTATTTTAAGGTAAATTTTTATTCACTTGACCTTCGGTATTTTCCTTCTGGAGAGAAAACCACCCCCGTCCTTCGGACGTCCCCTCTTTGAAAAAAGGAGGGGAAAGAATACAACATTTCGTTTTTTTCTGCACTTTGCGAAAAAAATTTCGCGCTCGGAGTTTATCCTTAGCGAAGTCGAAGGACGGTTTCTGTATTACACTCTTATCCCCACAATAAGTATATCGTCAATCTGCTCAGCACTGCCTTTCCAGGTTACCATGGCATCGTTAAGTTCTTCGCGTTGGCTTTCCATATCCTGTACCGATATTTTTTCTAATAAAGCTCTTAATCTTTTTGTGCTGAATTTCTTTTTATCACTTTCATGAAACTGGTCGGCATATCCATCCGAAGAAATATAAAACATATCTCCTTTTTCCAACTCAATTTCAGAATCAGAATATTTTAAATTCATTAAACCATAATGCCCCCCAATAGGGTAGCCCTGTCCTTTTCTTTCGGTTAATACTTGTTTGCGTACATGATACATGGGGCGCGCCGCACCCGCAAAAACCAGTTTAGATTTTTGTTTATCAACTCTGCAAATGGCCATATCCATTCCGTCGCGCGACGAACTGTCGTCTTCGTTTTGTTTTAAGGCATCAATAATCTGATTATTGAGTTTCTGTAAAATTTCTGAAGGGACAGTAATTTTTTTCTCGTTTACAATATCATTTAGCAGGGTAGAAGCAATGAGCGACATAAATGCACCCGGTACCCCGTGTCCGGTACAATCAACTGCTGCAACAAAATAATAGCCTTCAGATTCTGTAAACCAATAAAAATCTCCGCTTACAATATCCTTTGGTTGGTAGTAAATAAATGCTTCCGGAAAATTTTTATAAATAGCTGCTTGCGATGGCAGGATGGCTTCCTGAATTCTTTTGGCATAATTAATACTATCGGTTATATCTTTATTTTTTCCTTCCAGCTGAAATTTTACAGCTTCCACAACTTCTTTTTCTTTTTTAAGCAGCATGGTTTTTTCTTCAACCAATCTTTTAAGAAGTTCTCTTGCTCTTACTAAAGAGCGTGTACGCCAGTTAATAACAAAGTAAACAAAGCCAATAAAAAGTAGGGGTGATAAAATATAAAACCATGTTTTTTTCCAGAACGGCTCACTTATTTCAAATGTTATTTGGGCCGGAGTTTTATTCCAAACCCCATCATTATTGCAGGCCATTAATTGAAAAGTGTAACTTCCTTCTCCTATTTTCGGAAACTCCATACTTCTGGTAGAAGTACTTCTCCATATTGTATCGAGCCCAAGCAACCGGTATTTATAATAAACTTTAGAAGCATCTACCAATGAAATTCCTATAAAGTCAATTTTAACGGTGTAATGATCGTAGGGTAAAACAATGTTTTCTGTAGAAGTAAAAAAAATACTTGCTGTAGGATTTGTAAGTGTTATACCTATAATACTTGTGCGGGGTTCGTGCGTGTTTATTTTATTGCTTTCACAATCAAAGTTTACAATTCCTGAAGTTGTGCCAAACCAAACATTTCCTTTTGTATCTCTGCAAGAAGCATTCAAATTATTTTCAGGATAAATAAGCCCGTCGGTTTTTGTAAATTTTGTAAAATTCTTTTCCCAAAATTTTTTCTTGCTCAAACCATTTTTATGCCCTACCCAAATAGAATTATCTTTATCTACAGTAATTGAATAACAAAAGTTAGAAAGGATGCCGTCATCAATTCTGTAATTTTTAAAATCTCCTCCATTGTAACTATAAACCCCGTCGCCTTCTGTTGCAATCCATATTGTACCCGAATTATCTTGCGTTACCGAGTTGATGTAAAAGAATTTCATATTTGGAATATTTTTCAAAAAAGTAAATTCCCCATTTTTTAAATAATAAGGCACAGCACCATGCGATGAAAACCAAATTCTTTTTTGACGATCGGTAAAAATATGCTGTACATTGTTGTGCAACAGCCCGTCAATAGTTGTCAGCAGGTTAATCTTAGCTGTTTTAGGGTCATAAACATAAGCACCCTCGGTTGTTCCAATAAGAATAGTTCCTTGAAATGTTTTTTCAATTGTATTTATTGATTTTGACTGTAATTTATTTTGTTTTGTAAAATTTTCAAATTTTTTGGTGGAAGGATTAAAGACAAAGACTCCGTTTTCTGAAGTACCTATCCAAATATTTCCAATACTGTCTTGCATTAAAGTGTTTACCTGATCGTTTACAAAACCATTACTTGCATTATACTGCATGTTTTCTTTTGGGTTTTGTAAATCAAACAAACTTAAACCCTTGTCGCTTCCTATCCAAAGCGCTCGCGTTTTACTGTCTATGATAATTGATTTGATATTGTCTTGGTCAATACCATGTTTAGAGCTGTAATAATTAAATTTGTTCATGGGCATTTCTATGAGCCCGCCACCTAAAGAACCAAACCACATATCGCCCTCAAAATCCTGAAATATAGATTGTATGTACTCGCTACTCAAACCGTTTTGTTTATTTATTTGAGAAATATAAAAGGAACCGTTTGAATTTTTATCGCTGAAAGAAATCTTTCGCAATCCTTCTCCAAATAAAGAAACCCATAAATTACCTGATTTCTCAGCGAAAATGGTTGAAATATTCATTGCATTTGAACCTAATGCGGAAGAAATTTTTGTGGAAACCTGATAACAAGTTCCCGCTTTAATTATTTTAAAAACTCCCTCACCGGCAACCGATACCCAGAATGTAGTTTTAGAAGAATCGGCAGGAATAATGCATTTCACATTTTTATTTTCTAATCCGTTTACCGGACAAAAAGCCGTGATTTTTTTTAACCCGTTTGTTTTAAAAAGAAACAGGCCTTCATTAGTTGCAGCAAGCAATGCTCCTTCCGAATCAAAACAAATAGAATTAAAATTTGCATTGATACCGGTTTCAACGGCGGTGAAATTAAAACCCGAATCAATTTTAAAAAGTCCTTTTTGCTGAGCACCAAACCAAATATTTTTTTGTTTGTCTTCGGCAAATGAATTTATTTTTGTTTCTAAACTATCGGAGCCTTTTAGTTTGTAAAAATTTCTTCCCTTCTTATACGAAACTCCATTCTGAAAATGACCAATCCAGGTTACTCCTCTCGAATCGGTAAAGTGTGTGTTTATGAAATTTTCGGCCAGACTGTCTTTTGTAGTAGAAGTCCTGAATTTGCTTCCGTCAAATATCGAGAAACCATCTCCGGTAGATAAATACAAAAAGCCTTTATCTGATTGAGAGATGCAATAAATATAAGATTGCGGAAGTCCGTCATCTTCGGTGTAAGGCTTAAAGTTATATGTTTGCGCGTAGGAAATCCTGACTGTTACAAACAGACACAAGAATAATAATAAGCGGGCTTTACTATTCAACCTTAACACCTATTTTAAATTTATATTTAGGTACTCCGCCAATTGGGCTCGAAAAAAATGGCATTAATTCACCGTATTGGTTAGATATATTAACTACAATATTATTGTTTTTAGCATCTTTTTGTTTTATAAATTGAATGTCTAATGAAGTATTTAATTCTTCATTTACCACTTTATGATCGGTTTCAATCCAGTTGCCATTGCCTGATGATTTTGCAATTTCTCCTTTTTTTGCAACCGAAACCACGCGTAAAATTCCGTCATCATCAAAATCAAAAACTTTTATTTTTACGGCTGTTACACCGGTAGAAACAAAAGGATATAAATGAGAGACAGATCCCTTGGTATCTGATAAACGAAATGAATATTCGTAAGTAAAAGCGTTTGCCCCTTCAATTGCTTTATTAGTATTAGGTTGTGATGATAAGAACAGACGATACAAATTACCGTCATCGCCTTCCATACCTTCAATAACCAATTTAAAAACATAGCCTCCAAACTCGGATTGCAACTCTCCCTCAACCGGATTAAACGGACCGAAAGTATACCATTTGTTATCGAGTGCCGTATCGACAGAAAATATTTTTGATGCCAGCTCTATACCACTTTTAAAATTGCCGGCGGGGTTTTGTTTCTTAGCATCTGGGTGTGAAATAGCCCCTTTACCTCCATAAACAGAAAAACGTGTCTTGCTGTTAAACTCGCCATGTACTTCGTCATTTTTCCCACCTAAATCAGCATCTAAAATGCGCACATAAACCGGATTTTTTTCTGTTTTAGGAATGGTGAAAAAATAAATTTGCACAAAATCATCATCTCCCCAATCGGGATCAGAACCTTTACTGAAGGTACACAGAAACGGAATTTTTTCATCGGCAGAGGGAAACTGCTGTGCGTTTAAAGCTGAACAAAAAAGTTCAATTAATAAGAGTGTATAAATAATTTTTCTCTTCATTTTTGTTTTTTTACAAGCAGCAGTTCTACTCTTCGATTTGAAATTACAATATTTTTCTGTTGCTTGTACTTTGTTGGCACATTTTCTCCTAACGGAATAATATCTAACCGGCTTTGCTTTATACCTTTCTTAAGGAGATAGTTCTGTACGGAAGCGGCTCTTCTCCTTGATAAATCGAGATTATAGGCCGTTGTTCCTACCGAATCTGAAATAGAAAGAATCATAAGCCCCAGTTTTTTATTCTTTTTAAGAATGTCGCAAAGCGAATCAAGGGGTTCTTTATAAATATCTAACATCGCACTTTTATCAAAATCAAACCAAACAGTATAGGTTTTGAAGGTTTGTGACGCATTGCCCTCTACAGAAATAATACCCGCATCTGAAATTTCTCCTTTCATAGATTTTTCTTGATTTACAATCAGATTGTCGCCATAAAAACCAATCACGGCGGCATTCTTAAAACCTTTTTCTTTAGCTGTAAGATAATAAGGAATTGCATCGCTTAGTTTTTTTACATTACCCGATGTGTAGGTATAGGTATCTTCTTTTTTCTGTTTTTTTACGTCCTTGAGTCCGGAAAATATTTTTGAATCGGTTGGAATATTTTCTTTTGATGAACCCAAATGCACCCTGTAGTTAACACTATCCTTTTTTGCACCTTGATATTTTGTTTCACCTTTTTTTGGTGGAGGCCAACTGGTTTTTGTGAGTGAAGTAGCGTGTTTTTTTATCCAAAGACTGTCTTTTACCAATACCATTTTCTGTACGCAGAATTTTTTATATTTTCCTGTAGAATCATGCCTGGCATCAACACCCAATTGCAGCAAATAATTTCCATCTTTTTTAAACGTATGCTGCGACGAACTTCCCATTGCATATTTTTCATCGCCAAAGAACCAGTAAGCTTCCTTTATTGTATAACCGGGTATCTTTGATTTTTTTGAATCGATAAGGGTAGATTTTCCTCTGGCAATTGTATCGGGACACTCAATAAAAAGTAGTTTGGGTTCTTCAACGGTAAAATCGTAAGCAAGTTCATTATAAAATAAAGCGCCCGATGATTTATCGATAACATTTAATTGTATGGTATAATTTCCGGGTTTTTTAAAACAATGTCTGGCGCGGAGACCCCGCATCTTTGTGCCATCGCCCAAATCCCACTCGTAAATCATACCTAAAGTATCTTCCGCCTGTAATGTAGATTCTTCAAAAAACGTAAAACAGAAAGTAGGTTTTTTTTGACCCGGACAATTTTCAAAACCCGAATACTTATTTTCAAAAAGATAAATATCATCATCACCTGCAGTTCCCCGGTTGGAAGAAAGGTAACCATAATCGGCGGTAGAATCAACCCAAATTCCGAAATCATCTTTGCTGCTGTTAAAAGGGGGCGGAAGTAAAAGCACTTTGCTGCTGAAGGGATCATTAAAATCCAGTTTGTAAAAATCCAGTCCTCCAAATCCTTTTTGCCTGCTACTCGAAAAATATAAAATATTTGTAGCCGACATAAACGGAAAAATCTCGTTTGCTTTTGAATTAATAGGTGAACCGAGATTTTGCGGTTCAGACCAGGTTCCGTTCTCGAGTTTCGTCATGTAAAGATCCATGCCTCCGAAACCGCCTGCCCTATCAGAAGAAAATATAAGCGTTTTACCATCTTTCATCAAGGTAGGGTGACAATAGGTACTTGTTCCGGTGCAGAAAGGAAGAGATGTTGGATGTTCCCAATGACCATTTACTTTTTTAGCCATGAAAACATCAAGCGGTTCAACATCTTTAAGCATTCTTTTTTCATCGTTGCCGGTAATAAAAAGCAGATCTCCGCTTGCATTGAAACAGAGTGGACCATCATTGTATTTGGTGTTTATTTTTTCAGAGAAATAATGCACATGCTTGAAATGAAGTGTATCAATTTTTTCCGCATAAAAAACATCTTCCAATTCTTTGGTGGTATCTGCATCTATATACACCAACCCATATCTGTGTACACGGCCCGAGGTAAAAAATAATTTATTTCCCAATAAAAACGGACTAAAATCACCGCGGTTTGAATTGAGTGGCAAACGAGTTATTTCAATTTTAGAAGAGTCTTCCTTAGCGGCTTCGGTTTGCCCATACGTACACGCTGCAATAAATAAAGCTATAAAAAAAATAAGACGATGCTTCATATGCATATAACCTGTTTTTTAATTGCCATATGGAATACCCATGTTATATTTATTATTATTTGCGTTTCGGAAACAGGGGTATTTCATAAACTAAAAATACCGCGGACTTTGCGGGTTTACTTTATATCCGAATTCATACTTCAACATAATTTCATGCGAACCTCTTACAAATGTGCCGAGTTTGGAAGTTGTTAAATCATAGGAGTAACCTGCGCTAAACTGCATATTAATATTGTATTGAATTAAAAAAACCATAGCGTCATTTGTTCGGTAAGATACACCTAATCCAAAATTTTTGTAATACGCATTCATATTTACATCAAACTCTGTGGGAGAATTAAGGATGTATTTAACCAATACAGATGGTTTTAGTTTTATACTTTCTGAAAGTGAAAGGAGATAGCCTGCGGTAAATAAGGCAGGTTTGTATAATTTGCCGCCAACAATTCCAAGAGAAAATAAATCGGGAGCGGATACCCCCGCAAAAAATTTAGCTGATTTATAATACATGCCAAAACCGGTTTGCGTAATATTTTGCTGACTATACTGACCGGTAAATACTTGATCTCCGGCAGTTGTGGTTTGTATTTTGTTCCAGTTATTTCTTATCAAATCAATTCCGGCCTGCAAACCAAAAGACAAACTGCTTTTCTTAAAAAATATTCTGTAAGCATAAATTGCACTTATTTTATTTCGATTAGTAATTCCTAATTGATCGTTGATAAAGGATATTCCCAAATTTATTTTTTTATTTTTTAAAGGAGAATGCACACTAACAGATAAAGTTTTAGGAGCTCCTTCAAATCCTGCCCATTGCGTACGATTAACCGCAGTTGCACTAAGTACATCGTTGCTTCCGGCATAAGCAGGGTTAATTAAAAGTCCGTTAAACATATATTGACTGAACAATACATTGTGTTGTGCGTAACCCACCCCAACCCCTCCAAGGAGAAGAAATACAAGTAATAAAATAATATGTACAAGTTTTTTAGTACGCATGATTTTTATTTCCCACTATTGTATTTATGCATCTTCGGTTTTATTTTCTTTTTAATACGATATAACCCTTATATGTTTTTTTGCCTGTAATTTCAAGGGTAAAATAGTAAGTATCGTCTGTTAAATCTTCACCCCCGTTATTTTTACCGCCCCAGTCATTTTTATAATCGTTGTTTTGAAAAACCAAATTCCCCCAACGGTTAAACACATCCAGTTTTACGTTGTTGTATAGTGTAAGCCCCGGTATTTCAAAATAATCATTTGCATCATCTCCATTTGGGGAAAATCCATTTGGTATTGTTAATTCATTCAAGGTAATAATAACTTCATCATGCGAAGCAGGACAGGAACCATTGGAGATTGTCCACATAAAAATATTTTGTCCGAATTGAAGATTAGCTACTTGTGTTATTGGATTCGTACTGTTTAAAAAGGTTCCGTTTCCCGAAATTACAGACCAAACTCCCGTTCCGATTAGGGGAGTATTTGCGTTTGTATTTACAGAGGGATTGTAAACTAAAATATCCGGACCGGCATTTGCTATCGTTGGCATTACATCCACATAAACAGAAACAGTACTTGTTGAAGACGGACAAACGCCATTGGAGATTGACCACATAAAAATATTTAGACCTGTGCTTAAATTTGTAACGCCTGAAGTTGGAGAATTAGTTGTTGTAATAATTCCTCCACCTGAAACTACCGACCATGCACCCGTTCCCACTGTTGGTGTATTTGCAGAAAGCGCGGTAGTTGTTGAAGCGCAAATAGTTTGATTGGGCCCCGCATTGGAAGCAGATGGTGTTGGATTCACGTTTACTGAAACTGTTGAAGTGGAAGACGGACAAACGCCATTGGAGATTGTCCACATAAAAATATTTAAACCTGCGCTTAAATTTGTAACGCCTGAAGTTGGAGAATTAGTTACTGTTATAATTCCTCCACCTGAAACCACCGACCATGCACCCGTTCCCACTGTTGGTGTATTTGCAGAAAGCGCGGTAGTTGTTGAAGCACAAATAGTTTGATTAGGCCCCGCATTGGAAGCAGTAGGTTGCGGATTAACCGTAATTGTTTTTGTAGCAGAATTTGAACAACCATTTACATTAGTACCGGTAACCGTATAAGTTTGTGTAGACGCAGGTACAAACGGAACACCATTAGAAACTCCCCCCGTCCAAGTATATGTACTGGCACCACCACCTG
>OLKW01000279.1_pt1 | contig 33911 bp, 25 predicted proteins | sample 1604351 | NCBI WGS metagenome assembly OLKW01 (sample SAMEA104055714, study PRJEB20765) | soil metagenome | isolation source: soil
ATCGATTTGCGAACAACTTACCACTATATAACGGTTCAATGTTCCAATTTTACCAAGCATTTCTGTAATAAGGTCTTCTACATCTTTTTCGGTCAAAAAATTACTGCTGCCCGGGCAAACATTGGGGTCACCTTTAATAGTGCCGTCAAATGATGTTCCTGGTTTATCCTGCGCATAGATAAAAGAAGCAGAAAGATATAAGCAAAACAAAATCAAAAGTTGCTTCATAAATAATGAAATTATTATTCACGATATTCTTTACCTGTCATCGAAAGAAAAAAGTTCTTGTCAATAAAATTATCGGCTTATTTATTGATAGTTAATAGGTATTTCTATTGATACTACCTTCCCAATATACAAAATTAAATGATTTATTTTCTTAATGATTTCAAAATTGTGGGATCAGGAAAGATCACTTTATAGCTAAGAAGAAATGATTAGTATTCATAAATCAGGTTAAAATGTTGGCCGGCGCATTTATTTCTTTTTTCCAGCTTTTACTTTTCTTATTTATTCTGAAACTTTCATACGGCAGCGAGCTGAATAATTTTTCTCCTTCTTTGTCATTCCTGGTTTTGATCAGCAGTTCCTCGATTATTTTGGGGCTGTTATTATCTGCCATAAGTGAAAGCGCTGATGGGGTGATGAGTATTTTGCCAATTGCGCTTTTGGCTCAAATAATACTTTCAGGAATTATTACACCATTACAAAGTAAGGCAACAGAATTTTTTAGTTTTTTAACCCTGGGAAGATGGGGGATAGAGCGCCTTTTAAGGATACAGGATATGGATTCAAACACCCTTATGAAAGTTTTAAACAATTACCTTTGTACCGATAAAGTAAATGGTTATTTCAATTCATTTTCTGCAAATATGAGTCTAGTGATCTTTTTAGATATTGTGATGATCGTATTCATATTTTATGCGTTGAAGAGGATGGGAAAAAATACCAATTAAAAGTAATTACAATTTAGGGGTAATTTAACCGGTATTCTCAAAAAATGGACTATTGGGAATCCCTTTTACCGGAATTTTGACCTAAAAATGGTAAAATAAAAGAACCTATTAAAGTCAACCAAAAACCAACTCCAAATATTTTTATGAAATTTTCAAAATCAGTACCGGTTCCAATCCGCATCCCGCTGAAGCTATTAGCCTTTGCTCCAATAGCTATCCCAATCATAATAAGTGTCAAAAGCGGAAGAAATAACAAAAAGGATGTTGGTATGTAGTTTTTATTACTGAAGGCGGCTTCAAGGATTATTAAAATACCAGCGATCGGTATAATTACGGTAACATATTTAAACCCATTATCAAAAAACCTACCGATATCGCCAAATACCAGGTCCGATGCACTTATGTTGCCCAATATATTTATCCACGGCATAAAAAAAGCGCAAACCAATAATGCCGCCACGACTATAACTCCACCTTTGTTGGATGCGTTATTACTAGTAAGTTTTGGAGTCTGGGGATAGTTACTTGGCCTATCCTGGACTTGGATAGGAAGAATTGGATTTTCAACATCCTGGGGATACGATATAACTGGTTGCGCAGCTTTAAAATTATTGTCGGTAGTATATTGTGTCCAATTCAAAAATACAGAAGCACACTTTACAATATCACCCGGTTTAAGATAACATTCATTGATCCTGTTACCATTAACAAAAGTTCCGTTACTACTGCCCGTGTCTCTTATTATTACATATCCGTTATCTGAGATAATCAATTCTGCATGTCTTCGACTAACAAAGTTGTCATTCAAAATTATTTGATTTCCGGGATCTCTGCCGATTGAATATGTTTGCATAAATTAATTATTTAAAAACTAATCATACTAACAAAGGTTATAGCTATAAAATAGTTACTTACTTTGGATGTTATAAATCCCGATCTATTTTTCTGGCAATCACTTCATAATAAAAGCCACTTCCGGTAAATAAATAAGGGGGTTCTTTTTTGTAGCTCCAGACCACCTTCTGTTTTTTTCCTGAAAATATGCCAATACCAATACTTCCACTGACCCATTTTAGCAGGTATCTTGTTTTAGGATCGGATTTCTTCCGGAAATATACTTGTACATCTAATGTATCTGAGTTCCTGGGTAAGTCGTAAAAGATTTCAACTTTATCTCCGATTGTTCTGTAAAAAATATGGAAAGCTTTGTTGTTTTGTGAGAAACCTGAAACAGAAATAAAATAAAATAATATCACTAAAAAGTGACGTATAAAATTGTTTGTTATCACTGATTTAATCATTGATCTAATTAAATTTATATTTATCTGTGTCCCTCAAAAAAACAGCAACGGAAAACAGCTTTCTTTTATCCCGTTACCATTTGATCAATTGCTTTTCCCCCGATTGAAAATGTTGCATAATAAACTGTTTTAAAAATTGTAAGTACTAATACTGTCTTTTACAATTAAAAAAACGATATATGCTGATAATATCTGAAAAAATAAATTTACTGCGAAAGTTGTAACCACTAAATAAATGGCTTTACTCCTGTTTACACCAATACTAACAAAATATTTGTAAATAAATAGGTACAACGCAATGGCTAAATTTACTAGTAAGATTATAAGTAACAATAATACTATAATCATGAAAAGATCAAATCCTGTGTGACTTTCAAAGCGATTAGTAAAATAATTGCCATGATCAGTAGTAAGGTGCTGATTGTAAATCCAAATATAAACTGCATAACATAATAAACTGCAAAATTGTATAAAGCCTATTATTCCGGAGGCTAATGCAACTTTGTCAACCGGTACTTTCTTATTAAGTGAAAGCAAATACATCGAAATAAAAGGAGAAGCTCCGAAGAGAAATATAGCTAATATTGTTGGGGAGAAATAAAATTCTGCATGCGAATATTTTGAATAAAATATTAGCGAGGCAATAAGTGTTATGATAACAGGAATGCCTTTTAAAAACAAAACAGCGGGCATCCTTTTCCAATTTGTTTTAAACAGATCGCCGATTTCAAATATACGGGAACTAAGATATTTAAAGACGTCACTTAAGCTATATTGGTTTATTGATGAATTTGAATCAGGTTCCTGGAGAATAGCGTGCCCTGGAATCGGCTGTTGATAATTCATTTGTTTTGCGGAAGAGGCGCCCAAATTTACATATTGAGCCCAATTTAAAAACCCAGATCCGCATTTAACAATATCCCCGGAGTTCAGGTAGCATTCTGTGATACGATTCCCATTTACGAAAGTACCGTTGCTGCTGCCCAGGTCTTTAAGCATAACCTGCCCGTTATCTAAAATGGTAAGTTGTGCATGACGGCGGCTAACGAGTTTATCGTTTAATATTATTTGATTACCTGCATCTCTGCCAATGAAAAATGTTTGCATAAACGGAGTTTTTAATTTTTTATTTGTTTAATAAAATACTGTAATAAGGTTACATGTTGTTCCTGAACCAGCCCGATCAATTCGCCCCGCGAATTAAATACCGCAGTTCCGTTCACCATTGTTGGTAATGAATCCGCAATGGGTATCAGCGGGAATTTGTTTATGTCAAAACTGTCTTTCCGGGGATAGAAAGTATCTTTTATCAATTCTCCGTTTTTAGGAAAATTCAAATAGCCATAATACTTTTCATCTGTATTGTGCATATTCTTATTGGGTTTATTGCTGAATGAATAATCTGTAACAACGGCATCCTGGGGCAATACTTTTTTTATTGATTGAATAACCGCAACATTGCTGTCTGTGCGAACACATTCATTGGCGGCGCTGGCTTCAATAAAGTTTTGCTGGTTGTTTACCACCCCGTTTTGTATCCACTTTAAAACACCTGTTTCACCACATATATTAACTTGGCCGCCATTAGTTAATCCCTTAATTGTTTTACTGGCAATCACTTCCTGCAGCATTTTTGTTTTCTCTCTTTCATTAAGCCATGGATTGGTGATGAGCGGGGAAGTGAGTATAGAACCGTCTTTCTTTATAAAACATCCATTCCCGGAAACTTTACTATAAGCCAGAATATTTTTTTTGTCGGGGTTTGCTTCCGTCTGTTCGGTAAAATCTTTATTTTTACCTACATAATATTTAATCCCGCTAAATACGATCGTGTAATAATATTCGTGCTCAATATGTACCAATGTGTTTTTATTTTGTGCATAAATCTGTGTTGCGGATAAATTAGTATCCCATCCGAACCAGTTGCGCCTGTTTAAATAAAAAAGTGTTGCCGCAGTAATTAGCAGTATTGCAGATAAAGAAATCAATACTGCTTTTTTATTGTCTTTAAAAAAACCGGATTGCAGGTTTTTATGCAGGAACCAATTATTGGGTAGATCTGCGTTGGCAATTTTCACTACGTCTGTTTTCGAGAAATTCTTCGTAATAATTTTTGCCCCATTCACAAAACTTCCATTACTGCTACCCATATCCTGCAAATAATAGTGCCCGTTTCTTAACAGGGATACTTTTGCATGATGTGCAGAAACATAAGTGTTATTGAGTACAAGATCATTATCATCAGCCGAGCCGAGCATAATTGTTTTCCTGATTTTGGAAAAGGGATTTTCTTCTATAACAGAATCGGTTTTTTTTAATGATGACAGTTTGAAAGCAGCCTGCCAATCAACCATACTTGATGCCACCTGCAACTTATCGTCAGGACCAATGATCACCTGTGTGATCTTTTGCCCGTTCACAAATGTTCCGTTGCTGCTGCCCAGATCTTTTACTTCATAAGCGTCATTACCCAGGTTAGTAACAATTGCGTGATTACGGCTTACACTTGGCTCGTTAATAATTACATCATTTGTGTTATCCCGGCCAATTTTTATTACAGATTTCATAAGCTGTCATTTTTAGTGCGATTTTAATTTATCCTTATGTGTATCCTTTTCACCAGTAACAGTTTTTTTGGTAGTATCAGTAATGTTACCAATCGGGGGACTTACAGATTTAGGTTCATGATTTTTCCTATATAGCCAAAAAGATAAACACCCGACAGCAGCAAGAATAATAAATGCTGCAACCAATTTTTTTATTGACAATCTTCTTTTACGCGTTACCGACTTACCGGTATAATGCATTAGCTGCACTGTAATATTATCCGTTCCACCACCCTCATTTGCCGCTGAGATCAATTTTAAAGTTGCATTTTGAATATCGTCTGTAGATTGAACAATTTCATTAATTTTTGCTTTGTTCACATGACCAGTAAGGCCATCACTGCACAAAAGGAGCTTATCATTTTGATGTAATGCCAACGGGTTTTGGGTTATTGTGGGGTCCACTTTTTCAAAAAATCCAATGGCTTTACTGATCTGGTGTTTTTTGTCGCTCAATTCTGCCTCCTCTTCAGTAAGAACACCTGTATCAATTAATTTTTGAACGATGGAATGGTCTTTCGTGATCTGCTTTATGTGTTTATTCCTGATCAGGTATATCCGGCTGTCACCCGCATGCGCCGTGTATAGCTGGCCATCTTTAATTAATGCCAACACACAGGTTGTTCCCATACCTTTTAAGGCAGTATTTTGATTCACCATTTCTCTCAACTGGTAATTGGCAAATTCAATGGCATTTTTTAAAGCGAGTGGTATAAGCGAGTTTTTATTTTGAGGGTCCTGTAAAAATTGCTGAATTGCAGAAACGGCGCCCTGTGAAGCTACCTGTCCTCCAACATGCCCACCCATGCCATCACATACAATGATACAATAACCCAGGGGGGTGTCAAAGTGAGCCATATAGTCTTCATTCTGCTCCCTTATTTTCCCAATATCGGTTGCGTTGCCAATGGCAATATGGTAATCGGAAATATTCAAATCAAAAAACGGTTTTAAATTTAAAAGTCGTGTTTCCTAATTTTAATTCATCGCCTTCCTTTAGTTTTCCTTCATCAATCGAAACACCGTTGATCTTTGTACCGTTCGTTGAAAAATTGTCTTTAATTAAAAACTCATTATCACGGAAAAGGATCATTGTGTGTTCACCTGAAATGGAGGAATCATTGATCACTATATCACAATCCGGTGCGCTCCCGATCTTATTTTTACCAAGGTATACCCTGTAATCCTGCCCGTAGTCATCGTTACTAAAACTAACCAGCCAGCCCACTAATTTTCTTTTTACAGTTTGTTGTAGTGGAGTTGCGGCAGTGCCAGCCTTTTCATCCATTACGATCGTGGTACGTTTGAATGGATGTTCGCCTTTTGTGCCTCCCACCGGGGTGGTCTTAAAATCAGCATTGTCTTCATTAATAAGTGTTTTGTTAAATTGCTGATCATTGCCTTCATCAAATACCTGTGTATTTTTAAAGTCCATCAGGGTTTTTTCGTAATCTGTACCCTGGGTATTTACCGGGCAAAACGGGCAGGTCGCATTCTGATCTGCATCGTAATTGTGGCCGTTGACGCATGTTTTAAAGTTTGGCATTGTGAATTGTTTTTAAGTGAAAATATTTATTTAATTTCTTGTAGATGTGCTCCTATTAGTTTATTATTAATAGAAATTTCATTTGTATTAATATTATATTTACCCTTCTTTGGCCTTCCTATATTCTCCTTGAAATAAATAATTAAATCTGGCGCTGGTTGATCTACCGCACCATCAATTCTAACTGTTGTATTCCCTTTCTTGTCTTTTTCATATATCCAAATATCTTCTTTCACGGTTGATCTATAGTTAATGTCGTAAGTATAGTTAGTTGGGCAATTTATTTCCAATACTGAATAGTTTTCCAATTTTCTAAGAATTGATACCTGAAGTTTATCAAAACTATTTTTTTCGTCATTAGTAGGGTCAAGATTATCAAATTTAGTTCTATATCTATTAGTAAATTCATTTGTTAAATTCGGATTATTCAAAGACGTTGTCATTGTCTTATAAATACCTTCTTCAATACGAGGTTTTAATATAAAGTTAAAACTATCTTCAAACCATTTTATCGGCGTAGATTCTACCGAATGAATATAACAAGATTTTATTTTACCCTCTCCGTCACAGAAACATTTAATTTCAAAATCACAAGTAGAATCTTCAAAATGGAATATATTTTTATAATAAGGAATAAATATTGAGTCAAGTTGAATTTTAAATTTTTGTGATACTTCACTAGTGGCCTCTAAAATTTGCCCATTTTTCCCATTTTTAATAATATCAGAACTATCAGATTTTATTTTTTTTATTACTGAATCTGTATAATCCCGCATCTCATTGAATATCTCTTCAATGTTTTTTTGATGTTGTTTTATTGCTGTTTCGTCAACAGGAATTGGTTGAGGTTTTATCCTTGCATAATATAGCTTGGCTGCTAAAGTATGGAGCAATAATTTGTCATCATTTATATCCTGTAATTTGAATAAGACTTCGTCATTATCCATTAATTGAAAATGATTTAATGTTATATATGGCTTTGATGGATCGATAATAGTAAATAAAATGGTATCAGAATCATATTTATTGATCAATGTATCATTAGCTTTATAATCTTTAAACATCCAAATTGAACCAGCGGGGTCAAACTTTATAGATTTTGGAGTTTTGGAGCCAGTAGCATCTGTGTATATAATTTCAATAATGTTCTGGTCTTTATAAAAATTAAAATCGAGATAAGTCTCTTTCTCTCCATTGATTTTAAAAGTATATTTCGTATGAAATATATTTCCTACAACATTTTGATCAGGTTCTCTTAAAAAACAAACAATACCTTTTTTACTATCATTTATAATAAGATCGCCATTTTCGTATGGCAGACGGCATTTTTGGCTAAATATTTTTGTAGTTAAACAAAAAATAAAGAGCACCAGGATTAGCGATATTTTATTCATTCGTTGAATTTATTAATATGGAAAGGGTGGTGAAATTTCTAATTTATTCTCCCTCCTTGTTAGATATACTTGGAAATTACATGGATTTCCAGGCGTCTTGCTATTAAATTTAATATAAATTATTTTCTTATCTCCAACTGTCATATTGATCTGTTCTGCAGGAGTTATTGGGTAATTACGAATATTCAATTCCTGATGACCGGCATAAAGCTCTCCGTTACATAAAAGAACACCCTCCAATTCTCTTTTAAATTGGGCTTCTGAGAGGAGAGGTTGCAATGGCGGTTTTGGCTTAGCCTCGTGATCTTTATTTGGTGGAGATTTTCTTGTATTATCAGTAAGTAGTGATGATAAATCTGTCGAATCTTTTTTACTTCCACTTTTAGATGTAGTCGAACTATCATTAATTACTGAATCCTTTTTTGTTGAATTTATTTTTATTGTATCTGGCCTAAGCGGAGGAGGGTCTCTGGTAACGATAGTTTTTTTCTCAAAATAAAATAACGCTGAAATCAGCAAAGCTAAAAACAGAAATGTTGATACCAGGAGTATAATCTTCCGCCTTTTATCTTTTTTTTCTTTATCAAGTATTTCTATTAACAGTTCCGTGGGTGGTATGTTTTTTTCCTGTGAAACAGTATGTGCTGTATTGGGGGGAACAGGAATATTTTTTTCCTGTGAAACGGTTCCTCCTAAATCCACGGGAGCATGTATATTTTTTTCCTGTGAAACTTTTTCTACAGGCTTTTTTTCTTCAGGCTTATTGTTTATTACTTTTTTGGGTTTTATTGCAGGTACTTCCAATATTGGGGCGCTATCCTGCAATAAAAATGTTTTAAATACCGTACAGGAAAGGAAACGTTGATCCGGTTTTTTTTTAGTGGCTTTAATTATTGCCGCCTGCACACGTGGTGATACATCCGGGTAATAAATACCCGTTGCCGGCAATGGCTCATTTACAATTTTACTCTGCAGTTCAAATAAATTGGTAATGGATTGGTAGGGGCATTTACCCGTAACCATTTCAAACAGGGTAACCCCCAATGAATAAATATCACTGAAAACCGTGTAAGGCATTCCCTTTACCTGCTCCGGACTCATGTAAAACGGCGTGCCCAATTGTGCATTGGCATGGGTCATTTTTAAACTGGCCGCATCCATCATCTTTGCAATACCAAAATCCATGATCCTTACCATCGTGCCATCCTTGCTTAACATGATATTCCCTGGCTTAATATCCCGATGATAAATATTATTTTCATGCGCGTATTGCACCGCATCCAAAACCTTGCAAATAATATTTAAAGCTTTTGCTGTAACTAATGGGCCCGATACCTTGGTAATGTAATCGTCCAAAGTATAGCCTTCAATATATTCCATGATCAGACAGGCAAAATCATCCTGCTCCACGTAGTCGTATATTTTTACAATGTTGGGATGCCCCAGTTTGATCAGGGCATTGGCTTCATTTTTAAAACGGTTACGGATATTTTCGTTGGCAAATAAATTCTGGTGTAATATTTTTATAGCCACAACTCTGTCTACACGGTTGTGCCGGGCAAAATATACATTGCCCATACCACCATGGCCGAGCTTTCGCTCGATGACATAGTTATTAATAATTTTCCCGATCATGTTCTCATGGAAAAAGTAAACAAAGTAATTAAATTAATTTAATATTTGTATATAACTGCTTAAACTGATTTTCTTACTGATCCGCAATCCTTATATGCCCGATCTTATATACCCGGCCAATTTACTCATAAACAAGAAAAATTATTTCGGTTTACCGGATTAATACTACTGTGCCTTTCGCTTCTTTCTTTTCTTCACCTTCAAATTGATAGGAAAGCATCCATACAAAAGTTCCGATCTCCTGCCCGGTTCCCTTTATGCGGCCATCCCAACCACTTGTGCAATCTGTGGTTTCAAATACTTTCTGCCCGTTGCGGTTAAAAATAGCAAAATGACAGCTTATTAATTTCCCCAGGAATATCGGCTTTAGCACATCATTTACCCCATCCCGGTTGGGTGTAAATGCAGTGGGGATATATACTTCGGGGGGAATCACTTTCATGATGTAAGTCCTGGTTACGTTTAAAAAATCATGTATGCCGGTTATTGTATAAGTAGTGGTCCCTTTAAAATTTACCGGCGCAGTAATGTAAACTATATTACCATTCACGGTTACTTTTGCATCTGTTGAAGTAATTCCCAGGTCATTTTTAATACTATCAGGATCGCTAACAAAAATGCTCAAGGGAAAAGCAATGGTTTGGCCGGAATGCCAAAGCGTGTCTAAATTCTTCATTATTGGCGCCTGCTTTTGCATTAGTACAATTTCATGTGTTTCGTTATCGCCAATATATAATTTATCAAAAGCCAGTTTTTGCACTTCGGGATCATATTCGCTGACACCAGATTGATTAGCGGGGTATTTAACCCAGCTATTGCCATTTTTATACAATAGGTACACACTGTCTTTATCGGGCGTAACTATCTGATCCAGCGCAATGGCTGTTTTAAAAGAAGCAGGAGCCGCCGACCCCAGTTTTCTGAAAACAAATTTGCGGGTTTGGGGTTTTAATGCCATGCCAATGAAGGCATCATCATATTGCATAACCAATAGTTGTTTATTAGTTGTAGCTGCTAAATTCTTCACGGTGAGGGTTTTCCAGTATTGGGGGTTTAGTTGATTGGAGAAATTGAAAATAGTGCTATCGGTGAGGGATGAGTAAGAGTATGGTTCCATTGAAAAAGCAATATGGAAACTTGAATCTGTATTAAGAATAACATCCTTATAACCATACTTACTGAATTTTACTTCACTCACTTCATTTAGTAATCTAATTGTGGAATTTATATTTGAAATGTCTTGATAGAAAGTATTATTCACAAACATTTTAGCCCCTAAAAAATCAGAGGTTGTCTGTACAGTAAACGGCGTTGAAAAAGTAGTATACATTGAATCAGGTAAGTAATAAACATCCTTCGAAATATTAACCGTATCTGACCCAATGAATTTTACAATTACTTTATTATATCCTGTATCCAAAGGAATCGTCGTAATACCGCTATTTATTGGTATAAAAATAGTTTCCGAACTATGCTGATTGACAAAATACTGGTTTGCCTTTTGAGCTGTCACTTTTATTTGAATTGATGGTATATTCGTGATTGGCTTTTGGAATACTAAGGACAAGGACGGGTATAATACTTTATTAGGGGAAATACTTGATGCAAACATTGCTATTGGCAACTTATGTAAATTATTGAATAGAGAATTAACAATAATTTTTTGAGTGTCAACGCCACTAGCAGAAATTTCAACACTATCGCCAGAATTAAAAACGTCAAATAATCTAAAATTTAATTTCCCATTCTCATCAGTATTACCAACTTCACGGTATAAACTATCACTAATAGATTTATACCTAATTTTCGCATTAGACAAAATTGATTTTATAGTTTGTATTGAGTAAAATCCAAGCAAATTTCTATGACAAGTAATACTCAAATTATCCCTAAAAAAGTCATAAATGTAATCGATATTATGATTACTAGATGTTGTACATTCTCCAAAATGCGATAAAACATAATTTCTATGAATGCTTAAATGATTAGAAAAATCTTGATACAATTGTATAAATGAATTGCCATTATTTGGGTAAAAAGATTCACTAGAAGGAATATTCACTGCACCATCTCCAAAAATAGTACCAGGAAGGAAATCTGTTAGAGAAGGCCCAAATGCAGTTAAATTTAAAAATTTAGTTGTTGCCGGCATATTTGTACTTGCTAAGACATTTAATATATGATTAGGATCTATTCCCCAATTCCAGGTTAAATCATGAAAACCATCAGAACATAGCCAACATCCGGTACTACCGGGGAAAATTGTAGTTAGTGTAGCGATTATTGAGCCTTGGTGAGGTGTTGCTAAAAAAGCAACTTTTTTGATTAAATTATTAATTGGAGAGGTTTGATAATTGTAAGATGTACCATCTAACGCTTTTGTCAAGCTACTACTATTAGATGCATTACTGCCTAACAATGCTTTAATTTCTAATCCACCTTTAGAATGACAAATAAGATTTATATCTATAGTTCCTGTAATTCTTCGGATACTATCAATTGCAATTCCCAAATCATACGCATTCTGTCTTACTCCATTAAGATTTGGTTGTCCAATATACCATGTATTATATCCCAAAGAATTAAAAAAAGAAATAAGCGACATATCCATTTTGGAGTCCACATATGCTGGATTAATATCACCACTTGACACGGTATAATTATTAATGTTTTGAATATTTTTTTCTGTTTCATTTATTATACCACCTATTATAACCATAACCCGGCTGGCATTTGTTCCATAACCTATTGCATTGGGGAAAGTTACTTTTCCGAATTTCGTAAGATCAAAAGTTCCTGTTTCAGATTCTATTACTTGAAAATTGCTATAATATTTGAATGTATATTTAAAAACGCCTGGCTCAACCGTTTTCAAATTAGAAATCACATCTGATGGGTCAATTATTAAATACCTATTGTTTTCATTTTGATTATTAGGGTACTGTGCATATTCTATACCACCGTTATTGATATAAACAAATTCTTGTCCACAAGGGAAAAAGTGAATACTACATGTTGCTTGGGTATTTTCGCTTCGTTCAAAATTAAAAACAACACCCGAAATATTTTGAATATATTTTAAAGGAAATTTTATTAATTTGATTCCATTATTGTGATAAGCAATGTTTTTCTTATCCCACTTTCTTTCAATAATATTTGTTGCTCTTATAGTATCACGAAAATTATTGTCCCCATCAAAAACTGCAACATATTCTATTTTTCTGCCATTTTTTGATAAATTTTTTAATTGTTGGTTTTGTGGGGGGGAAGAAAGACCCGTATTGAACTGACAGGATGTTGAATTTGTAGAAGGGAATTTAATATTCCCGCCAGCAACAAGCCCGTTTGCATCAAACACGTTTGCTTCCAGGTGCCAACTATTGGTGCTTGTGCCAGTATTTTGAATTTGCACGGTTATTGTTCCATTATAATCATCTCCTTCCCTTTGCCAGGGCGGCATTATGCTAATTGGCACAGGAGAAATTTTAATTGATACGGCAGGAGCATCAAAATTTTTATTCGTATAATTTAAGGAACTTACCGGAAGCGATAAAGGTGTAAATGTAAAACTTTGTAAAACTGCAGAAACTGTTCCTGAGTAAACAAGCGATACAGGTAGTGTATAGTAACCCTGGGCATCAGTGATAGTTGTTCCTCCACCTGTTCCAGACGTATTAATTGTTACCCCAGGAATACCAGTACTACTTCCCTGATAAATTACTCTGCCTGAAATTGTATAAGTAGTAGGTGCGGCTACTCCCTGTTGATTGACAGTAAAGTTTTGCCCGTTTACTGTAATTATTCCGTTGCGGGCAGGTCCATTATTGGCTGAAACTGTATAACCCAGCGTTGCATCACCCGATCCACTTAATGGCGGGGTAATTGTTATCCATGTCTGGTTGGCTGATGCAGACCATGAACAGGAATTGGGAGTAACGTTTATGACAAATGAACCTCCACCACCTGTAGCCGGAAGATTGGGAGAAGCGGGTGGTGTAAGAACTGTTGAGCAGCCAGCAGCATTCACTGTTAAAACTGCGGCAGTACTGGTAACAGGAGAGGTTGTGCAGGTGCCACCGTTAATTATACACCTGTACTGATAACCATTCATTGGACTGCTGGTTGGATTAACAGTTAGCTGGCTTGTATTAATGCCGGAATAAGGAGACCCGGGAGTAATATTTGTCCAGTTACCACCACCACCGTTGGTACTTACTTGCCATTGATAGGACGGTGTTGTTCCGGATACAGTTACAGAAAACTGAGCTTGGGCAGGAGCTACTACTGTTTGTGAACCAGGATTAGAGCTAATACTGATTGGTATGCATCCCCCTGAAGTATTAATTGTAATCCTTGTTGCAGGTATAAAATAACCATAGCTCGGATTATCCTCAATGCCTGTACCTGATGTAACTGGGCTTGGTGGGGCAGTACAACTGTTACTATATTGCCAACGGTGACCAACATAAGGAGAATTATAATATCCCCATTGTCCTCCGGGGGCATGACCTCCGGCTGTAGTATTTTGATTGGGGCAAGATGTTGCAGTAAGACCACAGTTATTAAATCTTACTTCTATCAATAGATTTTTAGTGTTTGTATAAGGGAATGCGGATGAGAAAAGAAGGGGGTTAGTCCAATGGGGTGAGCCAGTTGTAAAACTTAAATTTGTTGGATTAAAACATTGGGTTAAGCCAGTTTCAAGAACGATACCAGTAAATGTATTTTCAGTAACTTCTTTCAGTGAAATAGCGACCTGATTATTAATCATAGGATTATTTGCATCCTGATAAAAGGCAATATCTGTTATAGAACCAGTTGTATTTATACCCCCTGCGTTAATATCATTTTTAAGAAATAAGAATTGGCTTATTCTCTGAAGTCTGCATGTATTTAACGGATACCTATAGTTAGAAGAATATGAAGAGAGATTTCCAATACTAACAGGAGGATCAAACACAACAGGGTAAACCCGATTGCCTACCAACAACCATTTGGATGGGATTGAAGCAATAAGCTTGAATTTGGTCGGCGATATAAAAGAAACATTTGTTTCAATATTTATAACTCCGTTGGGCAAATTATTACCCTTGCCTATTTCCAATACATCCCCGCGAAAAGAAGCATCCCAGGCATGGGCAGCAAGAATGGTATAAAGTGTATCATTGTTTACAATAACAAATAAGTTGCCGTTAACTTTTCTGTTTGTATTAAGCTTGCCGCTCTGATCAGCAAGCACTGCGGTTTCCGGCAGTTCAATAGTTTCTTCAACATGTATGAATTGTTGTGAAGTGAGCCCGTCAAAAACATTCTTATTATTGAAATGCATCCTGTGCAGCATTGCACCGGTTGTAAGTTCATATTCGAGGTCAATGTTTTTGTAAAGGTTTTTGTAGCCAATAATATTTTCATTTGTTGAAACTGCCGGATTGGCTGATGGTGCAGGCGACCAGTTCATTGCAGTAACAGAAGTATTGATCCCAAATTCAATGTTTCTGTTCTTATATTCCATCTTCACTCCATCATTTGAGTTTTGGGCAAAACGCGAAATGAATTTGTTCTCATCATTAATATAACCATAGTCTCCATTGATCTGAGGTTTGATGTCAAGATTGATATCCTGCCATGCTCCTTTATTATCTGTGTAATGAAATGGGCCGCCAAAGATCATGTCAATAATTCCGTTGCCTTTGTCGAATTTTTTTGTATACTCAGTACGACCTGCAAGTATTTCCTTTTCAGGATGTTCCCCATTGAATATTCCTCCCTGCTGCCAATTTTTATTTATCACAGAAATTTTGTTTCGTGATGTAATGGAAGAAGGACTAACCTGAGCAACTATATTTTGAATAAAAGTATATAAAATTATAATTGATATAAAGAGGATTTTGTTTAAAAATATCTTTCTCATATGCATAGAAGTAGTTTAATATTGGCTTATTTCAGCGTGAATCTTAAGGAAGTTAACATATATTTTTTTTGGAAAATATAAGTTATCAATCAAAATGTAAAATATTTCTATTTATTTTAATCAATAAGGTTTGCAACTAGCTAAATGTTATTGATTTAGGAAAAATAATTCAATAGCAAAATGTTGGCCGACGATGACCAACCAATGAGAGAAAACAGAAAGTTTGATGATTTAAAAAATGCAGTATCTAAAATGCGAATTAAATATTGCATTATAATACGTAGTAATACGGTATTTGTTACGTAAAAAGTGCAAAAAAATAAAGTAGTACCCGAATATAAGAGGTACATGAATAATTATGTCTTCCGATAAGCATCCCCGATAAAGATTTGTTGAATTTCTAAACTCTTCTTACATGAAACAAATAATTATCTTAATTGTCATTTTCTTTTTCTCTTTTACTGCCTATTCACAAAGAAAATATTATGGCGGTGGACACCATCCCAGCAGTCATAGAGGATATTAATACGGTGGTACTCCGTCTCGATCTGGCTACAACAGTCACGCCCCGTCCAGAACGTAAGCCAATTATCATATATCAATCAATTATTTGTGCTCTTTACTGGAGATGCCCTAGGACTCCAAGAATTTATACTTGTTTCTTTATAAGGAAACTCTTATATTTGTTAAAATTTACCGAATGAACGAGAAATTTAAAGTTGAGTTTCTACCGGAGGCTGTCAAGTTCATGGAACAATTGGATAGAAAGGCTCAAACGAAAATTTACTATAACATCAGAAAAGCACAAATCAAAAATGACCCAGAGCTTTTCAAAAAATTGACAGATACCATTTGGGAATTCAGAACTTTGTACAATAAAACCTATTATCGACTTTTTGCTTTTTGGGATAAACAGCATGGGCAAAATGTTTTGGTACTTACAACACATGGGCTTATAAAAACAACCGGCAAGACCCCACAGGCTGACATAGCTAAAGCAGAAAAAATAAGGCAACAATATTTTAGCACAAAAAAAATAATACATATGCAGACCAAGAAAAAGATGAAAACAGTTTCCCTAGACACAATGATAGATAAACATGTGGGGAAAACCGGAACAGGAGCCAGAGACGCTTTTGAACACGAGCTTAAACTCGACTTATTGGGCAATGCAATTAAGGAAGCAAGGCTTCATCAAAATTTGACACAAGAACAACTGGGACATCTGGTGGGTGTTCAAAAAGCTCAAATATCAAAATTAGAAAATAATTTCACCAATGCCAGGTTTGATACAGTGATCAAAGTGTTTAATGCCCTACATGCAAAAGTTAATTTTAAAGTTGAACTACCTAAAAAGAAATTGAAAATTGCTTAATCTGAAATAGTCAAGACTTAATCTGAAAGTTGTACGATACTGGCGGAATCACTTTGTTTTGAATCAAATCCAGTAAACACAATCACAGAAACAGAGTAGATGAAGCTGTTGAAACTGTAGTAGTGAAATCTGCTGCACACTAAATAGCCTAGGGCCCAAAACGGTTAAGCAATGAGCTTCATAAGCAGGGTGTATTTGTAGGTGACGGAGGTAACGCCCCTCCCCGAACCTAAGGTAAATACCTCTTGCTTATTAGTGATTTTTGTCCCGCTTTAAACTTGGCTCAATAAAATACTCAATACCGTTTTGCTCTTCACCCGCGTTGTAGTCTGCCTTTGTGAATTACGGATATATGGATATTTATGGGTAAGTATTTGGGTAAATTAGCACCCTTTAATTGAAGTTACGTAGTGAGGCAAAGGGGAATTACTGCATATTCCGGATTATTCTCAATTATTATGAAATGTCCTGCGTTATTCTTACTAATTCTTTATTATTCGTGAATCTTCCGACATCGGATAAAATTTTCTACTCCCAGGTTGTATAGTTCGATTTCGTTTGGGAGGGTGTTTTTCTTTATAGGCACGAATAAATTCACTAATTGCCAGTTCTTCTTTTTTAGTAAGGGGTCTACTGTTAATTACAAAGTCGAGGGGTATTTTCTGGTCTTTTTTCACTCTTTAAAGATACAAAATATATCAATGATTCTATCCGGGTTTCGATTCGATTACCTCTTGTTTAAATGCTTAAATTCTTTTTAACCACTTTGGATATTGTGAAATTGTTGATTAAATATTTACTCAATCTTTAAGAAAATACGTGGTGGAATAATTAGTGCATTGGATTCTTATATCCATTGGAACCAATTCCGCGGAGGTTCCCAATGATACACGGCCTACTTTGCTTTGCTTGAACATTCATATTGGTCAATGCGGCGCTTGGGTTAGTAATCTCTTCTGAAAATAGGGTAAGCTGAAATGCAGCCAACGCATAAATAGTCTTCCAGGAAATCTTACTTGATGGCCCCATAAGAAAAGGTATACAGTTAAAGGCAATTCCCTTATCGGCTTCGTAAGCATACTTATATGGCTTGATCTTCCTATTGTGTAATTGATCAGCCTCATCCTCGGAAGTAAGTCCATAAACGTCTGTTACTTGCCTTTTTGGCCCATTTTTGCTTTCCAAAAATATTGAACCGGCAGAAAACGGATGCTCTTGGATAGTTGTTAGTATTTGTCGATAAGAATTGTTGGTCAAAGAACGGATTGTGACGTTATTAAACGAAAAACTTCTATCGACGTTCCAACAAACATCAAATTCTTCCTTAAGGTGCTGGGCATTGAATATGTCAAAATTCGATACATCTGATGCAGAAGAATTAGTTATCTGCAAGATAATAAGATCGGTAGTTTGCAATTTGGATTTTTCAATTGAATTTACTTTGAAAAGATTTTGGTCAGAATATTTCTTTGAGTTCATAAAAAATTTTGAGATTATATTATAAAAACTAAGGTTCTTTCTTCGAAAATGGTAAAACAATTTTTCCTGAATCGATTTTACCATGAACACCATAAATTGCTAATACTATTAAAACAATTTGAGCCGCTACAATTAGCCTTGATTTTTTCATACAGAGGATTAAATTTGAAAGGTTGTTAAGTTTATAAAAATAGCTTACCTTGGTTTATCATTCTACCGTGAATTAACCCTAAAGTACACCAGTCTGCCGTCTATTCTTTATATTGACTTAAATATGGCAAATCATTTCAATTCATTAAATTTATCGTAAATTAGCTGTATGAAAAGAGTTTCTCTAGATAACAAGAGAAGAGATCAAAGTCTGAGTAAGATTGTACGTAGCAAACAATCTGTTTTTATCTCTCATAATTTTTCAGATGTGGAGGATAGTAAAAGTGCAATTAACATGATCCGTGCGCTGGCAGCTCATGCTGGTTCTAATGCGGCAAATGAAGCCAAAGCAGTCGGCATTTCCCGAGCCTATGTCCGGCATTTTAAAAAGCTAATTAGGGTTTCGGCTACTGGGGAAGAAGTTGAGTTAATACCCAAATTGAAGCACAGTGATTTCTACATAAAATACAAGCCTTATACTGTATTCCATGCCGTCAAAAAGTAAACGGCTACGTATCATGGCCGGGCCCAATGGCAGCGGCAAAAGTACCATCTTGCATGAGGTACGGAAAAAATTTTACAGCGGTCCTTTTGTAAATGCGGATGAAATTGAAAAATCCTTCCACGAAAAAGGATTGATAAATCCACCGGCTATATATGACTTGTCCACGACCGATGAATCATTCGATGATTTTATGTCAGGTACCGGAAAAAGTTGGGTTGAAAAAGCTGCAAAGGAAAAAAGCCATATCAGTGTACATAGTTCTAATGGGATTCTTCTTGTAAAGGGTAAGCCATCACCTTATGATGCTGCGCTTGCCGCAGATTTTATCCGTTACCAGCTTTTGGTAAAAGGCGAAACATTTACTTTTGAAACCGTATTGAGCCATTCTTCTAAAATAGATTTCCTCCAACGTAGCCTTGATGCAGAGTATAAAAATTATCTTTATTTTATTTGCACGATTGATCCTGCGATTAATATAGCCAGAGTGCATCAACGTGTGGCACTCGGAGGCCATTCTGTGCCAGATGACAGAATTGAAAAAAGATATAACGATTCACTAGATGTGCTACCATTAATTATTCCATTTTGCCATCGTGTCTATCTATTTGATAATTCAGACGAAGAACGAAGTATAGAACCTGTAGCTGTCATTGATGATAAACACAAGCTAACGATTCATACGGAACAACTCCCCTGGTGGGTGCAGGAATATGTAATTGCTAAGTTGTATCTATAAGTGGACCAGCCCCGAACCCAAACTTATATCCAAGTGTCAATCAATAATTTTATCCCTCTCATTTTGGTCAACTCAATATATCACTCAATGTGAATTTGCTCTTAACTCGTGGTGTTAATTCTCATTATTATTGTTTAGAACGATAAGGAAGAATTATCACATATTCCGAATTATTCCGAATTATTTATGAAATAACCCGTCTTAATTTTATTTATTCAGCATATTCTTGAATTCTCCGGCATTTGATTAAATATGCGGAAATATTCGATCTTATTTTGCGGCAAATTCCAGAATATGCTTAATTATTCCGACACACTTAATATTTCACAAGAATAGTATATTGTATTCTGGAATATGCTGACTGAATCCGGCATATTCCATCGATAACTGTCCTGAGCATTCCCAATATTTCCGTAGCATCCCATTATTTATAGTTGGTTAAAAGCATAGTATTATTTGTTTGTGGAAGAAATAGTGTCAAAACCCCAGATTAATAATTTGAAGTTTTAATTATACCGTTGCATATATAAATATCCTTTGTTATTCCTCTCAAATCGCTATCAACATAGTACCCGAATTTACTAAATGGTTCCAAGTCGTTTCCTGCAAATACCTCAAAAGCCGCCAATGGTTTTCCCCGATTACAAAACCGACATATATAGTCTGCCAGTTTTACCTGCCAGCCTTCAGGGTGTTGTTGCCGTATTCTTTCGAAGCGATCTTTTAAATCAGCCAGAAAGCGATATTTGTCAAGATCTTGCAGCTGCATTTCTTCCGGAATATAAGGCTCGACAATGGAGGCATCAAGTTCAAATGCGGCTTCAATAAACTTCTGGTGCAAAAGATCATCTGAAAGCCCTTTGGCGATTTCTTTGTGAAGTATTTTTTGGTCTTGAGTTGTAGCTTTTACTGTACTTATCATATTATGCATATTTTATTGCTTACTAAATTTTCTCCAATTCCATGGCGCAATAGGGTTTTCATCTGACCATAGCCCTATTCTTTTATTTCTTGCTTCCATTTCTGCACTAGCCAGTTGCTCGTCGGAAGAATATTTTTTATAATGCCAGGCATAGCCAGCCTCAACCATTAATAACCCCAGTTCACTATCGCCAAGGTAGCTTTTTGCTATGGCCCTACCATATCTATCAGTATTAGTTTGAAGAATCCGGACTGACTTGCCAAAGCATATTTGCCCTAAATAATCTTTGGCTACCTTATAAAAAGGCATTCCTCTTTCCGGTGCGTCAATTCCATCCATTCTTATCCTTTTTGTTGTATTATTATCTAAGAGAATATCATAAGTGTCGCCATCTACTATTTTAATCACTTTGCCCCATTGTTCTGATTTTCCCGCAGTATCATTCTTTCCATAACACCCAAGCAATACCAAGGACACAAATAATATGTATTTCATTTTATAAATTATTTAAAATTAAATTTTTTACTTTTTCAGAAGAAGAATTAATAATTGGTTCGCATATTAGGGTGCCCCCAGATTCTTTTAGCCATTTCTCCCATAAATAACTCAGTTTCTCGGCTTCCAACAAATCTTTGCTTTGGGCTTTTGGTTGAATTCCGCAGACTAACCATTTTGCAGGGATATTCAATTTTACAGGGATAATTCCTAATTGCTTTTTATCTACTTCCTTCAACCAGTTTAAACCATTCATTTTTGACAATAGTGGAGAAGTAATAGTGGATTGATTATTGGTATTGATACCATGTGTTTTGTCCTCAAAATCGAAATAGCCATCAGTTAGTATCATCACTTTGTTATTGTACCGGATATCAAGATCACTGTTTATCTGGTCATTAAAATACTGCCATATATCCACACCAGCAAAATCACTGTTTTTATTACCAAGTAAGGCTTGTTGGTATAGCAAACCCAATTGCGATGAAAAGTTTGCCTTGAATTGATTCAGTTTAGCGAGTTTATCAGCCGCTGAATATTTTCCCATATCAATGGATAGGTTATTTTCAAAAGTATTACCCGGTAATGAACTCAGTTTTTGAGGAATGATCCGTATAGAAAATTTGTCCCTTGATTTTACCACTATGTTTCTCTGAACGGACTTTTCAAATCTTTCAAATACGGCCCGGATGGCATTTGTATCAATATTCACCTGGTCGATCTTTTGAATAATCCTGTCGCTTAAGTCAAGCACCACCACATAATTATCATTTGCTGCAGTGTTTGTATTTGTTTCGGCATTTGAAGAACAGGAGGCTAAGCCTGATACAATTGCTATAAGCCATAATATATTTTTCATTGTTAAAGTTTTAAAATTGATTAATTCAGATTAACTGCTTCAGGACTAAGTGCTTGATGGAAGTTTCTATAAATGCTTTCACAGGCAATTCTCTTTGTTTCATTACCATTTGCACCATTCAAATATTGCAGCCAGCCGGCATAAAAGTTTTCCATATTGCGTAAAAGTGTTTCAGGTTTGGTTAAAGCTCTTTCCAGGTCTCTTTTCAGATTTTCAATAGTCAACTTCAATCCATCAATCAGTTTTTGTAGTTCAGAGATTTCCTGCTTATACCTGATAATCTCATTTTCAATTTCCCTAATGCGTTTTTTTATCCCTTTAATTTCAATCTCCGTTTTGGCATTAACATTTTTCTTTCCATGCTCCTTTATAGCCGCTTCATATATAAATCCCCAAAGCAGGTAGGTTGCAAAGCCAAATGCAAGTACCAAGTAAAAATTAACACTCCTGGACCATGCCCAATTAGCATCTGCAATACCCATCATTGTTTTCAATTCATGAATACCACTGTCAATTTTATAAGCTATCAACCCATCTACTGCCAGGCATACCAGCGTTGCAAAAGAAATTTTGAGCCACTGCCATTTTGAACCATCATGAAATATATGAGGCAGAATTCCAAAACCAAAAAATAAGAAAGCGCCGAGGTAAACAAATAAAAGATGGGCGCTCGGCTGAAAGATCCCTTTTGCATCAAAAATGGAATTCAGCATTAATGAAATATCGTCTCCGCTGCTATTGTTTACCATTTGTTGCATATTTCTAAAAAAAGAGGCATTCATGGCAGAAGCATAAAAGAAAATTAGGTACACCGAAATCATAATACATAATCCCGCATATAACCAGAATCTGGCAGGATTATAAAGGCTTCGGATTTTCCCCTCGGCCATCAGTATTCTTTTTTGTTCAATATTATCCTTTTGCTGTTTTACCTGGCTTTCCTTATCAGCAATAATTACTTCTTTAATATGCTGCTGGTCCTTTTCCTTACCATTTTTTTCAGTTTCTTTTAAAGTCAATTCAGCTTCAAGCTGCTTTTTTCTGCGTAATTCTTCGTCCACGTCATAGCTTTCGTCTACTACATGGCCGGCCTTTATCCATCTTAGCCGGTTTTCAAATGCCATTGGATCACCCTGGTTTAGCCCGGCCTCTCCATATCCCCAGTCTTTTAATGGTTTTACTGTTGTGGTTTTGTGTACCATGAACTCTTTTTGCTCATTGGCAGAGTCAATTGGCAAAGTTTCGGTTTGGTTGTTTAAATTTTCCATTTTAGTTGTATTTTACTATCTATAAACTGCCGGCACTAATGGTAACCGTATTTTTAAATAAATATTTTTTTCTTGTATTAATGGTTACCTCTTCACTAAAAACTTATCAATGAGTAAGGTTATTCATCTATATAAGACCGACGAGGCCATAATTGATGGCATAAGAAATTTTGATGAAATGGCGGGGACCGTTGCATACAACAACCACAAAGAATATTGCATACGCTTTATGACCAAAATGTATGATGATGAGGAAACGATAAAGGACATTTACCATGATGCGATAATTGTATTAATTGAAAACATCCGTCATAAGAACCTGGTATTGGAAAAAACTACTATTCAAACTTACCTTAACTCTATTTGCAGGAACCAGGTACTGGTAAGATTTAAGTCATCAAATAAGTTGCGTTTTGTTAGTGATGATGAATTGGAAGCGAAGTATGATGAGAAAATTACTGACTGGTTGGAAGATTTAGGCGATGTTAATAGTGAGCGAATGAGGATTATAAGCGAAGAGTTAAAGAAAATGAAGGAAGATGGGGGAAATTGCTATGAACTCTTGGCGCTTTTCTACTTCGAATCAAGGAGCATGGATTTTATTGCTAAAAGGTTTAACTACACGAATGCAGAAAATGCAAAAAATCAAAAAAGTCGTTGTCAAAAAAGATTAAAAGAACAAGTATTTAATAGGCTACAATAGTGCTAAAACTTACCACTCAACATATTGAACAAATTAGAAGTTATTTTCTTGCAACGACTAATGAAGAGAAGAATGCTTTGCAAAAAAATATTACTCCGTATTTTTTAAGTGGCTTTTTGAATGATCTCAAAAGGTTATTTATTTACCAACCCCTTGATGAAGCCAACTTTGGGTCAATAGCCAAAAATATGGGAGCCGAGGAACATCTTGATTCATTGAAGGAAATTCAGCAGGATTTCTATGATTATCTCGCTTCACTATTTGCAAATGGAGTCTCCAATGAAGATATAGAACAGTTATTAAAAGTAAATAATCCTGTATTTAATGAGGCAACAGAATTTCATGCAAACCTCATTAGAGTCTTTCGAATTAATGAAAGAGAAGGTCTTAAAAAAAAATTTAAAGCATTTGATGCGCTGGAAGAAATCAGTGACACAGAGTTAACCAATGCGATTAAGCAATTAGAAAGAGAAAAGTTAAAAACAACGTTTCAAGACATAGAGCAATGGGAAAATTTTTATCGAAACACTGTTAATTATTCTTTAAGCCCAATTCGCAAAAAGATTAGTAAAAGGAGTAAATTAAAACCACTTGCCATTGCCGCAAGTATCGTCGGTCTTCTCACTTTGGCTGGATATTTATTTTTCCCCAAGGACGGAAAGCAAGAACACGATCAAATATCAAAGAATAAGGAAAAGGAAATTACTTTATTCGGGAATGAAAACAAATTAGTAAATTATAGTAGCGTTTATGAAGTTAAAGAGCAAAGAGCATTAGGCTCTAATAACAAAAAAAAAGTTGATAGTATAACAGTTATAGTAAGAGATGTTGTATCAATGTCTGACTTAATAACTTTTAAAAAGTCGTTTTTATCAGACAGCTTAAAAGGAAATGAGCCAGGTTCTAAAAATAATCGTCATGTATTAGACTCTTTAAGTTCTCTTGAAGAATATTTGCGTTTAATTAATAATACTTATTCGTACGATCCGGAAAAGAAAATAATTACTCTTAATGCTCCCTTTACCGATTCAGTTATTGCGGTTTACAGATATCCAACCACTGGCAAACAATCATCTGTATATGTTCAGTTTAATAACTCATTCTATAAAATCGATCCGGGCATTGCTCCCATTCCCATCAAACCGGTTAATGATAGAAATCTGATTGAAATTCTCAGGAAAATTTTCTTTAATACCGTAATATTCAATAAGTTATAGTAAAGGCTATGACGTTTTGAATTCAATAGGTTAGCGGCAATGGTTACCTAAGCCGGGATTCTTTATATATAGGTGTAAAACAATTTATAACCTCAAAATTTACTAAAATGAAAAAGATAATCTTCACTTTATTTGCTTTCCTGATAACTCTAATTTCCTTTGGGCAAACTTCCACTTATGTGAACGGCTACTACCGCAGTAATGGCACCTATGTTCAGGGTTATTACCGAACAATGCCAAATAACACACTCAACGACAATTATAGCACAATTGGCAACACTAATCCGTACACAGGTGTTGCTGGAACTAAGCCTGGTGACAGTTACTATACTTCTACATATAGTAATAGCTATAGCACTTCATCTTATCCGTCACTAGGAAGTTATAGCAGCTATTCTCTTCCTAGTTATTCGACGCCCTATTACTCAACCTACAGCTATCCGAGTTACTCATCTTATTCTTCGTATAGCAGCTACTCTACATACTCGAGTATATCTAGTTATTCATCATATAGTATCTACTATATAAGATAAGCACTATATCTCCTTTTAAAGCTGTCATCATTGATTTGTTGACAGCTTTTAATTATATTTAATAACTAAGTAGGTGCCAAAATTATGCATATTGTAAAAAGAGTACTTCTTGCTGTTATTTTAATGATGTCTTCTATTATTGTTTCAGGTCAAACATTGGAGGAATTATATGATCAAGAGGAGGCGTTTTATAATAAAAAGGATTATGATAATGCACTGTTAACAATTGAAAAATATAAAACCGAAATATTAAAGGTGTACGGTAATCAAGGCAAAGAATATGCTCGAGCGCTAAATATTGAAGGTTTTCTTTATTTCGATCTAGGCACCTTCGACAAAGCCGAATTTTACTTTCTTGAAGCCTTGGCCATTCGGAAGAAAGTATTGGGAACTGAAAATACAGATTATGCAAATTCCTTAAATAATCTTGGTGGGCTTTATTCTGATAAGGGAGACTATAAAAAAGCAGAATCCTATTATCTTGCAGCAACTGATATATACAAAAAAATATTAGGAACCGAAAATGAAGATTATGCCCGGTCTTTAAACAACCTCGGAGGTCTTTACTCTAATACAGGGGACTATAAAAAAGCAGAAAACTATTATCTCGAGGCTTTTACCATCCGGAAAAAAGTATTGGGAACCGAAAATCCTCAATATATCAGTTCTTTACATAATTTGGGCATGCTCTATACTACGTTAGGTGACTACCAAAAAGCAGAATCTTATTATTTAGAAACCTTGACCATTGGGAAAAAAGTACTGGGAATTGAACATCCTGATTATGCCATTACTTTAAACAACCTAGGTGGGCTTTATTCTGAAATGGGAAATTTTAAAAAGGCAGAACCACTTTATCTTGAAGCTATGTCCATCTACAAGAAAATATTTGGAACTGACCATAAAGATTATGCCCTTTCTCTAAATAACCTAGGTGGACTGTACATTGATATAGGCGATTACAAGAAAGCAGAATCTTACTATCTCGAGGCTTTGGCAATCAAGAAAAAAGTATTAGGAACAGAACATCCCGATTATGCACTTTCATTAAGCAATCTGGGTGTACTTTATTCCAAAATGGCAGACTACAAAAAGGCAGAATCTTATTATCTGGAAGCGATGTCCATTAGGAAAAAAGTATTAGGAACTGAACATCCTGACTACGCCCTTTCATTAAACAATCTTGGTGACCTTTATTCTAAAATCGGCGATTATAAAAAATCAGAATTTTATTATCTCGAAGCAATGACCATCTATAGGAAAATATTTGGAACTGAACATCGAGATTATGGGCTTTCTTTAAACAACCTGGGTGTGCTCTATTCAACTATGGGGAATTACAAAAAAGCAGAATCGTATTTTCTTGAAACCTTAGCTATCTGGAAAAAAGTATTAGGAGCCGAACATCCTGATTATGCTCTTTCATTAAACAACTTGGGGTGGCTTTACTCAGCTATGGGGGAATACAAAAAAGCAGAATCCTATTATCTCGAGGCCTTTGCTGTCAAGAAAAAGGCATTAGGAACCGAACATCCTGATTATGCTCTTTCCCTAAACAATCTAGGTTTGCTTTATAATGATATGGGAGATTACAAAAAAGCAGAGCCTTATTATCTTGAAGCAATGGCCATCTATAGGAAAATATTTGGAACAGAACATCCTGATTATGCTCTTTCTTTAAACAACCTGGGAATGCTTTATAGTAATCTGGGGGACTACAAAAAAGGAGAATTTTATTATCTGGAAGCGATGTCCATAGTTAAGAAAGTACTGGGACCTGACCATCCAGATTATGCGCTTTCATTAAATAACATGGGTGGGCTTTATTCTGAGATGGGCGACTATAAAAAAGCAGAATCTTATTATCTCGAAGCGTTAGCTATCAGGGAAAAAGCATTGGGAATAGAGCATCCCGATTACGCACTTTCCCTAAATAACCTGGGAGAGTTTTACTTCAAACTCGGAAATTATAAAAAAGCGGAATCTTATTATCTGGAAGCCTTGACCATCAGGAAAAAAGTATTGGGAACGGAGCACCCTTATTATGGTATGTCTTTAAATAATTTTGGGAAGCTTTATCTTACAATGGGAGATTACAAAAAAGCAGAATCCTATTTTCTTGAAGCCTTGGATATCGGAAGAAAAGCACTGGGGACGGAACATCCGGACTATGCCACTGCTTTAAACAACCTAGGCGCACTTTATGCTAATATAAGGGACTACAAAAAAGCAGAATCTTGTTATCTCGAAGCATTATCAATCAGGGAAAAAGTATTGGGGAAAGAGCATCCCGATTATGCCCAATCCCTAAACAACCTAGGATGGTTTTATTCTATAATAGGAGACTTCAATAAAGCTGAGTCTTATTCTATCGACGCATTGACTATCAGGAAAAAGGCATTGGGAATAGAACATCCTGATTATGCACTGTCCTTGAACAACCTAGGGGCTCTCTATTCCTTCATGGGCCAGTACAAAAAAGCAGAATCGTATTATCTCGAAGCCCAGAACATTTGGAAAAAAGTATTTGGAAGCGAGCATCCTAATTATTCTCTCACCTTAAACAACCTAGGATTGCTTTATAATCAAATGAAAGATATCCCTCTTTCATTTGATTATTTGAACCAATCTTTAATAATACTCGATAAGAATATTAAACAAAACTTTGACTTTTTAGCAGAGCAGGATAAACCGAAATATTTGAAAACTATTTCATATCAATTTGATTTGTATCACTCACTATTTTTTACCAGTTTTCCGCAGGACTTATTAAAGACTTCCACTTTATATGACATCGAACTTCAAAACAAAGGGTTGGTGCTTCGTAACTCCCTACAGGTAAGAAATGCCATTTATAACAGTCGTGATTCCAACCTTATCGACACTTGGAACCAATTTTTGATTATCAAAAAAAAGCTATCGAAAATTTACAGCCTACCAAAGGACAAATACCCAGATCATATTGAGACATTAGAAGAGGAAGGGGAAAAGCTAGATAAGCAATTAGTAAATCAATCACAGGAATATCGGCATTTACATGAGCACCTACAAATAGAAAGCGATTCAGTACGACAACTGCTGAAACCCAATGAAGCAGCTATTGAATTTGCCAGTTTTCCCTTTATTTCTCCCGGCGGTTTGAACGATTCAGTTCTTTATACAGCCCTGATAATAAGGCCAGGTTATAGCCACCCTAAATATGTATATCTTTTTGAAGAAAAACAACTTACATCAATTCTTAAAAAAGATGATGGTACGTTAGACCAGGCCTATATAAACAAGTTATATCAAAGGCGAGACAGTACTAACCCATTATATCAACTCATTTGGCAGCCACTCGATAGTTTATTGCAAGGTGTAGGTACTATCTATGCTGCACCTGCGGGATTGTTACATAAAATAGCTCTGGGGGCAATTCCGTCACCTGAAGGAAGTACCATTTTAAGTAAATATGGTTTACAAATTTTAGGGACTACCGCAGATATAATTAACAAAAAAGAGGAATTCATAGATAAAAAATCAGTACGGGAAGCTTTTATCTTTGGAGGCATCAATTATGATATAGCCAGTTCGAAGGCTGTCGATTTTACTTCAAATTCTTCTGATAATATTTATGCCTATGTACCAACAGATTCCAGTCGACGCGCTTCAGGTAAATGGGAATATCTTGGCGGCACCCTGGAAGAAGCCGAAGAAATTACCAGGCAATTCAGTGAGGAAAAAATTGAAACTCATTTCTATAGCGACAGTACAGCCACAGAATCCCTATTTGAAAATTTGCCATTAAACCGCAATAGTGTTATACACATAGCTACTCATGGGTATTTTTTCCCGGACATTGTAACAAAAAAGGAAGGTGGCGTGCAATTGATCAACCAAGAGAAGCAAACAGCTTTTATGGTCTCAGAAAACCCACTTTTGAGATCCGGATTAATCTTTGCCGGGGCCAACAATACTTGGACAAATCCAGATTACGTAACTATGAGTACAGATGATGGAATATTGACAGCATATGAAATATCCAATATGGACCTGCGCAACGTAAAACTTGTAGTATTGAGCGCATGCGAGACAGGTTTGGGAGACATTAGGGGAAGTGAGGGTGTTTTTGGATTACAGCGATCATTTAAACTTGCAGGGGTAAAGGATATAATTATGAGTTTATGGAAGGTACCAGATGAAAAGACCCGGGAGCTGATGCAGATGTTCTATCAATTTTGTTTTAAAGGCAAGTCTATCAGCGATGCGTTTAAATCTGCTCAGGAGGAAATGAGAAATAAATACCCGACGATGCCATTTTATTGGGCCGGGTTTACTTTATTACAATAATTCTGTCTAAATTTTCTTGTAATGACATTAATAATGATAAGGCTAAGTTTTTTTATTATTTCGATTTTTCAATTTCTGCCTTTATTTAGTCAGACATCAAAAGATTATAAGAATATAGGAGATACTTTTTTTCAAAAAAAAGATTATAAAAATGCATTATTAAGCTATACTGAAGCAAAGGTTGAGTTTGAAAAAGAAAAAACGGATAAAACTATTGGATATGGTGAACTATTGCTATCCATATGTAAAACTAAAACTTTAGTAAATGATTTTAATAATATAATGGAACTATTAATATCTGCAGAAAATATTTTTTTAACAGATTCTCTTCACACATATTTTCAAAGATTTGAAGTTTTAAAAATAAAACTACCCTATTGGGTTTCTATAGGAGATTATATTAATGCTGAAAAGTTATCCAACGCCTTTGTGTATTTGGCAGAAAAAAATAGGGTATTGAATACAGGAGAATATTATAACCTGTTAACTGGACTAGGGATTTCAAAATTTAATGTAAACAAAATATCGGAAGGAGAGCAGTTAATTAACCAAGTTATTCTTTTTTTGAATAAAAGTATCTCGCCAGAATCTAAGGAACAACTTTGCGGAACAATATGGATTCTTGCTGATTTATACAGGCAAAGCAAAAATTTAAAAATTGCCGAGGAAAATTATTTGAAGAGCTTTGAACTTGCAAGTAAAATTTATAATAAGAAAGGTGAAAAGTATCTTGGTCATTTGACAGATTTAGCTGATTTCTATTCAAGTCAAGGTCTTTATTCAAAAGCTCTTTCTTTAAACATTGAAAGTAATGAAATAATTAAAACTGAGTTTAGTGAAAATAGCATTCAATATGCAAATGCTTTACAAAAGGAAGGAAATATTTGTATTATGCTGAATGAATTAGATAGTGCCAATATATATATAGTAAAAGCTCTATCATTGAAAAGTAAACTTATTGGAGAAAATAATCAGTCTTTTGCATATTCTTTAATGTATTATGGCGAATGTTTAAAGAGAATGAGGCAATTACCAGATGCAGAAAAAATTTTGAATCGAAGTCTTTCAATTTTTAATTTGTCGTCCGATGAATTTTCAACATCCTCGAAAAGATTAATTTTAGACAGATTAGGAAGTTTATATGAACAAACCGGCGAATATGAAAAAGCAGAGCAAAAATTGCTTGAATCTTTTAAAATAATAAGTAAAATCTTTAAAAATGATAATCCCCAGGTTTTATTTTCAATAGAGTCATTGGCTAGATTCTATAATGATATTCAAAACTTTGATAAAGCAGATTCTCTATATAGGATTGCTCTTAAATTGTGGAGAGGTTCAGAAACTCCAGATTCAATATCACTATCAATTTTTTTAGAGACTTACGCAAAAACGTTGGAGGACAGGGGTAAATATCATGAAGCAGAAGTGCTCTTTGTCGAAGGTAGAAATATTTCTGTTAAGGTGTCTGGAGAGAACTCTGAGGAATATCTCCAACAATCTTTACAATTAGCAAACTTATATAATAATTTTAATCCTACTGAGTCTAAAAAAATACTGAATCAACTTAGAAATCAATATAATAATAACTTTTTCTTTAGAGTTAATAATGTTCAGTTATTATCATTTTTATTCTTTGACTTAGGCCAATTGAGTTTAGATGAGGGAGATTTTCCTTTAGCAGAATCCTATTACAAAAATGCACTCAATATTTCGTATGATAAATTCAAAAATTATCCTTCATATTATGCAGATGCATTAGTACAATTAGGTGGTTTTTATCGAGAAATCGGAAGCATCGAAAAAGCCCAGCAAACATATTTAGAAGCATATCGTATACAAAAAAAAACTGGAGATTCTTATATTGTAACTTTGAGATTTATAGCTCTTTTATATATTGATCAAGAAAAATATGATGAAGCAAAATCCCTTTATATGGACTGCTACAATTATTCAAAAAATAAAAAAAATAGTTCGCTCGAGTTTTATTTAACTCTAATTGACCAAGCTGAGTTGGAGGCCAGAACTGGAAATAATGTTATAGCAGATCAAAAATATTTAGAAGGAATTGGCTTGATGCAAAAGATGGGATATACTAAAACATCTAGTTTCCTAAACTCTATTGAAAGATACGCTAATTTTTGTGGAACTATTGGCAGATACAATGAGGCTGACTCTATTTATAAAATCACATTAAACCAATACAGAACTTTAAATAATAACTACAAGTATGCTATAACACTTTATAATATTGCTCACACAAAAGGGTATACTAAAAATTTTCATGAGGCCGACTCTTTATATGACCTTTCGATTGGTCTATTAGAATCTACTTGTAGTCTAGATGATCCAGGGTTACAGATTTATTATAGCTCTTTGGCTTGGTTTTACTTAGATTATAATTCAACAAAGGGTTTATATTATTTAAATAAGGGTTTGAATAATTTTAAAAAAGATGTTTCAAGGCAGTTTAGTTATTTGTCGGAAAAAGAAAAAATTTCATACATCGCTAATACAAATAAAATGTTATTTGCCGATTTATCTAATATTTACAGAGATTCATATTTAGGGAATTCATTAAGCGCATATATTTATGATAAAATTCTTTTGACCAAAAGTATTGTTTTAAAGAGTTTAAAAGAGTTTAAAAAATATATTCTGAAATCAAACAATTCAGATCTTAAAGAGGATTGGGCAAAATACAATATACTTAAAAAAGAGCTTTTGAAATATTATACTTTGCCAGCAACTTCAAGATCGCTTGATTTGAGATCAAAAGAAGAGGAAGTGGAATTAATCGAAAAGAGATTATTAACCAATTCAAAAGTATTTTCAAATTATCAGTCAAATTTTTATGTTGATTGGAAAAAAGTACAATCAGAACTAGATAATACAAAAGCCTCTATAGAATTTATAAGTTTCCGTTATTATTCCAAGAGAGGATGGACCGATTCAGTCATTTATGCAGCTTTGGTATTAAGGCCTGGTTACAGCCAGCCCAAATACATATATCTTTTTGAGGAGCAACAACTTTCCTCTGTACTTAAAAATAAGGAAGGGACCTTGGACCAAACATATATAAATAGGCTATACCAACAAAGAGAAGGTAATAACCCATTATACCAACTCATTTGGCAGCCGCTTGATAGTTTATTGCAAGGTGTAACTACTGTTTATGTTGCACCTTCAGGAATGTTGCATAAAATATCTCTTGGAGCAATTCCTTCTTTAGATGGCAGTACAGTTTCAAGTAAATACGATTTGCAAATAGTTGGGACCACCGCAGATATAATCAACAAAAAGGAAGACTTTATTGATAAAAATTCTGTTCAACAAGCAATTGTATTTGGAGGTATCAATTATGATATTGCCAGTTCAAAGCCTGTGGATTTTACTGCCAATTCTACTGATAATATTTATGCTTTTGTACCAACAGATTCAACACGCGGCACAACTGGTAAATGGAATTACCTAGGTGGCTCGCAAAAGGAAGCTGAGGAGATTGCCAAACAATTCATTGGTCAAAAGATTGAAACCCATTTCTATAGTGACAGTACTGCCACTGAGACATTATTTAAGAATATGCCGATAACCGGTATTAGTGTAATACACATTGCTACTCATGGCTATTTTTTCCCTGATATTGTAAGGAAAAAGGAAGATGATATGCGGTTAATAGACCAGGAGAAGCAAACAGCCTTCAGGATCTCAGAAAACCCACTGTTGAGGTCAGGGTTGATTTTTGCGGGGGCTAATCCGGCATGGACGAATCCGGATTATGTAAGTTCAAGTACTGATGACGGGATATTAACAGCCTATGAAATATCTAATATGGACCTGAGCAATGTTAAACTAGTAGTATTGAGTGCTTGTGAGACTGGATTGGGAGACATAAAGGGAAGTGAAGGGGTATTTGGATTACAGAGATCATTTAAACTGGCAGGAGTAAAGAATATCATAATGAGTTTATGGAAGGTACCAGATGAAAAGACCC
>OLKW01000161.1_pt1 | contig 32752 bp, 43 predicted proteins | sample 1604351 | NCBI WGS metagenome assembly OLKW01 (sample SAMEA104055714, study PRJEB20765) | soil metagenome | isolation source: soil
AAAGAAATGCAGATTTTTTTACAAAATACTAAGGGGAAACAGCACGCACAGGGAAAAAGGGGTCTTAATTATTACGCCCACGGCCCGCTTGCGAGAGTTGAATACGGAAACAACCACGTACAAGGCGTAGATTATTATTATACAATTCAAGGCTGGATAAAAGGCGTAAACAGCAATATTCTTAGTCCACATAACGATGGGGGTCAAGATGGTTTAACCGCCACAGGCACTATCCATAACAATTTTGGTAAAGATGCTTACGGATACACATTAGGATACTTTAGCGGAGACTACAGCCCCATTGATACAAGCAAGTGGAACACTGTAACAAAACGCTTTGAAGCCAATACAGCAAGCAGCAGCTTATTAGCCGCCCGTTACAATTTATACAATGGCAACATAGGTCACATGGTAACTACCATCATACAACCTGATACCAATTATGCCAGCCAAACTATTTTACCGCAGGGTGCAGCATATAAATATGACCAGTTGAACAGGTTGATAGAAATGAAAGCTTTTGTAAATTTGACTAACAATGCCTTTGGCAGTACCACATATAACGGCTCTTATAACAACCGATTTGCGTATGATGCCAATGGAAATATTTTATCTCAGATACGAAAAGACCAAAATGGTGTTACCTTTGATAGCTTAACGTATCATTACAACATTCAGAACGGACAGAAACAACAAAACAGGTTATATCATGTAAACGATACTGTATCTGCATCTGTAATGAATGATGATATAGATAACCAGGGTAGTTATAACAATGCTTTAACGCAAGTAAACAAAGTGAACAATTACAAATACGACCAGATTGGTAATTTAGTAAGAGATAGTGCAGAGGGCATTGCCACTATTGACTGGACCGTGTACGGAAAAATAAAAAGCATAACACACCGCACGGGTTATTACAAAATGATAGCCACAGATACCGTAAGGCCCCCTGACCTTGTATTCAACTATGACGCTGCAGGAAACAGAATAAGCAAAATAGTAAAACCAAGAACGGCAACCGGATTAAAAGCTTCTACTTACCAAACCATGCAATACTATGTAAGAGACGCACAAGGAAATGTACTCTCTGTTTATAACCAACGTGACAGCACAGCAATAAGCACGCTGTATTTTAAACAAACAGAAAAACATATTTACGGAAGTAGCAGACTTGGAATTGATGCAACACAAAAAGAACTTATCGGGGCAACGTTCTCTAATGACACTTCTAATCATTATCTTGGAAATAAATCTTACGAGCTTTCTAATCACTTAGGAAACGTTCTAACTACTATCAGCGACAAGAAAATGCCGCTGGACACAAACCACGATAACACCATCGATTTTTATGTAGCTGACATAAGAAGTGCAACTGACTACTATCCATTTGGAAGTGGTATGAAAGCAAGAACCTGGAATGCCGGAGCAAGCAAATACGGCTTCAATGGCAAAGAGAAGGATGACGAGGTAAAAGGAAGTGGAAATAGTTATGATTATGGAGATAGAATACAAGACCCTCGTTTGGGTAGATGGTGGAGTATAGATAAAAAATTTATTAAATATCCTGATATTTCACCTTATGCTTTTGCAATTAACAATCCCATTTTATTTATCGATGCTGATGGTAAGGATATTAATATTCAAGATCCCGAAACGGGCAAGACACATACCTTCCACCCTGGAGATCCGGTACCAGATGGAGCAAGTAAGTTTGTTCAAGAAAGTTATGCAAGTCTTCAGCATTTGCATGATGAAGCTGGGAAAACCGCTAACACTATTGTTTCTAATTTAGTTGCAGACCATGATTATAAAGTAACAATTATTCAACAAGAAAATTTCGGGGCAGGTGAGACAGGATATGAGGCTACGACCCAAGAATTATCTTATAATCCTCGTGAAGGAATAATTACCGGTGAAAAAAATGAGGGCTCAGATAGGCAATCTCCAGCAGTTGGTTTGCTTCACGAATTAGACCATGCCGATAAACACAGAGGTCTTCTTAAAGAAGTTAAATCGGCTGAGGAATCAAAAGATAAAGAAAAAATAAAAACAGCTAAAAAAGCAATGAAAGAATATAAAAGTTTAGCTGAAGAACAAAGAGTAACACAAGGTTCAGAAGCAGAAGCGGCTAAAACATTAAAGCAAGGTGTTAGAAAAGATTATGATGATGTTAAAGGTATTTACAAATCTGATAGTCCAACAACTACTGGAAATGGCGTTCCAACTAAGAAAGAAGCTAAACAAATAAAAAATACAAATGGTGTCGCGGGGCCAAAACAATAAAAAAGCAATTACTTATATAGTAATTGCTTTTATTATATATTCATTTAAAATAATGGGACAGCAATCAAATAGTTTTGTAACTATTTATGCCTATCCTATTAATGCTTTTACAAAACTTCCATTGAATGAAAGTAATATTAAAGATGCTGCACGGTACCAAATAATTATAAAAGAAGACGATGCTTTATATTCAGGAATACAAAAATTAGTAAAGACAGCGACCCGTTCAAAAGAAAATAATATAAAATCTGACTTAAGAATACTAATAGAAATTACTAACAATGACACGCTTCATGTTGTAAAGATTAATAAAGGAGAAATAATATGCCTTGATGATGCTTGCTATGAATATTCAAAAGAAATAAGTGATTATATAATAAAGTATTTTCCCAAAAAAGATGTAAAAAAATATACTCCATTATATCATTAGGAGAGATAAATGAAATTGGCAATTATATATTAAAAAAGTATGTAAATTAAGATTAATTTAATCTCTTAAAAGTTCTTTGAAAAAAGGCCATCCATTCGGTAGTGTAATGGATAACAGGAATTTTAACTCCCCTAATTACCGCCACGGCTTCAATGGGATGGAGAGTGATGACGAAATATCGGGTAGCGGAAACAGCTATGATTTTGGAAAAAGGATGTATGATCCACGGTTAGGTAGATTTTTAAGCGTTGACCCATTGTATCATGAATATGCAGGCGTTAGCCCTTATAGCTTTGCAACAGATAATCCAATTAAATACATCGATGAAGAGGGGTTAGCCCCCGGAGATCCTATTGGTGCAGGATATTATGCGGGGTCAATGAATTCAAGAACAATTGGGTTTGTTACACGACATCCTTATATTGCAGCACAAGTTGGAGAGGTATCTCCAGGTAGTACGAATATTTCCACAAATACTGTTAGATTTGCAACAAGAATTGGGTTGAATGAAAATGCTGCTCATGAAGGTTCACAAGTAAATGCCTTTAGGCATACTTTATGGCAAGCGTCAATTACAACTGAATTTGGGGAATCGGTAGCAAAACAAATAGGTAATGCACATGAAGATAATCCTTTTGTTAATTTACAACAAAGATCATTTACTGGTAAGAGCGCATTATCGCAAGCAGATCAAACTATCGACTTATTAAATAATCAAATAGGTAGACAGCTTGGTAAAGACAATCCTAATGCAACGCCGCAGGAACTTGCGGCTAAAACATTAGAGTATCAACATGACAAAGGGCTTTATACTGCTACAACAAATAAGGATGGAAGTGTATCGATAGGTCAAACTAAGATTACAGATACTCAGTATAAAAAAGGAATTGAAACAATAAAAAAGTTAAATAGTAGTGGTTTTACCGCCCCAGAACAGAAAGCAAGGGATGCGGAAGCACAGCAAGAAATAAAACATTTAGATTCAGCACATAAAGATTAAAAAAATGAAGAAAATATATTTTAGTATTACTGTTGCATTTGTAACATTAATATTTAGTAGTTGTAGTAATAAGCGTAGTAATATTGAAGCTAAGATAGCGGATAAAATTAAAAATGGTTGCAACGAAAATAGCGAGTGTACTATCAATGTAAAAGAGCTTACTGACTTTAATTGGGATAAAATGTATGTGTTTAAATATAATGCTTCGTTAGAGGATGTAAATAAGGCTGTGGGTGCAAATGCGGGTAAATATACAGAATTCATGAGGCGGATAATATTTACATTAAATAATAAAGTGGTTTTTAATGAAGAACAACCAACAAATATTGAAGGATTAACAGAGGGAGAAATCGTTTTTGATATACCTGACAGCTTAACATACAAGTCTTACAATGCTAATGCGGCTATCTTTTTATCACGCACAAGAGAGTCAAATAACACAACTTATTACGAACTTACGCAAGTACACAAATAATGTATGGAGATTCCCAACGTTAACGTTGGGAAAGTATTGTCGAGTTAACTAAAGAATAATTATTACAAGTGAACGAACTGGAGACCTTCCATTTAGATTTGTATTACGCCAAACTAAAACTCACTAATAATAATTCAGGTTTTAGTCTTGGACTTTGGGATGAATTAACTCAAAAAAATGTTGATGCCCTTTCTCATATTTGCCAAGCGGGAGTTGAGGTTGATGCGTATGTTCATGCTGCTAAAAATCATTTCGGTAGTAAAATCCTTTACCCTGAAATTATCGAAACCCTTAAAGTCTGCTGCAAAAGCCAAGTTGATACTTCCAATAAGCACGCTTTTACAAATAGTTTTTTTAACCGCTTAAAAATTCAGGTGAACGAATAAGCTCTTATAACAGCATTAGTGTCGCTTCCGAAAGCGGCTTTGAAATCCAATTTACCACGCACTTAAATGCCATTGCTCTTTCTTTATCTTCGGGGGCAATGGAAGCTGTTAGGATTACAACTTTAGAATGGCACGGCGGACTTATTTTTTCAAATTCCGATAAAAATTCAAAGCCATCAAAAACCGGTAAAAAAATATCTAAAAAAATATAGTCGGGCATTTTCTCGTTTTGAATTTGTTTTAAGTAATCTAAAGCATTTACAGGATTTGCAAACGCAACAACCTCCTTTGAAAAAAAACAACCTTGCAGTATCCGTTCAGTAATGAAACTATGTATAGCGTCATCATCAATTAGCAGCACCGAATTATATTTGAAGGCGGCAGCTTGTTTCATGAGTTACTATGGTTTATACCGGAATTGGAAACGTACTTTTCAATTTCAGAAACTATTTTTTCACCCCACAAATTTTTTGCTCCTGCGTTATGGCATTGGGCATAGCATTCCTTAATAAATTTGTCGCTTTTTTCCGCATCGTGAATATAGAATTTTGCAATGCTTCCCATCACCCCACCTCGCTCTATAATAGCTGTTAAAATGCTGTTTTTATCCATTTTTTTAATGTTCTAACAAAACTACGAACTTTTCAATAATCAACCTATATGTTGATGAAATAAAATAAGCATATCTGTTGATTTGTAAGACCATGCAAAAAGAAAAGTATTTAGAGAAGTTAGGGGCAAGAATTGTGGAACTTAGGACACAAAAGGGTTGGTCGCAGCGTGACTTGGCTTATGCCTGTAATAAAGAACCTCAAAGCATCGAGCGTATCGAAAACGGGAAATCCAACCCGACTGCCTACTATCTAAAACAGTTATCCGATGCCTTAGAAGTTAAGGTTTCGGATTTCTTTAACTTTTGAGAATCAAGTGGCGAATTAATCACCTTCCCATATCCGCTTTTTTGAACCTTCCTTAACAGTAACACGGTAACCGTAAAGTTTACTTTGCTTAATAATTTTCTTTCTTAGCTGCGCCGGATAAAAAGCATTAAAGAAATAACCATCGCCCTTAATTCTGTTTATTGATTTTAAGACATTGTAAGCGGAGGAGGCGCAACGCTGCCCAAAGAAAGCATAATCGTAACTGGCTTTAATCAAATTTTCATTATAGAAATCAAGCAATTTAATTTTCTCCTCTTTAGTAACAGGGATATATATTTTAGTTACTTTTTTTTCTTTTACAATGTCATTCCACTCTTTTAATGTTTGCTTTTGGAAAGTCCCATCTCTGTTTTTTCTATGAGAGAAAATATGGATTCTTTTTCCTGAAAAGTAAAACCCATAAGCGAATTCATCAATTTGAATAATAACGTGTCCGCCTTTTTTACCGCCAATTGTTTTAAACTCATCTTTATATTGGTGGCGTGGCTTTGAACCGTGAGCAATATTTACAACAATTGTATCCTGAGAAAAGGATGCAAAAGAAATAATCAGTAATAAGAAAGAAAAAAATATTCTCATAGCTTAATCATATTGACCGAGTTCAATATCATTTAGTTTTAATAGTTTACCATCCTCTAATTTAATGCCACTCAAATATTTTTTTGTAAAAATTAAACCGTACCGTCTTTCGCTTTGAAAAACAATGTGGTGCAAATTTTCATCGAGTTTGTGATGCCACCAAGCAATGGGAATCTTATTTTCAGTAGTTGCAGATTCAATTCTGCCAAAGTCATCAATTTTCAAGAAGTCGGCTACAGATAACATAATTATTTTATCCGCTTCCTTGTCAACAGCCTCCTGAAATAGTTTATCAATTGGTTTCATGGCATAACCTCAATACTTACTGTTAAAGATACAGATTTTTGTATTATACCCGTTTGCTGTCAAGCTAATAAGGTACACTCCATCACGTCAAAGAACAACTAACAAGCTCTTACCACTCGCAGTAAAACAGCTTGTCCGTTCCTGCAATCTTTTTTAATTCACTTTCCTTCCCCTCTAATACAACTTTAAAATACGAAGCCCCGTGCGAAATATTATCGGAGTCGTTCTCTTTAAACTTAACCGACTTCACCGTTATTTTTAGTTTCTCATCTATGATGGCCTGTTGTGCCATTATGGTAACTGCTTCTTCGACACGGGCTGTTTCATTATAAATCAAATCAACAATTTCTGTTTTAGATTTTTTCTTTGGCAGCATTTCGATGGCGAGTTCCTCTAAAGGAATACCGAGTTCCGTTGTTTTTGTAATCCCTTTACCGGAAGCCGATAAAAGTTTTCGGTTCTCTCTAAGTTTTGCTTCTCCCGATGGCGTTAATTGACCGCCCATTTTTTTCCAAATGTCACCGGGGATTTCTTCACGAATAACAGTATCGCAACTTCTCGCATGCTCCATTGCTTCAGCATATTTTCCTTGATCGTAATACTTTTTAATGATTTTTAAATTGTGCCAGTCGGCTGCATTCAACCATTCAGGTTCAGTCCAATCTTTTTTTTTAGATTGTTTTATTCCTGATAGTTCGTTTTTCTCTTCATTTTTTTCTGAAGGAGCGTCCTCAAAAATATCTATCTCCCCGCCCTGATTGAAACGCCCGAACTGCACCGCTTTGCCTTTTTTCGGTATTTCAATTACAACGTCCACATTGTGCATGAACTCATTTGTTCCCCTTGCTTTTCCGTTTTTAGTCACCTGAAAAACATACACAAAACTTTTCTCAGGATATTTCTCCTCCAAGTGTTTTAAATCTTCCGGCGTTAATTTCAGGCTTGTCACACTATCAAGGAAAATAAAATCGTAAGGCGATAAATCATTTGGTATCGAACCCGCAATATCTAAATTATCATTTGCAGCACCTTTGTCTTTGAGCTTGATAGCAAGCGTAGGACTCATAAATTCTTCTTTGCTTACATAAAGCACCTTGCCGTGATTGAGTGATAAATAATTTGCAAAATCAACGCACAAATAACTTTTACCCATCTTAGGCATTCCGAATACCATCGCCGTGAACCCCGGTGCAGGATCGCCGATAAAATCAAGCCACTTGTCCTTTAAGCCGATAGTATCGAATTCCATTGTTGTAAATTCTTTGCTTGACATGATATTCTCATCGGGATTTTGAATTCCCTCAAGCGTTACAGATTTCTTTTTTATTTTAACGTATTCTTTATCGATATCCTCATGTGCATTGTCATACTTTTCAATAATGCCTTTAAATCGCTTGATAGTGTTGGGTTTCAAAACGAAGTGTTTAGCATTATACATGGTGTTGAATGCATTAATGGCGGCACGCTGTATGTCCATGATATCTTTTGCCACAACTGATTTTTTGCTAATCTTTTTTTCCTTAATCGCTTTTTGCAACTCATCAATAAAAATTCCGAAGGTGTTTTTATAAAGAACCTTATCATGGAAATCCAAGAACCGTTCTATAAAATAAACTTCTTTAACGATTTTGGAATAGGGGTTTTCTTTTGCGTTGTTATTTTTCACGCCGTCCATTTCGTTTACACTTTTCGATTTCATAAATTCTTGCAGTTTTAAAAAAGCCAAATCAACCATGCGTTTAAAATCGGGATTGCTTTTATAGAAATCCCAATCTGCACCCATATCTGTTTTAGTCATGATAACGGTATGCGATTGTTTTAATACTAAGGGCAGTTTTTCAAAACCAATTTTCTTAATGGTCTCGAAATAATTTTTTGTCGTTATTTTATTCATGCGGCGAATTTTAGTCGTTTCAATTTTGTTTCCAGTTCCTTGATGCTTCCTGATTCAGAGCCGGTAAACTTGCCACCGAGTTTTTCATCGTAATTAAACACCATCATTTCTGTTTTTTGTTTATCGGTGTGCTTGGTAACCGCCACCGATTTTTTTACCTGTTTTACTTTCCACTTATATTTTTTGATGTAAGTGTTCAACAAGGGATTAGGGTATGAGCTTAACAAAAATTTGCCTTTTGCTTTGGCGAGTTTATCGAGTAGTAACTTATAATCACGCTCCGTGTAGCCCGCATAATGTCCCTGATCGGAGTTGATGTAAGGAGGATCGCAATACATAAAAGCATTCTTATCATCGCAGCGGTCAATCACCTTCAGTGCATCGTTGTGTTCGATTTGTACTCTTTCAAAACGCTCGGCATACTCTTTAGTAAAATCATTACGTTTATTGGCGAGTGATTTCTCTTTAGAGTTTTGTTTTCCAAAACCCCATGCACCGATGAGTCCGGCGAAACCCTGATTGGTGACAATCCAAAATGCCCATGCACGTTTTACATCCGAGAACATATCGGGAAAATCATAAATCGCTTTGGCACGTTTGAATAACTCCCTGCTGTGTGGAGAACCCTGCACTTCCTTTTGCAGTTCCGAAAATTTTGTTTTCACTACCTTAAAAAAGTTTACTACTTCACCGTTCAGGTCGTTGATGACTTCCACTTCTGATTTAGGTTTGGCGAAGAACAAAGCACCTCCTCCGAAAAACGGCTCGCAGTAAATCTTATGTGGTGGTATAAGAGGGAGCAGATATTTCAGAAGGGATTGTTTGCCTCCGTAATAAGTGATTGGTGTTTTCATTTTTTAAGTAGTTTGTTTTATGTTTTTAAAAGCAGAAAAAATCGGGCGCACGTAAGCACGCCCGATTAATTTGTTTAGCTAAATGCAAGTGTTTTACGGTTGTCCCAAACATTAGTAAAACCTTTGTTACCGTTTGCCCATTGGTAAGAAAGCACTCCTTTTTTATTGGTCACCATTAGCACCGCCCAAAGAGGATCGGATGTTTTTGTTCCCGGCGCAGCGTAACCTTCGTACACTACATTTGCATTGCTTTCATCTACAAGTGCAGGCTCATAGAATAATTTGTTATCAAGCGATGTTACTTTGTCGGTTAAACTGCTTACAGAAGCCTGTAAGGTTTTTATCTGACCGATTTCGGTTAACTGATTTGCTTCAGTTGCAGTACCTGCTGTTCCGGTGCTTTGCAACATTCCCATAATCTGATCGCGCAAATCATCCACCGATGTGCTTGCAGGGCTGTCAACAACCGCTTGGTCGATGAACACATTATACAATGCGCCTTGTCCTATGTCGATTTTAATGATGGTATCTCGTACCACTTCGACTTCCTTGATTTGATTTTTCATGATGTAACGTGGAGGATTTGCATCCACTACGATTTTAAGGCTTGCGCCATTGTTGCTGATTTCTGTTGCCATTTTTTTTACGGTTTTTCGTTATTATTTGTTTTGTCTTTATCCTTGTCCCCCAGTACCATCCCCGCTATTGCCTCGCCAAGTATTGCCCCTATAAATCCGCCTACCATTACGTAAGGCACTACATCTTTTTGGGTTTCTTTGGCGTAGAAATAAGTAGCTAAAGAGGTCGCAAGGGCTACTGTGGATACGATGGTTTTTTCATTCATCATTTTTTAGAGTTTAAATAAAGTGTTGTTGTAATTCCCGACAGGATTAAAAAACCTCCCGCTAATAATTTGCTTTGCAATATTTTTCTGCGCTGCTGCTTATAAGCCGTTTGTAAATCCTCCGTTAGTTGCCGTTCACGCTCCAAGTTTTCATCCATCAGGTTTTTCATTTCCGAATAAGCAGATTTACATATCACGAGTTCGGAATCTTTTATGGCGACCACATTCCTTAGTTGCGTGATATTGCATTCATAAATGTTTCGGGTACTGTCCATGAGTCCTGCAAAGGCAAACACCTGTTCTTTCAGCGAATCGCAATCACTCAGTTGTTCCCGCACACTTTCATGCGTGGTATCTTTCTTTGCAAAATGCAGCACGGTGATTTCAGATTGACTGAGTTTTACTTTGGCAACTTGCAGTTTCACCTGTGTTTGATTTAACTCGCTCTGCAAACTATCGCTTCGTTTTTTTAGTAAAGCAATGTCTTGCTGATAATGGCTGTCAATCAGTTTTACTTGCTGCTCACTTTTAATTAGCAACTGTTTGTCCTGCTTGACTGTTGAGACATTTGGTTTATCATTATGGAACAAGGCGATTGAACCAAGCATAACTGCTATGATGAGCAGGGAAATAATTACAATTGTGCGTTTCATGTTTTTTATTTTTAGTGATTAATTTATTTTTTAGTCCTCGTTCTCTTTATACTTCTCAAACTTTTTTGTTTCGCTTTTTCGTTCGAGCGAGTAACCGAAAGAAGCTGCACCTATCATCGAGATGAAAGAGTAGAACATGAACTCAGGGATGTTATGCCCGAAGAACTGCTGCGCTACCCAAGCGATGATGGTCATTAGCACATAGGTCAAAGCGATTATTTCTCTCAGCGAAAAATTGCCGTCCTTGTCTTTCAAAAATTGATGAATGATGTCTTTAAGTTTCATTGGGATGATTTCTTTTATCTTCATACTTGCGTTTTCTTTTTAAATAATTGAGTGAATGTTTCTCCGATCTCTTCTGCGATGGTTTTTATTTTTCCTGTTCCTGTTAGAGCGATAACTATTGCGATGAGTCCAACAAGCCCTGTACTGATTGCGATGCGCCTGTATGTTTCTCTTTTTACCATCCTGAAATCAATCAGCGTGTAGGTAAATTTGTTGCCGTATAGTGTACGGTGGCGTTCGCAAAAAGTAAGGAACTCATGGAAAGCACCTGCATTTTCAAAGACCTGACATCCGGCAGAATATTTATCTACGTATTTGGTATCACCTATGGCATTAGCCCTGTGTATATCGATTCCAAAATATCCTGTATCCTTTTTGCCATTCAGAAAATCGAGCTTTGCGATGCGCTCATAATCTCGGATAACTGTCAGCGGTTTTGTTTGCACCAATGCTTCGTACTCGCCCTTATGCAATCCGAGGCTATGACTGTTTACGTACTGCCCCTCTGCGAGTATCGCAGTTCCCTGCGGTTGCATTGGATTCAGCAGCCAAAACGTCCCCGGATCGGTGGTGGCTTTGTAGACGTGATAGTTCCATTTTAAAGGATGTGTTTTGTAGAACACGTGTATCTCATCATCAAAGCGGTTCGGAACGGTGCTGTCCGCCCGCATACCTACGATGTTTAATTCGTAAGGACGGGTGAACAACTTGTAACCTTTGTGCCGCAGTATCGCTTTCAGTTTTCCCAAGACCATTTATTCTTTCTCTCTTAAATCGGGTTCGTAATTTTTTAACCACTCTCTTACATCAAAGCAGGGACAGGCTTTCGGGTTGTCCGGAAAATCTCGGTGGCCTAATACTTCTGCGCTCGGATAGCATTCAGTAAGCTCAACGATTTTATCAAACATGGCGTGCTTCTGTGCATCGCTTCTGTTATCGATGGGCTTCCCTGCTTTATCAATACCACCGATGTAAGAGATGTTGATGCAGGAAGAATTATGCATATACACACCGTTGCTGTTTTTACTTTCATCTAACAGTTGCACAATGTTTCCGTCACGCTCGATGATGTAATGATAACCGGGGGTGTCGCCCCACTTGCGTACATCTTTCCAAAAATGTTTCATGGATTCGATGGTGGCGGTGGTGGGCGTTGCCGTACAATGCACCACGATGTATTTTATGTTTCTTGGATTTTTCATAAATGATTAATTGTTTTTGTTTCTACTAAAAAGTGTTGTCCGTTGTTTTCAAAGAGTGTATGTTCTCCACGTTGCGCCACTTCTTTTCCAAGCACCATGTTCGCCGGAACTTTGATTCCTTTTTTCGGATGTTCCCAAACGATGGTGGATTGATTAGTGATGATGCTTGGTAAATCAAATCCCGACAGCGACCATTTCTTTCCGTCATAATTCAAGCCCATACGGATGAACTGTAAACGGATGGCTTGCTTTTGTTTCGTATCAGGGAAGCTGCCGAGGATGCCATTGACAAGTGTTTGGCGAACTCCGTTAATGCGATAATTATTTTTAAAACTTTCCGATACCGATGTATAATCTTCTTTTGAATTTATTTTTTGTAAAGATGTTATCGTAGCGGAAAAATCTTTTTTACTTGCCGCATTATAAAGTTCCGTTGCTGTTGCATCCGCATCAAAACTTGCGGTGCTTGCATCTCCCTGCACCATCACATTAAAAGTGCTTTCATCAATGCTTGTCGGGAAACCTGCTTTGACAAGTGCGGCTTCTGTTTTGCTTCCGAAATCTCCGTCCGCTCCGCTTCTGCCAAGACTGCCTGTTCCTAATTTTGCAATCAGAACTTGTTGCACCTGTTTTACTTTCGCACCCTTGCTTCCTTTCTTTAAAGGAAAATCATCATTACGCACAGGCGTGTTGGTTGGGATACTGAACGCACCCTTAGTCGGAGGTGTCAGGTTCAAATCGGCTGTGCTGTTGCTGCTGCCATCACCACTACCATCATCATTAGCGGATGCTTGCTGCGCTTTTTTCTTTTTCCAATGCTCGTACCCGAAGTACGATGCTGCACCAACTGCAAGTACGCCGAAGCTGATGAGTATGATTTTCTTGCCTGTGTTTTTTCCTGTTGTCGGCTGTTGTTGTAATACCTGATCCATTAGTTCTGCGGTTTTGATGTGATAATTTTCATCCAGTCACCATACTGCCCGAACTCGCTTTCTGATTTTAAATCATCAAGCATATTCGTTCCGTATAGTTGTTTGTAAGCTGCCGCTACCTGAACAAAAGCGGCCTGATTGGGTATCTCGTTAAAGACTGCTACGATTGCATCGACATCGGTTCCGGGCAAGAACCCATACGTTTTATCGAAAGCAGCCTTCATACGTTTTGCCCATGCTTTGTAGGTGATGCTTGGATCTACCTGTCCATTTTTCTTAGGCTTGGCATCCATTATTTGCATCATCTCATTGTACTCGGTGGTTTGCAATTCGCTGCTCATGTCCGTCAAAAGATTTGCTTTTTTAGTGGGCGTACTATAAAGTTTCTCATAAGACTTTTTTACCTTATCAAATTCCGCTTGACTTGGTATTTCACGAAGCGTGTTGCGTAGGGCATTGGTATCCGTCCCCGGCCATCCGTCATTCTCATAAGCCATTTTAATTTGCTTGGCGTAGGTGGCAGAACTTCCATCATCGAAACTTTTATTCTCTTCGTTATTCGATACACGATTTAAAATCATTTTTCTTGCGATGTAGATTGTACCTCCAACTACTACCAAACCAATCAAACTGTAAATCAGTTTTTCCTTCAGCGTCCATGTTTCCTGCTGTTGCATAGTCGGGTATGCCACGTTCGGCACGGGCATCCATGTCTGCTGCGTTGCTTGCGGATATGTAGTAATCGCTTCTTGCATTTTATTCTACTCTTGATTCTTTTAATTGGTTGGTTTCCTAAACTCCTAATGCTTTTTTTGCCAATGCTAATTTTACCGGATCGTGTTTTACAATATGTGCGAGCTTTGCTAATTCTTTGGTGTTAAGTTTAGAAAGCAGCATCGTGACCGATTCCATTTTGCTGTCCGCTTCTTTTTCTGAAGCCGCTTCTATTTCTATTTCATAATCGAACTTTGCCATTTTGTTTTCGTTTAAAGACAGTTTTCTCCTGAGTAAATGTTTTTTACATTTTCCCGATTGATTTTCCTGTGTGGTTTAAAATTTACTTTTTGACCGTGTCGCTTACATCAATATTTAAAAGTTCGGCAACAGGTTTGAGTTGTGTGGTGTCCTTGCCTAAAACGTTGATGATTTTTATCAGGATAGCGATTTCATCATCTTCAAAAAGGTCAGCGACTTGCTTGCCGAAATTCAGGCAGCGTTGTTCGTTTTCCGTTAAGGATACTTTGTTATCGCTTTTCTTTTTCACGGTCACTTCGGTTTCTTCTGCCGGAGTATTTGTTTGTGTTGCTCCACTTTCATTTTCTTTTTCAATCACTCCCGCCAAACCTTCGAAGCCAGGGACTTTGGTAAGCCATTGCGGATTTTTACGCATCACACCTTCGAGTGCCACACCCGCAAGCAGTCCTAAGTCCAACTTACCTAAGTGATTAGGTTTTAGCCTCGCTCTTTCCATTTGCAACTGTAGGTTATCAATGTATTCTTCCGCTTCCTGCAATGCCAGCTTGGTTTTGTCAAGCTCTTTGTTTAGCTGATCCTTATCCCAACGGTCTCTTTCAACAGCAATGGTTTCTTTAATCTTGTTGTTCACTTCCACTTCGCCTAAACCTTTTTCTATTACGACAGGCTGCGGTGCTGCTTTGATTTCGGGAAACTCAAACACATATTTTGTATGCCCTGTGGTTTCTGTCGGGTTTTCATAGGTATTAATACGCAGGTACTTGGTGTCCTTATTCATTAAATCCTCATAGCTGTCAAACTCGGCGAGGTCGGTGGTTTTGAAAACCACTTTAAAATTGTCAACGTAGATTTCATAAGCCATCGGTTTTCCTTTTTCCGCTTGCTTCTCCATCAAACGTTTTATCATCTCAATTTTATGCGGGTTGTATTCTTCGATAGTTTTTGCCATTTTATTTTTTTAGATTGATTTGTTTTGGAATGACTTGTATAAAGCGCACATGGTTTACGGAGGTGGAATAATTTTGTACGCTGATAAATCCCTGATGCTCGTATTGTTGTTCGTTTGTTCTGTCGAAACTCAAATCAAAGAGTCCGAAATCAGACGTGATGTTTATACTGTCGGGTTCATCTATCAGCATATAAAATTCATTATAGGCTTCTAAATCCATATGCTCTGAAGGTTGCAATACGAAGTGGCGGAAACGGATGTAATATTTTTTACCGTGACCGAGTTCCTCCATCCTGCGTGGTATATATTCTAAAGCCAATGCGATTGTCATTTTTTACTTTTTTCTTGTTCGGTTTCTTTCTCGTTTGTTTCTACCCACAGTATTACTTTTACGGTGTATGCGATGTCTCTTTTAACTGCTGCTCCCATTAAGTCTTTATACATTCCGTTGATGATGGTGGTATCGGCAGGGACATCTACTTTTCGGGGTTCTGTTTTTTGCAGGACTGCAAAAGCATCTGTTGCGTACATATCATCTGTTACATTCCCGATGCCATCATTGAACTGAACCATCCACACCTGATCCGAATAAAATATATTCGCCTTCTCTAAACTTTGCAGTTTAATTTTTCCGGCAAGCGGGTTTTGTCTGATATTCCATTCGATGGTGTTACTTCCTTTAAAACTAATTTCAAGTGCCTCAATTGGAACAACGATATCTTTCGCCGGAGCAGGAATCGGAGTGGGGAGAACAAACACACCATCTCTTAAATTTCTGTCAACACGCAAATCAGTTGCAACACCAACAATGGCGATTGCATTCTTCGGCATTTTGATTTGGAAATTTCTAAGCTGTCCTGCTTTGGTAATTTTCACTTCCGTTACGATGATGCGTTGCTTATTCATATCCCATCCTCCCTTTCCCCATCTATACAAAGCGTAACCGTATGCGCTGCAAAAATTGTCCTTCCGTCATCGGTGTCGGTGTATTCTATTTTTATAAGTCCGTTCCCTGCGGGATTTTTTCCGATGTGGTATGCACGGTCATTTGGTTTTACATTGGGCGATGACATCAATCGGTTTGCGCTGTAACCGTCAGGGAATATTTCTTCTTTGTTTATTTCTAAGCGAAGAGAACCCCGGTAAGCCATCAGGTCTGGACGATTGGAAAGTAGGCTGACACCGTGAATGTTTATTACACTCTTGTCTACTTCAAAGGTTGGCTTGACCGTTGCATTCGCTGCCGTGATTTGTATGTCGAACTCTTTGTAATATGGTTTTAGCATCTTTCTTTTTATTAACTGATTATTTTTTTCATCAACGGAAGGCAGCATCCGTCACTCAAAACGGTGACGGATGCTATTCCGCCACTCCTTATGGAGTTGTGATAGTTCCGTGCAAGCCCACGTACATATAGGTTTTCGGATCAAGTCCTTCCATCGAACCCAAATCGATGGTTGCTTCAATCAGGATATCATCGTGTATCAAACGAGGATTCGCCAATTTGTAATAGCCCACCGGTATGCCATGCATATTCAAAGTTTTGAACATCGCAATGCTGCTTTCCGGCATGATTACTTTTTTGTTGGCTTTTAAACTGAACTCGCCGTTGGCAATGGATGGAAAGTCCTCCAACTGTGCATACTTTGTTCCGATTACTTTATCGACCGTTGCGTCTGCGGGAACTCCGGCCAATAAAAATATTCCGCTTACAAGCAACACTTGGTTCTTTGGTAATTTTGCGTTGCTGATATTACGCAAGCCCACTTCTTTCACATCCTGCGTCTCAAACATTTTTATTGTTTTCGAGTTTACCGCTTTCAGGCTGTAAATGATGGTGTCCGCCAAGCGCAATTCTCCTTTTACTAAAGCATCTTTTATGTGCTTTGGCAACTCATGGAAATGTTTTTCCATTTCGGCACGTGAACCTTTACTCGCCGGAGCGCCGCTTGCCAATTTATGTATGGTGCGTGCCTGCTGAATAGGATTCATTTTTCTCAAAGCCCCTAAAAGCTCTTCGTTAACTGCATTTAAGCCTAACAACGCCCCTGCGTTGTTGTATTCTTCAACTCCTTCTAACATATCTAACATATGGTTTCGTTTTTTTTGGTTATTACTATTTTATTTTTTGTGTGATGATGTGGGTTCTCGGTATTAGAAATTTTGTTCGTTTACGTCCAACTTTCCTATTTCATTTTCCTGTCCACCCGACATGGACTCTTGCTTAGTAGCTTCTTTAACGGCTTCGTATTTTTTTGCCGATTCTTCCACTCGCTTTTCAAGTTTATCCAAAGCACTCAGGTCGATGTCACCCGCACCTTCCAACTCTTTGCCATTTGGGTAAGTAAAATATTGTACTTCCCCCATGCCATTGGTTGCTTGCTCTGTTTCGGTTGCAGTTTCCGTTTTTGCCGCTACTGTTTTTGTAGCAGCCGGAAAGAGTTTGTCAAGGAATAATCTGTGTTTGATATCTTCTTTGAAAGTGGTTAGCCTTTCTTTCACTCCTTCGAATCCTTCCTGCTCCGTTCCGTTCATCGCTCCGGCTAATGTCTGATAGCTGCCCGATGCCATCATACCAACTCCGAAGGATGCTGCGCCGTCACTTCCCATGTAGTGTCCGATGCCTGTTACGGCAATGCCCACCAATAAAGAAGAACGTCCGATGACCGCACCTGCCAAACCACCTCCAAGCGCACCGATCAGAATATCACGCCCTGTTTTCAATCCCGACTTTTTGATGTCGCCTTTGGCCTGTTCTGCGGTAATGCCATCGAGTATGTGCTTTTTGATTGCTTTCTTCTCGTATGAATTTTTCTTTGCCATTTTAGTTTTTATTTTTTCGTTTATTTCTTTCGCTTGTTTTTTTACAGTAATGCGACTGCTGTTTTTTTCTTGTTGCTTTTACGCTTCGCCCTTCTACCTCCTTTCTTTCTTTTATTGCTTTTGGGAATTCCTGAAACACTTGGTTCGGCAGCCGTTTGTTTTTTCGGCGGCGGTGCTTCTTCTTTTTTGTGCTTCTTATAAAAGTGAAGTCCTGTGAAGAAGGCTAAGAGTCCACCGACTCCAAACGCTGTCGGCTTGATCCATTTTTTATTATTCAGCCAAAATGTTTTTCCTTTGCTGTCCGGCTTGGTAGTGGTGTCCTTTGAAGTATCACCGCTTTTTTTCATTGACCTTGCATTACTTCCGTCACCGCCATCATCCGTACTTGTATCATCGGTAGTGCTTGGAGGAGTATTGGTTTTTTTTAAGGCTACTTTGTTGTTCGCTCCGTCTGTGTTTGTTGCATCGGATGTTTTCGTATCACTTCCTCCATCGCTTGACACATCAACAGTCGGTGTTGTTGCATCGCCTCCGCCACCTGCATCCGCACCTGTTCCTGTTCCGTCCCCGCCGCCGCCTTCATTTCCTTTTTTCGGGAAAACACCACCGACTGTTTTTAGTAATGCTGCGATTGCACCGATAACACCTGTTGCCGAAGCGATGGCTGTCGCTGCTACAAAACCAAGTCCATCGTTTCCGTCATCCACACCGGACAATTCATCGTGGTACATTTCTGTTCCGAGTATGGTTTGAGTGGATGCTGTTTCATCTATGCCATCCATATTGTCCGGCGCATAACCTAAACCGCTTACGACATCATGATGCTTGTTTCCGTTTCCTTTAAGAATGGCTTTCTTTAAATTTTCCGGCTTGCCTCCCATAGCATAAAAGACTTTCTCCATTTTATCTTTTATTTTTTTCAGCTTGGTCAGCTTGTGCATATCGATGCCTTTCTTTTTTGCATCATCATCACTCATGTACGCCCATTTCAAACGCTCGCCAATTTTCATGATGTTTAATTTTGCGGAGAGCAGAACACCTGCACGAATAGTTGCTGTTGCAGGATTTAAAATGTTGCTGATATGAAATCCTTTTTTTAATAACTCTTTTAGTTTGCCTTTCTTTCCCAAATCACCCATGCCCGATTTGTTAAGGATTTGGTTGAGTTCTGCCATGTCATCTTCTTGCCCTGACAATGCAAGTGCATCGATGTTTTTGTTTGCGATGAAGTCGTCGACTCCGTTTAAATATTCTAAATCCATGTTGGTGTCTTTTTTTTCTGAGTATGGTTCTTCGTAATCAAATTTTCTCACTACACAATCGACTGTGATATAACTTCCGTTGCCTAATGGAACAATCGGGTAGATGTGCTGAAAGTGATTTTCTCCATACTTTGTTATTCTGAGTCTGTGTTTTATGTTCAGATTCGACAAAATGCTTGAGATAAATACGGTGTAGCAATCACAATCCACGCCTAAATCATTTCCCCTGTCGTGCCATGTGCGTGCGGGGCTTCGTACCTGTTCTTTTCCCTGTTCATCTTTTTTGTATGCGATGTATTCGTAAACAAAATCCCAAATGTTGTTACAGGTTTCATACACGGTATTTCCTTTCAGCACTTGTGCAATTTTCTCTGTATGAAAAAGTGTGTCGCTTACTACCTTCGGAATAAATTTGATGGTATCCGCTACGGTTGCACCTTCTTTTTTTACGATAGTCGTTAGCATCGCCTTCGGAAAAAGGTAATCGTACTCCGCACCGCTTTTTACTTGTATAGCTTCTCTTTCCATGTTTTTATTTTTATGCTTTTGCAGCAGTAAGTGTTACCGTATCGATTTTTGTGTAGGGAAGTTTTCTTACTCCGAGGTCGATGGTAGTAATGGTTGTCACATCGATTTTTGTGGTCTCATTATTCTGCATCGCTTTTATAAGTCCGCCGGAAAGAGAAAAAATACTCAGCATGGGAATTTTTATCATGATTTGATTTATCACCGCTTCACCGAATGCGGGGATGGTAATGTCTTTGTCCACCGCCTGTGAAGAACCCACCGTTGTTCCTTTGTACACGAGCTTGATGAAAGGGAATTTTATTTTAAATGCGGTGCGTGTAGGATTTTTTAACTGCACATCCACCCGCAACGTTAGTCCTGTCAAATCAAGTTTGTGTACTTTGACCATCGGCACGGTTTCTAATTGTGCGCTGTTGTGACTTAGTCTTACAACATAAACTGTCCCGCCGATGATGATGCCACCGACTACTGTTCCTAATGCTATTTTTTCCCAGTTCTTCATTTTACTTTTTTGTTATTCGTTCGCTGATATAATCTCCTGCTACTTTAAACACCATCCAGATCACTCCGCCGACAAGTGCTTTCACCGCATAATCGGCAAGCCCTGTGTAGTCTATGTTAGCGAGTAATATTGTTCCCGTGAGGTACATATTGCTGATGCTGTCGTTACTGTTTTGATTTATTCTCATTAGCCCTCCTTTGTTTTTTTAAGTTTGTTTTTTTATTTTCTCATCATCACGGGGACAAAGAAACGGCGGTGGTTTGGATGACTTTCCCTGTTTGCTTTGTTGTTAAAGGATTTTAAAGAACTCTATCGGATAAAATAAATTCGCAACGGTTTTTAAAAAATTATTCGAGCGATATTGTTTTGGGCGTTCCTAATTTTGCCAAGATGGTTTCCACTTGCTTTACAGTATAGTAGCGTCCCATTTTTTCGCCGACTTCATCTTTGAATTTGTCGAGCCACTTTTTCATCGTGCAATAAGAGATGGAATAAAAATTTGCCAGTTCCTGAATGCTGTATGGTTTTATTCTGAATTCTTTTTTTTCTTTCGTGTGGGTGTTTTCGTTTGTTTTCATTTTATGTTTTTTTTATTTGTTTAGTTAAGCGGGAGCTAAGTAACGGCGGTGGTCTGAGTACCTTTCCCTGTTTGCTTTGTTGTTAAAGAATTTTAAAGAATACTATCGGATAAAATAAGTTTGAGTGGTTTTTAAAAAAATTTCAGATTGATAATTGTGTTGTAAAATATTTGCAAAAGGTCTTGTTGCTTTTGCTCTATCAACATCCTTCGGTATTGATAAAACACAACCATGCTTGGCGATTCGATGTATTTCAGGATGCCTTTAGCGAGTGTATTTATTCCCTGATTATATTGCGGTACTGTTTTGCGCTGCTCTTTTACTTCTTATAACCATGCAGCAGTTCCGGCAAGGCCATTGTGGTAATGAATGTTTAACCAATCAACAGGCTTTGATATGTAGCGTCCTTTTCTGCGGGCAACATAACGCTTGGCTAAACAGATGCGCTCAACGATATCTTTAAAAGTTACTTGTATGCTTTTACCATTATCATAATGGTCAGCGATCAGTTCTTTTAGTTGAGCGATTTCGTTACGGCTAAATGGTCGGCTGTTCCATAAGGCACTTTGTGCAACTGTCCATGAAGCGTTAATTAATTTGTCGTCTTCATAACTTTTTCCTCCACGGATTACTTTTAACTGAATTACTTTTGTTTCTTTGCTTTTTGTTTTTCTGATTGCGTTCATGCTATTTTTTTTAGTTGTTTATATTGCGGGAACAAAGATGCAGCGGTGAGAAAAGCACCTTTCCCGATTCAGTAGCGGATGGGAATTAGATTTAGAAAGTGGCGGATAAATTCTTTTTCGGAAAAACTCAGGCGATATTTTACATTAAGTGATGATAAGTCCTTGCTCGGCTTTTTTTGTGCGGACTTGGTCTGCGTTTGTCCGATTTGGGAATTTTCGGGAAAGAAGAAAACTGATAGATAATTAGTAGATTTGTATGAGAAAACTATTAGAAAAATAGAAGATAACTAATTGAACGCTATTAGTCGTTCACACGTAACTGATTGGTAATGAAAAAAAACTCGCAGAATTGGAAGTCAAACGCACGTATTGTAAAAAAACAAAACGAAGAAGTTGTATCTGAACAGGAGCAAATAGAAATTTTGCAACGTGAATTGAAAAAAGCACTAAAAGAAAATGCAGCCCTAACAAGCGAGATAACTAAGTTGAAGGAGCAACAGGTCAGCAAAACTAAAACAGCCGCTCCTGCGGCTGTTAAAGAACAAAAAATTATAGATTTAGAGGGTTATGATGTGTCATGGACTTGGTTAAATAAACTGCTCTTTATTTTGAAGCGGGCAAATAAGCCCATGCAGTCTAAGGAAATTTTAAAACTGTTGGAATCGGCGGATAAATCAGTTAAATATTTTGATGATAAACAGAAGGTTTTATCGGTTCACCTGAATAAAGCGGTGAAATACGAACGTATAAAGCATCATAAAATAAGAGGGAGCGGAGGATTTTATTATTGTTTACCGGAGTGGTTTGAGAATGAGGATCATCTGCGAAAAATATATTCAGAAAAAATTATGGCACAATGATAACCCTTTCGTTATGCTCGGTAAATTTATGGTCAGGGGCTAAAACCGCATTTTCAATTAATGGTACAATAAATTGAACATAAAAAACTCTGAGGTGTAAGAAAACAAAACTGTCGTCAGGATAATACACATCCATGAAACAGTGATCGTCTTCCCAATTTTCCTTCTGTATATATCGTTGTAAAAAATCATTGTCATCTTTCAGAACATAAAACCAAGAATATTTCTTTTTACCTGTTAAAGCATATTCTCTTGCCGGATTAAATCTTTCTTCAAAAACTATTTCCCTGTCATTAGCTGCAATTACCTCAAGCCCGATCTTCAACAAAGTTCGTAATACCATATCGGGTTTGTTAGTCATAGCAGGAATGATTGTCATAATCTTTTGTCCTGACTCAAAAGACTTTTTAAAATAGGCATTTGGTTCATATCTTATTCGCCCCGGCTCGCTACCTGCATAAAGAGTTCCTTCCCCGTATTTAAACCACGGAGCTTTTTGTTTTTTAGTCGGAATACTGAGGAGTGTACGTAAATTTATAAATGGGTAATCGGCAAGAGCTTGTTGTTCTATTGTAGAGCCAAATTTGTTTTGGCAACTATCGCAGAAAAGCCCATCAGGGAGCAATGCCCAATCATCGCCGCCAATAGACTCCGGCAAAACATGTTCTTTGGTGTTAAACATAGTCTTGTCCGTAGTTAAGCAAAATATACACTTTGTCATTTTGTGATAACCACTAATTCGTAATGGATTCCTTTAAAGAAATTAAAATATCCGAATAATTTTTTTCATTTCCGATGCTCAAATTGATACCTATTTTTTTTGACAACTCTTTTGCATAATCAATTTCAGAATTTTGCATATCATCGAGGAGTTGATAATCATAAATTTTCTTATCCCTTGATTCCAACCTCGATTTTATTTCCGATACAAGACCGATAATTAAATAGAGCGACACGGGATTAATCGCTTCAAATGTTTCAAAGGGAACTTTTACGATTTTACTGTTCTTATCTAATAAACAATAATGCCCATCTAAAAGATAATGATGATTTTTCTCCACTCGTTTAATTAATCCGGTGATTAGCCGATCCTGAGTCAACGGAATATCCTCAACCTTCTTATTTTTTGCATCATCATTTATTTCAATCCATTTCAACACTTCGCTTGCTGAAAGATAGCGAATGTTCAAAGTAGTACATAGGGAATTACAAATAGTGCTTTTCCCAACGCCATGAATTCCACCGATGAATGAAATATTTGAAAACAATTTTTCCATTGGTAATTAAATTCTTTCGCAGTACATATAGGATTGCGGGGCAACAAAATTTTTGAAAATATCCTTCGGGTTCTTTGATTTTCTGAACTTGTTCACGGATTTTATTTTTATAGAATACCCGATTTTCTTATCCGCAAAATATTCAAAAAAGTCCTCATGCGATATTGAACCAACGCTGTTATATTTTTTCCATAACTCTTTAGGGCTATCGGAAATAATGTCCTCTATGGTAAAATAGCCGATTATTTTTTGTTCCGGCGAACTGGAGTATATATATACCCGTTCAATTTCCTTTTTAAAAGCCAGTTTTCTAAACTCGACTAATTTTTCTCCTGCAAGTATGGCATTCGCATACTTTGGTTTAATTGATAATAAAACGTTCATCGAAGTGTTTGTTTTGTTTTAGGTTTATATAATCTGTTTCTGTAAGTGTTGTAACCGTTTGAAATTTATTTGCATAACTTTCTAAGGTTTTAATTTTTTTAAACTGAATGGGAGTATCTAAATAGTAAACTAATCTGAATACCATAACGGTAACATTGGTCTTTCCTGCTGCTAATTTTTCTAAATCTACGTCCGAGTAAACCGTTTTACGTTTAACTAAATTTTTTATTTCATCAATGTCTTTAGTGTAAGTAACGCTATCTAAAATCCCCACCGGCTCAATGCATTTAATTTTTTTTGAGCCGTAGAAAAAAAGTAAATCACCTGATTTCATACTCAGTCTTTTTGATTTACACAAATACGCTTTTGAAATAGTATTGCCTTCAATTTCATTTAAACTGGATTCCGTATCGTCAAACAAGGTTTTAGCCCTGAATTTCCCATCTTTAAAAAGGGTATTGTAAAATCTTGGATCAATCGGAATTACAAATTTATTAATCGTGTCATTATCAAAATAAAAAGGATGTGAGGCAATGGCTTGTGGGACTTGCGTATATTCTGATTTTATTAAAGACTTAATCATCCTTAACTCATCTTTGTCATGCTTATTTTTAAATTCATAGCGCACAAATCCATACTTGCTTAACAAATCTATTAATTGAATATGGTGCGGAAATACGGTTAAATACAAATGATTTATTTTTGCTTTAATACATAAGTCAAACATTTTATTTAAAAACAATTCGCCAAGCCTATACCCAAAAACGGTTTCAGCAACTTTAAACGTACACATTTTCAAAGCATCGGTATTTACATTCGGTAAACTGTGATCGCTTTGTTTTTCTATATGAAAAATTAAAATAGCCGCTATTTTATTTTCAACTCTTAACAGATAACAACGCCTGTTCTCTCTCGCACATTTTAAAAACCAATCATTAAATCCATTATAGCTTTCACGAAGCGAATCAAAAAACACATCGTTTATTTCATTCTCAATTTCTCTCATAGAACATCCCTGTAATAGTGGATGCTGCGGAATAATTAATGTGTATTTTTCCTTCAGGATTTTTAATCCTTCGGAAAGAGACAATACTTTGTTTTGTAGAGTAAGTTTTTTAGCCTTTTCCAGTATCCCTTTATCTTCCGTGATAAAATAATCTACATAGCTTTTAAATACCTGAAACAACTGAGTATTATCAACTTCATCGTTCTCATTTTTCTGCCCCACTAAACTGATAAATTCTGCTGTTGGGGTAGCGGGATCAGGCATTTGGGTGTACTTGTTCAATTTAGATAAAGTGATGTCCTGTCTATCTTTATTTTTATCCCGCTTTAAATCTTTTAGGCAATCAGCGTGATAATATAAGTCACACTTGTTTGAAATGGCAAACTGATAAAATTTAGCAAATTGCTCATCGATGACTTTGTTGTCCTCTAAATGAATCAAAATATTTGTATCTATTAATATCCGCATTGCTGTTCTTACAAAAATAGTAGGTTATATAGTTTCACTCCTGCTTGGGATGGTATTCTTATCCCTTTCTAATTGTTAATAAAATTGATTTAGGGTTGTAATAACTTAAACAATAGTCCCCGGCAATCCTATCTTATCTAAGATTGTTTTTACTTGATTTATAGTAAAGAAACGTCCGTTTTTTTCTCCGACATCCGTTCTGATTCTGTTTACCCATCTGTTGAATGTTTTAGGACTTACTTGGTAAATTGCTGCCATTTCTTTGGTAGTGTATGGCTTTACATCTAATTCTAAATTTTTGATACTCATCTTTCTTATGATTTTAGCACAGTTAATACAATTTCATGATAGTGAAACTCACTATGGGTTTATTGGGAAGCTAATTTGAGAATGCTCTCTTTAAACTTATCGATTTGATTCAGCACAAGGTCAGGGGAAAAATACTGTTGCGGCCAATTCATTTCGATGTACCCTTTAAACTTCCATATCTCAAGTATATCCTGCGCTTGTATTTCATAAGGAGAATAAATCGGGTTGATGGACTTTAGCCGTAGCGTTTTATTTTTGTTTAGTTGGTTATAAACTTCCTTCAATACAAATCCTTGATCTTTTGATATGACAAGGCATTTTTCTCCGTCTTTAATTTCCGTCCAGTTCTCCATGTATTCCCCAATCATAAATGCATTTTCAGGAAAAGGAAGCATAGAGTCTCCTGTTACCGGAAACAACCTGTGTTTCCTGTCGTTTTTTAATATGGGTAAATTAAAAGTAGGAAGCGAATTGATAAATTCTGAATCGTGGTAGCCCGCCAAATAACCCGCTTTAGCTTTTATCGGAACGAACTCTATATTTTCTTTGTTGTTTTTATCGATGGTAGTTGGTAATACACGCAAATTTGCACCTGTTATATATGAATCGTTGCCCGCTTGCAGTTCTTTGAACTTTGTTTCCGAAAGTTTTAATAGGTCAACTCTTAATAAGGTATCGATGCTTATTTTGTATAAATCGGAAAAGCGCATTAAATCTTCAGCAGGAGGATTATTATTTACACCGTTTTCATACGAGTTCAATTTAGAACGGCTCATATCAAGTTGCTCTGATAAGGCCTGCTGCGTAGTGCCTTTTTTCTCCCGCAGGAACTTTAGATTGCTTGTTAAGTATGATGTTAATGTTTTAGTTTTCATTTGTTATTTTAAATATCAATTAAAAGTTATTTAACGTGTCAAAAGTATGTAAAAACAAATTCGCTTTTAAAGTTGTTAAAAAATATTTCTTTCAGGATTGAGTATCAATAAGTTAAAAAACGCTCTTAAAACCTTATATTTGCTTTCCAATTAAAAATGAAATGCAGTTTTATAGTTTATAAAGCGTTAAAGTTGAGTTTAAATAAATAATTTAAAAAAGTGACAAAAGACGAGATAGCAAAAAGTATAGACCCTGTTTTTCCTTCAGTTTATGCGCCGACAAATAAACCGACCAAGCTGATATTTAAAGACGGTTCGTATAAAGTAGGCTTTTTTGAATTGACTAATAATTCAATTCTGATGGAGGCTGAAAACAAATATACTTTCATCGAATTTGCAAATGTTTCACAATACAACAGCACAGGTGATACAAGGTATGCGACTGTTATTAATGGAAATGATTTAGAAGAGGTTGAATACCCGTCAGAACTAATTAGTAATGTTACAGCAACCATTACCATTGATAATGTATCAAAAACAGTTGAGGAGACTAATGAAAACAGTGTTCCGATAAAAGTTCCTTTTGACCCAAATTTAATTCGTATCAGAAGAGACCCTTATACTTTGGGAGAATTGATAGACAGGATCGAGCATCAGGAAATAAATTTCTTTACAGGTTTTCAGCGAAAAGAAGATTTGTGGAGCGATAAACAACAATGCGGTTTAATTGAATCCATCCTGTTACGTTTACCATTGCCCGCTTTTTATTTTGATGAAAGCGAAGATGATAAATGGCAGGTAATTGATGGGCTACAACGGACAAGTGCTATAAGAAATTTCGTAGTTAGAAAAACACTTGTTTTACAAGACCTCGAATTTTTAGATCAGTTTAACGGACTAAGTTATGACCAACTGCCAAGAGAGCTTCACCGAAGAATTAAAACAACACCATTAACCGTTTACGTTGTAGAAAAAGGCACACCGGATGAAGTAAAATTCAACATTTTTAAACGCATCAATACAGGCGGTTTGGTACTTACCCCGCAGGAAATTCGCCATGCTTTGAATCAGGGGGTTGCCTCTGATTTTGTTGCGGAGCTTGCAGAATTAAAAATATTCAAAGATGCAACCTGTTGGGTAATTAAAACTGATAGGATGGAGGACAGGGATTTTATAACCCGCTTTGTTTCATTTTATCTTACTCCTTATCAGACATACGATTCTGATTTAGATAGCTTCATGACCAAAGGAATGAAAGCTATTAAAAACAAAACGACTCCGGAAATCAGAGTACAATTAAAAAAGAATTTTATTAAAGCAATGACAGCGGCCATTGATATTTTTGGAATAGACGCTTTCAGGAAACGAAATGATAGGGAGGACAGAAGAAAACCATTGAATAAAGCGTTGTTTGAATCACTGAGTGTGGCATTAAGTCGTTTAACGGACACTCAAATACAAACGCTTGTTCAAAGGAGTGAAATATTAAAAGATAAATTTATTGCCATCAACAACGATGCAAGATTTGCATATTCGTTATCTTCGGGAACTGGACAAAGGGATAGTGTTCAAACAAGATTTAGTGAAATTGAAAGAATTATACATGAAACAATAACAGAGTAAATGATAAAAAATTTAACGATAAAAAATTTTAAGGCGCATTCTGATACACCCTTAGAGCTTAAAAACTTAAACATTCTTTCAGGAATCAACGGCGTTGGTAAGTCATCGGTATTTCAGTCGTTGCTTCTTTTAAGACAGTCTCACGAAAATAATGTTTTGCAAAAGGGATTACAATTAAACAAACCTCATTGCTACATTGGTAAATTTGAAGATGCTATATACCAATATGCAGAAAACGATACAATTGAATTTTCAATTACGACAGAAAAAGATGAAAACCTTACTTGGAAATTCAAACCTGAAAAAAATAACTTAACAGGTGATTTTATACCGATTGTAGATTCTTCACCAAGTAATTTGGACGCTATCAGTCTTTTTAATGATAATTTCCAATACCTGAGTGCAACAAGGATGATAAAAAGTGAATCCAATACGTTTGCTGTAGAATCTAAGAGGCAACTCTCTTTAGAAAGAGGGCAAACGGAATTGGCAGCGCAATTTTTATTTTATTGGGGTAAAGAGAAAAAAGAAAAAGTACGTTTTGAAAACTTGCTTCATCCTTCTTCTACCGATGATGGTATTCTTGCACAAACTTCGGCATGGGAACAGGAAATCAGCCCTAACGTAAATGTTGTTCCGGTTAAGGACGGAAACTCCTATGCCGTGAAATATAGCTTTAATAAAAAGGGTGATACAACTAATGAATTCAGTTCGGAGAACGTTGGTTTTGGATTAGGCTACGCTTTACCGATCATAATAGCGATGCTCTCGTCTGAGAAAGATAGTTTGATATTAATTGAAAATCCGGAGGCACACCTTCACGCAAGAGGGCAATCGGAATTAGCAAAACTTATTGCATTGGCAGCGCAAAGCGGAGTGCAAATCATTCTTGAAACACATAGTGAGCATATTATTAACGGAGTCCTTGTGGCCTGTAAGCGGTTTGAAAAAGAGAAAAAAGGAATAGATAAGGACTTAGTAAGAATTTATCACTTCAAAAGGGACGAGGAAAAGCATTGTGCTATTGCACAGCCGGTAAAAATTCTTGCGGATGGAAAAATAGATAGGCAGCCCGACGATTTTTTTGAGCAAGCTGAAAAAGACCTTAACTACTTACTCGGATTTTAACGTGAAAATAAAAGCATATTTATATTTTCCTGATACAAAGGTTGCATTTCAAAATCTAAATAATGATGAGAATTGCTATACTGCTATTATTGATGAATTGCTTGCCATTAAGGCTAAATTGAGAACTGATAAAGATTTTGAATTATGCTATGACCAAGCCAATGTAAGAACCTTTATTGACGTTGCCGATGGACTTGTAGATGGAGTCTATTTTTCAAAAATTTCTAAACAGTTACGAGGCATAATAGGGACTAAAAGCACCGATGTTAATCTACCCAATCTAAGAGACCCTCAATTTGTTTATGCAAATTGGTCTATAAGTGGAATGTCTGTTATTAGTTCTCCTTTGGTTGTTGCAGAGGCAGCAGAGGCTGCGATGCAAGACACCGCTAATGAAAAAACAATTTGTATTTGTTTAGGAGATTCAATCAAAGCTGAAAGAGAAGAGTTGCATGTAATAAAGGATGCCGTACATAAAGACTCTTTTCCTGCGCTATTAAATGTTACTGCAACTAATAGTGATATTGGTTTTGTAAAATGGATAACTACGCTTCCTGCTGGCAAATTTTCGTTGAAAGACAAAAACAATTATACTCCATTAGAAAAGTATTGGAAAAAAGAAAGGATATATAAGCACAACACTACTGGTCAATATTGGTATTTTGATTTTTATCACAGGGAAAATAAAATACATTATGAAGTTTTTGACAGCACTGGAAATAACCATTTAGGGGAAGCAGATGTGGACGGAAACTTGCAAGCAAATACGGCGAGTACAACAAAAAAAATCAACAATATTCTTTGATTAGAATATTTTTTTAATCCCCGCTTGTAAAATGAGTGCTTCTTACAAAAACGTTTCGGAACATTCTCTTGATGATTTAAAACATTACCATCGGGAAGCGACAAACTTTTTCGCTTCAGAATTAATGATGTTAAAGGAAGTGATACCAAAAATCACAGATGAAAGACAAACAAAGGCAGCTCTTTTATTAATAAGCTGTACTCAGACAGGTGCCGCACTTCTTCAGTTAGCAAACCAAACTGATAGTTTCACGACTGAATCAATTATGCTTTCGCGAGCGTTTATGGAGAAAATAACTAATTTTTGTTATGCAAGCATCTGTGATGAAAAGGAATATCGAGCATTTATTTTGCACCCTATTTATAAGCACTATTACAATGTTACCCGACTTAGAGAAGAAGATTTAGACTTTGACACAACTTCCGAATTAGATACAACTTTCTTAGATGAAAAAGTCAAAGCAAGAAAAGAAAAGCAGGAGAAATTAAAAAATATTCCGATTGTACGGGAAGCATTGGAAATGTTCTCACTTAGAAAATCAAACAAACCATCATGGACTAACAAAAGCTTAGATCAGCGTATTGAGGAAATTGGAAAATGGGGAAATCTTCCGTGGACTAACAAAAATTTAAATCAACGAATTGAGGTAATTGAAAAATGGGGAAAGCTTCTTGACGTGTTTTTTACATTAAGTAAACTCCAATATTATTCTGACGCTTCGGAAGCCCTTCATGGTTCGTTATATGGTTGTTCTTATGGAGTGGGTGCCTTCGACCCTGAATTTGACCGAGAGAAAGAAGGCGAATTAGATAAAAAACTTTATAAAGACAGTGCTTGCAATCTATTGCATCTCGGAATGTTGATTCACGAAACCTTTACACTCATTTCTTATTCGGCAGACATTAAAGAAATATGGGGTCACTCGTATGATAACAGAGGTATGGCGTTAAATTTACACTTCCATATATTGGAAAAGAAAATCCCCGGTTTGGATAAAAAATAACCTTTACAATATGACAAAATTTTGGTTGATGTTGTTAATTTTTAGTGCCGGACAAATATTCGGGCAGAAGAATATCTTTCGCCTTAGTCTTCAAAACAAAAATGAACTAATAGAATTTGGAAGTAGTGGGAAATACTATGGTTACACTCAATGGACAAAAATAAATGACTCGGTTAAGGTCGAGAGAAAAAAATATCTCGTTGCTCAAATTGACCGCTTTTTAGACTCGATGCAAAAAATTGGATATAAAGATAAAGCCCCAAAAGAAATCAGTAAAACTAATTACGAGTGTAAATTAAAAATATTAAACTTTAAATACTTTGACCATGACACGCTTAAAGATAAATCAATCGATTCAATTTTTATCATCGACGTTGGTGTAACCTTAAACTATCCTAAACTAAATATTAGCAAGACATATAATTATCCTAAATTATACACTCATTATTCAAAATCTAAACTTGAAAAATTATTTGCCACCTACAAAGACTATAATTTAGAATATTTTTCTCGCTCAAATATTTATAAACTTAAAATCGATTTTGATTTCTCCCAATATACGGATAGGTTTAGAGGCGGCTTTCAGCCAGGAGACCTTGCTGAAGAAATTGATTTTTAGTGCTTAGTTACACATATAAAAAAAGTAAATGGCAAAAAAAGACAAATCCCTAATACTGCTTGATAACTCTATACAAAGACTAACAAGAAACCAAGCGTACTTTAATCGCTTTAAAAGTTTGGAGCATTGGATTTATACCGAGACCAACGAGGCATACGTTGATAAAGAACTGGAGTATTTAGGAAACATTAAAAATATTGTGCTGAGAAACTATTGGAAGCAGGATATTTACGTTTCCCAATCTGCTTTAGACGATATTATTTTTATTGCTATCCGAGACTTTGATGCCGCCGATGTACTTAAAGCAATTGACGATATGGTAGAGAACAGCCATCTTAAAAAGAACTCCGTTGTTATTTTTCCGTTGCATTCATTCGGGTTTAAATACGGCGGGCTTGGGCATTTATTCGGGAATCGGGATTTCAGTTACCGATACGATAATTTTCAAATTTTACCGCAATCCAATTCATTTGACCGGACAAAGAAAAATATCGTAAAGTACCTGAATGATATAAAATTATTCAACCGAAAAAAGTTAGACGAGGGTTTATTCAGGCACTTTTATGAATCCAGAAGTTTAAAATGGTTTGAACGTAATCCGGTAATGTTGATGCATTTTAAATTCAGTCAGCAGGAACGGTTTGATAACACTCGTTTTATATTGGAGAAAATTAATTTTGTTACGAATAAACTTTATTTTCTTTCCGTTCTTACGAATGTTGAAGATGCAAAAGGAGCTTTGTTTTCTACCCGAAATACAAACAATTGGGAAACGCTCGACATCAAACATTTTTTAACCGTTACATCTTCCGGTGTTCGTTCCACATTAAATTGCATCCCCGTTCACCATTCGAGCTTCCTGATCGGTGAAAAAATGCACATGAATATAGACCTGTTAATTCGCAAAAAAGCTATTTCACATTGGGAAAAGAAAGCCATTGATTCTATTGAGAACCTTTATAAAGGTTATATGATTTACAAGTTAGATGGCAACAGTAGTCATGCAAAATATTACCGGATTGCAG
>OLKW01000182.1_pt1 | contig 32419 bp, 23 predicted proteins | sample 1604351 | NCBI WGS metagenome assembly OLKW01 (sample SAMEA104055714, study PRJEB20765) | soil metagenome | isolation source: soil
ACCGACCTAATAGTTAATGGACGGATATCTAAAAATTATGCTTCTGCCAAATACGGTGTTTCCAGAAGCACTATTGGTTATTGGTTGGCCGCCAGTGCTGCCTTTCTAGTTGCAAAACTATTTGGAGCGTAACTAAAGAAAAAATAAAAGCTACTTAAGAACTTTTCCTATTGTTCTGAAAATAATTTTTAAATCTGTAAAAAAACTTTGCTCGCTAATGTATTTTAGGTTGAGTCTTAACTTATCCGGCATTATCTCGTTAATGTAAGTTTGTTCCGGATTTTTTGATTTAGCCAAAATTTCATTTTCATTTGAATACTCAATAGAAGCATAATCGGTAATACCGGGATTAACTGTCAAAACTCTTTTCTGATCATCGTTATACAGATTTACATATTGGCGCACTTCCGGACGAGGGCCCACAAAACTCATATCCCCTTCTAAAACGTTAAATAACTGAGGCAGTTCATCCAATTTGTACTTACGCAAAAAATATCCCACCCGGGTAATACGTTTGTCGCGAGCACCCACAGTAAGTAATCCATTTTTATCCGCATTAGTTTGCATAGTTCGGTATTTCAGAATGAAAAAATCGTTATTATTTTTCCCGACACGGCGCTGTTTAAAGAAAATACCACCGCGCGAATCAATTAAAACAGCAACAGCAATTAGAATAAAAAAAGGAATCAAAATCAATATCCCTATAAAAGAAAAAATAATATCGAAGCTACGTTTTATCACTTCAGGGTTTGGTTTACAGCATTTACTACTGCATTGCAGATAGTTTTAAGTTGTTCGTCGGTTAAATCATAATAAACAGGTAATGTTATTTCCCTGCTATAGTTATCAAAAGCCTGAGGATAATTTTTTACATCGTATCCCATTTTTTTATAAAAACTCATACAAGGTACCGGCATAAAATGGACATTAACCGAAACGTCTTGATCAAATATTTTTTGAATTATTGCATCGCGCTGAGATTCGGAAATATTTTTAATACGCAGTGCAAATAAGTGATAACTTGATTTCTTTTCACCGGTTGATTGAGGCGTCAATTCAAATAATTTATTTTCAGAAAACATTTTGGTATAAAAATTGCAAATATGTTTGCGTTTTACCAAGGTATCCTTTTCGTAACGCTCAATTTCTACTAAGCCCATTGCCGCAACAATATCTGTCATGTTACATTTATAACCGGCTTCAATAATATCATATTTCCAATTACCCTTTTGTGTTTTAGCCAAAGCATCTTTGTTTTGTCCGTGCAAAGTTTTCACACAAAGTAATTTGTATTCATCTTCATTATTAAAAGGTTGGGGTAAATTAAGCGCCACTGCCCCACCCTCTGCCGTACTTAAATTTTTCACCGCATGAAATGAAAAAACAGAAATATCGGCTAGAGAACCTGTCTTTTTTCCTTTATAACTTGCGCCTAAAGAGTGTGCCGAATCTGAAAGAATTAAAATTCGTCCAAGTTTCTTCTGGTTATCTGATTTAGCAGTAAACAAACTTTTCTTTGCTACCGCCATTGCATTTATTTCATCATAATCACAAGGCAATCCGCCAAAATCAACCGGCATAATAACTTTGGTCTTAGCAGTAATATGTTTTTCAATTTCTTTTATTGAAATATTAAAATCGTTTTCATTTACATCTACAAAAACCGGAGTGGCTCCGCAGTGAACAATTACGTTTGCTGTTGCTGCATAAGTGTAAGCAGGCAGAATAACTTCATCTCCCTCTCCCACTCCAAACCAACGCAGCATAATTTCTAAACCGGCTGTTGCAGAGTTTAAACAAAGTGTACTTTTATTGCCACAGTATTCTGTAATTTTTTGTTCAAATAATTTTGTGCGCGGGCCAGTTGTAATCCAACCACTTTTTAAAGCAGCCGTTACTTCATCAATAATTTTTTGGTCTATTCTTGGTGGTGAGAAAGGGATCATTTTATTATTTACAAGTTTAAAGGTTCAGATTTTTCAAAACAAAGCATGGCATAAAAATAGCCGAAAAAAATACACCCCGCCATCGTTTGCAACATAGATTCTGTAAAAAAATTAACAGCCACAATTAACAAAAAGAAAACGAGCAATTTCTTCTTATTCCTAAAGAGAGGCACACTAAACATACTCAGAAAACTTATCAGGCCAATTAACCCCAAACCCACTCCAGTTTGAAAATACTGACTATGCGCATTTAGCTTTTTGGCATAAGCACCTGTTAAACCATTTTGACTGTAACTTTGGTAAAGCGCATCGTTGGTATCACCCGGGCTAACCCCGAACAAAGGATTTTTGTTTATTATTTCAGCGGCCTCGTGCCAGATAAGCATACGAACAGCCGTGCTCTCAGTTGCGGCTTTATCAATTTTTTCTGACTGAAATGCACTAATTACATTCTGAAATCTGTCTTTAACTTTCGGAATAAAAAGCACAACCATAACTAAAATTAAAATACCCGAAACAGAAAATATAGAAAGTTTTTTATAATTACCAGATGCCGCATAAGCAGAAATAAAATACACCGAAAGAAAAACAAAATGAATTACAATGCCCGATTTGGAAGACAATAGCAATACAAACAAAGTGAAAAATAAAGTTAAGCCAATTTGTACCGCTTTATCATATAATTTCCATTCAAATAAAGCTACACAGCAAAATGTTAAGTACATAGAAAGGTAAGAAGGATGCTGAAACCAGGATAAATCCTGGTAGAAAAAATAATTTTTATTTTCCGAAAAAGAAATAAAAGATGCGTGCCCTATACATAAGAGGCTACACAACAAACAACCCGAAACAAAATTTTTAAGCAGAAATTTATTTTGCTTTGCCGTATAATCAAGTGAGTAAAAAATTAAAGGGAAAACAAACAAACTTATTTTTATTTCCAGACTAAAAAAGCCTTCTTGCTTGTTTTTAGTGTATACTAAGGCAAGGGCATGCAGCGCATAAAAAATTACAATAACCAGTAAACTTTTTACATTTTTTCTTTTTAGAAAAATTTGCTTAAACGGATTGCTGAATAACCAGACTACTATTGCAAGAACAATAAACAGGTTAACTAAAAACTGATCTTTAAAAGGAATAGAAAAAGCAACCAAAGCCAACAAAGCCAATAGGACTCTCTGGATAGGTTTACTCGAGACAGGAAAAATTTCCTGCAGGTTTAACATATTTATTTTTGTTTAGTTCCGGGATATATTTTTAACGCTTCTCTTAAACAAACGATGGCCTTTTCTAAATCTTCCTTCTTAAGTACGTAAGCCAAGCGTACCTCGTCTTTTCCTTTTCCTGCACCAGAATAAAAACCCGAAGCCGGAGCCATCATGATAGTTTGTCCTTCGTAAGAAAAACTTTCTAATAACCATTGGCAAAACACATCCGTATCGTCAACAGGTAATTTAGCTATACAATAAAATGCTCCCCCGGGCATTGGACAATGCACTCCGGGGATTTTATTCAATTCGCTAACCAAAAAATTTCTACGGCCTGTATATTCTTTACTTACTGCATCAAAATATTCTTTTGGTGTATCAAGAGCAGCTTCTGCTCCTATCTGTCCAAAAGTGGGCGGACTCAATCGTGCCTGCGCAAATTTTAAAGCTGCGCCAATTACTTCTTTATTTTTTGTAATGAAAGCTCCAATTCTTGCCCCACATGCACTGTAACGTTTAGAAATAGAATCAAGCAGAATTACATTATTATCAATGCCATCTAAATGAAAAACGGAAACATATTCTTTTCCATCATAACAAAACTCACGATACACTTCATCTGCCAATAAAAACAAATCATATTTAATAACCAATTGCTTCAACGCTTCCAACTCTGCACGCGAATACAAATAACCCGTTGGATTGCCCGGATTACAAATTAAAATTCCTTTTGTTTTTGGAGTAATAGCTTTTTCAAAATCGCTGATGGGAGGAAGTGCGAAACCTGTTTCAATTCCGGAAACGACAGGCTTAACAACAATTTCTCCAACTGTTGCAAAACCATTGTAGTTAGCATAAAAAGGTTCGGGTATAATTACTTCATCACCCGGATTAAAACAAGTATTAAATGCAAACTGCAACGCTTCCGATCCTCCTGTTGTTATTAATATATCGCTATACTCCACATTTATTTTGTGTGATTTATAATACTCGGCTAATTTTTTACGATAACTTTCTATACCCGCACTATTGCTGTATTCAATAACTTTGATATTATTATTCTTAATAGCATTCAGCATAACAGCAGGCGATTCGATATCGGGCTGACCAATATTTAAGTGGTAAATTTTAACACCTCTTTTTTTAGCAGCGTCTGCAAAAGGAACTAATTTACGTATGGGTGAGGCAGGCATTCGCTGCGCTTTATTCGAAATTTTTGGCATAGGATTATAGTTATGCAAAAATAACTTAATACCGCATGAAAACAAAATTACTTAAATAGGCTGTTTATGGCAGTTTTATTGGCCTTTTGGGGCAAACTCACTAACTAACTTCCACCACTTTGTCGGGCAAATACACTATAAAGGCTTTTACCTGCTTTTTCGATACCTTGGCAAGTGTGTATTTATATTGTTGAATTTGTTTGATGTGCTCAGTTTTTTTTTCGCCGGTTTTAAAATCGATAACAGCAAGGTGGTCAGGGCAAATAATAACCCGATCCGGTCGAATAATTTCTCCATCACTTAAAAATAATTCCGTTTCAGTTTTTATTTGCACACCTTCAGAAAAATAAATCTTTATTAATGGATGACTTATTAATTGTTGAATGGTTGATTGCAATTCCTTTATCTGTTCGCTATTAATATTTCCTTGCAACAAAGCTTTTTGCAAAACGGGTAAAATGCTTGTTTCTGTTTTTATCTCTGCTAAAATATTATGGATAGCAATTCCATATAAACGCCTGCTCTGCGATTCACCTTCATAATCGCTTAGTTTAATAGTTACTGCTTCATGCAAGGGCCGATAAGTAGCAGCTTTTATAAATGGAATTTCTTTACTCTTGTCTTTTGTTTTTATAATACCCTCTCCTATTTCGGTAAGATTATCGGTAGTTTGTCCTGCATAATATTCTTTCACAAAATTTTTGAGCCATGTTGTTACAGACACACCTTTATTTGTCTCACGGGAAATAATATGCAATTCTTCTACGGCACGTGTACATGCCACGTAAAGTAAATTTAAATTATCAAGATTTTGTTTTTGTTCTTCATCAACCGCCTGCTCTTTGAAATTAGTTTTTTTTAGCAGACCATCAGCTTTTACTAATGAGATAGGCAATTGAGGGATTTCATTGCGTGTATCAATTAAAATTGACTCGGCCTTTTGCGTTTGCCAATCGGCGAAAGGAAAAATTACGACAGGAAATTCTAACCCCTTACAAGCATGAATGGTGAGTATTTTTACTGCATTTGTATTTTGGGGAATTTTAACAGAAAGGTTTTTTGCTTTTAATTTCCACCATTGCAGAAAAGAAAAAACAGAATTATTTTCTCGAAGGGAATAATTAGTTACTTCATCAAGAAAAAAATTCAGATAGAGAGGGTTTTTAAATTCCAATTTAAATAAACGTACAACTTCTGTACAAAGCTCAAACAGCGATAAGGAAGAAAGATGGTTTGAGTTTAATTTAATACCCAAGGAAGAGAATACTTTTTCCATTCCACTTGGCGAATACGCGTTTTCCCTTAGCAGTTCATGCTCTACTTTAAATTCAGACGATTCTTTTAAGTAAGAAAGTACCGCAGTAGCGGCCACCGCATCTTGTCGGTTAATAAGCCAGGTTAAAAATGTAATACTAAAATTTACTTCCGGGCAATTTTTCAATAATAAAGAATCGGACGACACAACAGGGACTCCGTGTTGCAATAAATAATTTGCAAGTTTATTACCATTGTAATTTTTCCGTACTAGTACAGCTATATCTGCGTACGAATAATTTTTTTCTATCGATTGTTTAATAATTTTCAAAGTATCAGCTAAAACTTTCCCTTCTCCCAATTCTTTTTTTTCTTCTATAAGAGTAAAAGAAACTTTTCCCTTTTGTTTACCGGTAGATTCCTGCGCACTGTTTTCATAAACCTTTTTGTAATTCCCTTCTAAATAATTATCAGAAAGAAAATTAAAAAGTTTATTATTGAATGAAATTATTTCTCCACAACTGCGGCGATTAGTAGTAAGATGCTTCTCTTCATAATTAGCCGATAATGCCTGCTGCTGTTCTTCTATCCAAATACTTTTTTCTTTATTCTCAATGTGGGGCAGGTTTACAAATTGCTCAATGTCTGCACCCCTCCACCGATATATAGATTGCTTACCATCGCCCACTACCATGCAAAATTTTCCTTCAGCCAGTGAGTTATGTACCAGCGGTAATAAATTTAACCATTGCAAGTTTGAAGTATCCTGAAACTCATCAATTAAATAATTTTTATACTTATCGCCCAAACGCTCATAAATAAAAGGCACGGGTTCTGTTTGTATAAATCCGGCAACCGCTTTATTAAACTCGCTTATAAAAACAATATTTTTTTCTGTCTTATACTGCTTAACAAGTAAATTTAATTCACTCAGGACACAGAGGGCATTTATATTCTTTTTTAGAATAAGATGCAAATAATAAGCCGAAGCATTTTTTTTTCGATATTCCTCAGCTGTATTAAATACATCAATGATATTTTGTTTTATACCATCAATTTCCGGAACAGGGGTTTTACTTGTATACCATTTATCCTCGTAAATAGCCTCTTTAACACGGGAGGTGATTAAATCTTTTTCATCAAAATTATTTTCTTTTAGTTTCTTGAAATATCCAAAAAATCCGGACTTTCCATAACGAAAATCATCAGGAGAAATATTTTTGGAAGCAATAAGAGCATAAGCCTTATTTGCCAAGAGTGTCAATTGGCTTTCGACTTCACTTATTTTTTTACGAAGTAGTTTTTTTACTTCCACTAAATTATCAATCTCTTGTTGTCCTAATAAATCAGCCCCTGCATCTTTTTTAGAAATTAAAATAGATTTAGCTAACTCAAAAATTTCATTCTCAATTTTCCAATTTTTTTGTTCATCTACTTTTTCTGAGGCATATTCCATTAACAATTCTTGTACTGCCTTGTTTTGTTGCATATCAGTAAGCAGAGTATCAATCGCCCACCAAAGCGCAGTTTCTTCATCCGTCTCTACACTGAAATTTGCCGGTAATTGCAAATCGAGTGAAAAACGTTTTACAATACGGTACACAAAACTATCAATAGTGCAGACAGAAAAATCGGCGTACTGGTGCAGTAAATGCGTATGCAATTCTTCGCAACGTGTACGTAAATCGTCGAGAGAAATTTTTAATTCTGTTTGCAAATCATTCGCTAAGGAAGTTTTATCTCCCGAAGAAATTTCTCTTAGTGCGGTAAGAATACGCTCCTTCATTTCTGCCGCCGCCTTATTGGTAAAGGTAACTGCTAATATTTGTCGGAAGGCTTTATTAAGTCGATGCGAATCAGCCAACGCCAATTTCAAATATTCTTTTACAAGCGTGTAGGTTTTTCCGCTTCCGGCCGATGATTTGTAAACAACAAAATTATTTTGCATTTACTTTAACTCCTTGAAAGTAATTTGATAAACTGTACCTTTTTGCGGCAAGCGAATTATTTTACCGTGCAATTGTTCGATAAGCATTTTAATTAATTCCATGCCAAAGGTTGTATGCGATTCTTCTAAAGTAACTGTTGAACCCTTACCATTATCCCCAATGGTCATTTGATATTCTTTTTCCCCTATCCTTTCCATATTGAATTCAATAATGTTTTCCTGCTGCCCTTCTTCAAAAGCATATTTAAGCGAGTTAGAAATAATTTCATTTATTAAAAGTCCAACAGGAATTAGTGTATCTAAATCTAATTTATCTACATTAACTTCTGTTTTGTATTTCACAGGAATTTTTGTCTGATACGTATCGCCTAATTGTTTAATCAGTTTTTTTATGTATTCGTTAAAATTAAGTGCCGATAAGGCATTGGTTTCATACAAGCGTTCATGTATAACGGCCATTGCGTACACACGATTTTGGCAATCCTTAAAAATGTCCAGCATTTTTGCATCCTGTATATAAAATTTTTGCAGATTAAGTAAACTGTTTATTACCTGCAGATTATTTTTTACCCGATGGTGCACTTCTTTAAAAAGAATTTCGATTTCATTTTTTTGTTTTAGAATTTCACCGGTACGTAAATTAACCAGTTCTTCTAACTTTTCGTTTTCGTCTTGCACTTTTTGTGTACGATATTTCAACAAGGAGTAAACACCAAGACCAAATGCAGTCATTAAAAACAAATAAAACCAAATAGATTTCCAAAAGGGACCCGAGATTGTAAAAGAATATGCTACCAAAGAATATTCTGATGCGGCTGAGCTGTATGCTTTTACTTTAAAAATATATTTACCCGGCGGCAGATTTGTGTAGGTAGCTTCTGTTTCGTTTGTCTTTATCCAGGTTTTATCAAAACCTTCCAGAATATATTCGTATTTAATTTTCTTAGGGGAATACAAATCGATGCCAACAAATTTAAATCCAATGGTGTTTTGGTTATAAGGAAGATTTAACTCCTTGGGCAAATGAAACCAACCTGTTGTTTTATATTCATCCTTTTCAAAATCGTAGGGCTGCGAAAATAATTCAATATTGGTAATATGAAGCAATGGTTTATTTTCAAAATTTAAATCTTTTTCAGGCATGTATTCTATAATGCCTTTAATAGTGGCAAAAAATAAATTACCTTTTTGATCTTTAGTTACAGCGCGACTATTACACTCAATACCTTTAAACCCCTCGTAGTATGAATAGTTTTTAATGCTGAGAATTTCGCCTGAAGGAGAAACTTCCAGTTTATCAATACCGCGATTGGTACCTACCCAAACTCTTCCTTTATTATCTGTTATAAGCGAATAAATGGTTGAAGAAGCCAAGCCGTTTGAACTATTGAAAGATTTAAATTCATGTCCGTTATACCGCACCAAACAACGATCTGTGCCAAACCAAATATTACCAAACTTATCTTCGGTGATAGAACCTATGTAAGAATTACAAAAACCGGAAGCGAATTTAAAATTGGTTATTTTTCCGTCTTTGTAAGAATTTACTCCGTTACCTGTGCCTATCCAGAGAATCCCTTTAGAATCAAGGCACATCGTATGAATATAATTATGTGTAAGCCCTGTTGTATCATCGTAATGGATAAGCTTTCCGTTAATGTAATGATAAAGGAATTGTCCGTTAGTGCCTATCCACAAAGAATTGTCTTTATCAACCAATAAAGATCTTACGGCCATATTTGCAGGAAGGAAATTGGTTTTTTGAACTGAATTTTTATTTATGGTATAAAGTCCGCCTGCTCCGCCTGCCCAAATTATTCCGGTACAATCTTGGACAATACACCTGATGAATTTATTGGTAATTCCGCTTTTTTCATCAAATAATTTTAATGTGCTGCCGTCGTATTTCAACAATCCGATTCCATTAGGAGCTGCCCATAAATTATTTTCCTTATCGGCATAAATTCCGAAAATAGAAGTGTGGTCAAAACCATCAATATTATCGTAATATACAAACGGAGAAGGGTTATATTTTATAATTCCGTTACCATCGGTGCCAAACCAAATATTTCCACTACGGTCTTCACAAACTGTACGTACACCGTTACTTTTGAATCCCGATTTACTGTCAAAAAAACTTAGTTTACTTCCGTCAAATCTCCCTACACTTACGCCTTGGGTGCATATCCATAATACATTACGTTTATCAAAAACCAAATTTTGAATAAGCATATTTTTTAGTTCCTCATTTTTATCATAAGGCACTATTTCATAAGAACCATCCGACTTTTTTGTAAGAATAAATAAGCCGTTCTTATCTTTAGCAAACCAGATGTTACCTGATTTATCCTGAGCAATGGCACTAATTGCAGATTTGATTTTAAATACCTGAGAAATATTTATCCACTCGTAATAATTATATAAGTACAGTTCATTATCGGTTAAAAACCAAAGATTTTGTTGATTATCCTTCAGAATTTTTTTGATGGAATTTTTGCTGTTAAAAATATCTTGTCTGATAGACAAAACCATTTTGTTTTCAATAATATTTAACCCGTTCGTACTGGCCACGTACATTTTATTGTATTTATCGCAGCAAAGGGCTCTTACTCCGTTTGCAAACAAACCATCTTCAGTTGTAAAGTTTGAAAAACTTTTTCCGTCGTAGCGGGATACTCCTCCCCATGTGGCTCCCACCCATATAGAGCCATTTATATCCTCTTCTACGGCTGTAACTATACTTCCGGGTAACCCGGAGGTTTCATCAAACACTTTAAAATTTATTCCGTCGTATTGCGCTATACCACCGCCTTGTGTGCCAATCCACAAATAACCGCGACTATCTTCTTTCATGCAATTAATCTGCGCTTGCGGAAGTCCGTTTTCTAAAGAAATATTTTCAAAATTATAGGTCTGCGAAAACAGAGAGCTGCCCAAAAGGAAAAAAAGTAAAATATAAAAGTAATTGCAGCTGCGCATAATCTGAATAAAGATACAAAAATTATTTTCCTGAAAAGACATCTTTAGTAAAATAAAAAAGCCGACTTTTTAAAAAAGTCGGCTCTGTAAATGGCTTTAGGAAAATGCTGTTTATTGCGTTACTTCTTTTACTTCGTAACACTTATGATCGCCTGACTGACCTAAGTATTCTGACTCTAAAGTAACCATGCCTATTTTTTTAACCTGTTCGCGGGTTAGCGGGCGTAAAGTTTCCCATTTGCCGTCTTCAACAGATTTAAGTTCAACTTCCTTATTTAAAAGTACTTTATTAAGCTGATTTTGAGTTAAAAATACTACACTGTTTATATCGTCATCTTCGCTCTCTTCACTAGCTTCGTAAATAGTGCCTACCAGTTTAAGCTTAGGTACATCAGGTTTGTAGCTGAAAGTAACTTCAGTATCCTGATTCAACTCCACGTATTCAATTCCTGTAATGTGTATCTGTGCCATGATTCAAATTTTGGCGAAATTACAAAAGGCATCGGGTTTTACCAAAATGCTTTAATTTATTGTTTGTAAATAATTGTTAATGTTAGTATTTACACGGTTTTCGAGGCTATCTGCAGGGTGGCGAACGAATTTTTCGCCGGTAACTTTTTCAAAAAGCTCTATATATCGGTTAGATATCTCATTTACCCACTCATCGCTCATTTCGGGGATTTTTTGACCGTCTTTTCCCTGAAAACCGTTAGCAATAAGCCATTGTCGGACAAATTCCTTGCTTAATTGCTTTTGCTCCTCGCCTTTTTTCTGACGTTCGTCAAAACCTTCTAAATAAAAATAACGGGACGAATCTGGAGTATGAATTTCATCAATGAGGTAAATTTTACCATCATTGCCCAAACCAAACTCGTATTTAGTATCTACTAAAATTAAGCCCTGTTTAGCGGCAATTTCTGTTCCACGTTGATACAAAGCACGGGTGTATTTTTCTAATTGCAAGTAATGTTCTTCGCTTACTATGCCTTGTTTTAAAATTTCTTCGCGGGAAATATCTTCATCATGCCCTTCGCTTGCTTTTGTAGTTGGAGTGATGATTGGCTCCGGAAGTCTGTCGTTCTCTTTTAAACCTTCAGCCAGTTTTACTCCACATAAAACACGTTTACCTTCTTTATAGGTGCGTGCAGCGTGACCGGCTAAATATCCACGAATAACCATTTCGACTTTAAAAGGGTGACACATTAAACCAACTGTTACCACAGGATCCGGATTTGCCATCATCCAATTAGGAACAATATCTTCGGTTGCTTTTAAAAATTTTGATGCGACTTGATTTAGAACTTGCCCTTTGTAAGGAATGCCGCGTGGCAACACCACATCAAATGCAGAGATTCTATCGCTGGCAACCATAACCAGATATTTATTATCGATAGTGTAAACATCCCTCACTTTGCCTTTATAAAAAGCAGTTTGTTTTGGGAATTTAAAATTTGTTTGCGTTAGTGCGTTCATTGTTTGAGTTGTTGTGTTCATTGTTTGAGTTGTTGTGTTCATGGATTTATTTTTTTATGGAACGCAGATAACGCAGTTTGCTTATGATAAAATAAGGTTTTTTGCAGTTTATTTGCGTGAATAGGTTCGTTGTTTGAGTTGTTTTCATATTGGTAATTTATTTAAATATAAAGTTGTGTACTTACTTGAACTTAATTCATCTCCACTTATTCGAAAAAAAGGACTAATGTGCGTCCCTTTCACTACAATGTCGTATCTATTAGACCGCGCTGCCTTGTTATGTATACTAAAATGTCCTTCAGCATCTGTACTGGTTTGTCCTAATGAAAAGTTATTACATTCATCATTATGAGAGCTTGGGTCGCAAGCATTCAAACTTATATACACTCTCTGAATAGGGTGCCCACCTAATGAATCATAAATACGACCCTCATAAGTTACTTTTTTAAACCATTTTTGCTTTGAACAAGTAGCATTTAAAAACACAATCCCTCCCAGAATAAAGATCAAAGCTATTTTAGAGAGAATTTTCATTTTACAAATACATTTTTTTTGCCGCAGATTTCACGGATTAGCGCAGATTTTAAACACAAATTTTTATTTAATACAAATTCAAAATTAATCTGTGAAAAACAATCTGTGTTAATTTGTGCAATCTGTGGCATATTTTTTACTTTTTCTCCTCGTCGTAACGAGAAATTATATGCTTAACTAATTTGTGTCTGATAATATCTTCTGCATTCAAATAAATAAAATCCATGCCCTTTGTTTTTTCTAAAAGTTTAAGTGCATGCATTAATCCGGATGCTTGGTTACGGGGTAAATCTACCTGCGTAACATCTCCCGTAATAATAAACTTAGCGCTATTGCCCATGCGAGTCAAAAACATTTTCATCTGACTTTGCGTAGTATTTTGCGCTTCATCCAAAATTACAAAAGCGTTATCGAGAGTTCTTCCGCGCATAAAAGCCAAGGGTGCAATTTGTATGATGTTTGCCTCTAAATAAAGTTTTAGTTTATCAGATGGCACCATATCATGCAAAGCATCGTACAAAGGTTGTAAGTATGGATCTAATTTTTCTTTTAAATCGCCGGGTAAAAAACCAAGGTTTTCCCCTGCTTCTACTGCCGGACGAGTTAATATAATCTTTTTTACTTCTTTATTTTTTAAGGCTCTTACAGCCAAAGCAACAGCAGTATACGTTTTTCCGCTACCGGCCGGACCAACCGCAAAAAGCATATCGTTTTTAGCAATAGAATTTACCATCAATTGCTGGTTAGGGGTGCGTGCTTTTATAGCAATTCCATTGGCACCAAACAAAATAATATCGCTTCCTTCTTCAATGTGCTCAATAATATTATCGCCGGTTTGCCCCAATAATCTTTCTAAAACTGCATCGCTCAGTAATCCTGCTTTGTGATAATGATCTGCTAACAATTTTAGTTTTTTCTCAAAGCGGGAAATTTCCGGAATATCCCCCATCAGTTTTAATTCATATCCTCTTGCCACAATGCGCAACTTAGGGAAATGTTTTTTAATGATGTTTAATTTAAAATCATTTACACCATACAATTCTACGGGTTCAAAGGCATCTATATTTATGGTTTTCTCTGACAAGCTATGTTTACAAATATGTTAATCAAAATATTTTGGGTTCCTGCAAGCCGTAAAATTATGTATTACTTTTACAGAATTATTTACATTTTACTAACAAAAACCGGGCATGCAGCTTATAACTCTTACCAGCGATTTAGGACTGAGAGATAACTACGTTGCGTTGGTAAAAGCCTCCATTTTAAAGCATATTCCTCAATCAACGGTAATTGACATAAGTCATGACATTGAAAAATTTAATTTAATGCAGGCGGCCTATATTTTCGGAAATGCTTACTCCCATTTTCCCGAAAACACCATTCATTTAGTAGGATTAAAAAGTCATACCGAAGCAAAAAGACTTTTATACATAGAAGTGCATAAACAAAAAGTAATTTGTCCGGATAACGGCTTTTTCACCTTGCTTCAAGATATTTTTGATGCCAACGTTTTTTCATTGAGAGAAAAAGATTTTCCATTGGGATTATTTTTTTTGAAAGACTCTATGGTAAAAGCCGCAGCACAATTACAGGAAGAAAAAACGATTGCCACTGCTTGCGATGATTATTTGCAGTTGATGTCGTTTCAGCCCACAGCAAATTCTGATTCTATTGTTGGCAGATGCCTTTACATTGATAGTTTTGGAAACGTTGTTACAAACATTACTCAACACTTTTTTGATTTGGTTCGCAAAGGAAGAAAATTTACCATACATCTACCCGGTTCGCAAATAAATAAAATTGTAAGTGATTACGGTGATGTACCCGAGACCAATGCACTTGCTTTGTTTAACAGTTTCGGTTATTTAGAAATTGCCATCAATAGAGCAAAGGCCAGTCAGTTGTTGTTTCCTAAAAACACACAGGCCAACGTAGATTTTAATGTTACAGTTCAGTTTGAGGGGTAAATCCACATTTTTTTTCACTGCAAAGGCGCTAAGACGCGAAGAAAATTTTATTTATTTGGTAATTATTAATTTTTTCAGTGTTACATAATCATCAACTACCAACTTCACAAAATAATTTCCAGCCGCAAAATTTTTGGCATTTATTTTCTCGGTAGCATTTGGATTTTTCATTTCCAAAAGCTGTTTGCCGCTTGCATCCAAAATAAATAAGTGAATGTTTTTCTCATTCTGCAAGGCATGTTTTACAGTAAAATATTCTTTTGCAGGATTAGGATAAATTTGTAACAAATCTATTTCCTCCCTATTTACCTGTATAATTCCGCTTGTTAAAGAATCAATTGTTTTTGCAAAGAAGACATTTAATTTTCCGGTACGCATATCGCTCCACGTAGCACAAATGGTATCGTTAACTAATTTGCAACACATAAAATCATTTCCTTTTTGTGCAAGTATAGTATCGAAAGGAGTTAACACTGTACATAAATTTACATTGCCGGTAAACGAGGTGGCATTGTTATGCGAAACTGCCGCAAATGTTTCAAAGGGTTGCTGAAACCCTGTTCCGCTTCCATTTCTTCTATCTCGCCATGTCACCAATAAATCACCACTTTCATTATAATCCGCCCAGGGCATATCTTGCGCTTTTCCATTGGAGATTGCGTCATTGTTTACGCGTAAAGGAGTACTCCAGTTTAATCCGCCATCATTACTACTTGTCACAAAAACATCCGGATCACCATTTTGATTCCCCAAAAAAGTAAATGCCATTTGTTGCGCATTATTTGGATTTGTAGCTAAACGATATCCCGATTTATAATTTGTGTCGGTTAAAGCAGTTGGATTTGTCAGTACACTCGTATACTGAAAACTCGCCGCACGATTATAAGATTTAGCCAAATAATATTTTGGAAATACGTTTTGAGTAGAAACATAACTTGGGTACACTGCACAAAAAGCACCATCGGCAGTAACCGCATCCGCCGCCATTGGTTGTTGTATTAAACTTCCCACTAAAAAATTAGTTGTATCAATAAATCTAAAAGCACTCCACGTCAATCCGCTATCAGCCGAAACTTTCATATAAGGTCTGCAAGGAGCAGCCACCCAGGGCGCAGGTTTTGTTGTTAGATACATCATTCCCTTATTTGCCGTGTTTGAATTATCGACCACTAACCACGGACGGTCGATTGGTTTTTTAGTCGGGTCTTCTTTCAGGTTTATTATTTGTGTGGGTGCGTTCCAACTAACTCCTCCATTGGCAGAACTCACTAAGTACACCGCTCCCGAATCCTTAGCGGCATTGTAATCAATATAACTTAGAAAAAGTACACCGTCTTTTCTAAAAGCCATACTCACATCGGCAGAACCAAAAGTAGATGACATATGTGGTTTTACATTGAGAGAACCCCATGTTTGTCCGCCGTCAAAACTGGTTTTTGTCTTGATAGAAATTTTGACTCCGTTTGTAATTGTTAATCCCATCCAGGCAATGACAATATTTTTATGATTGGTTGGATTTACAGCTATATATGGTTCACCATCAAAATAAATACTGTTTGATATGTTTATGTTTTGCGGTTGCGCAAACGAGGTGTTTACCAATGAGATTATTGCAAAAAAGAAGAGTGCGATTTTTTTCATTTTTATTTCTTTCTATTCAGCTTGAATATAATCTTGAAATTTTAAACGGTTCTCGACTTCGCTCGAACTGACCTAATTTTAATTTAGATGTTTCTTTTGATAATAAGTTTAAAGATAAACAAAATCATTTATTAATTTCGCCTTGCATAAAACAAAGAAACAAAAATGAAAGTTTTAAAATTCGGGGGCACCAGTGTAGGTTCAGCGCAGCGTATGCAGGCGGTAGCTGAACTTATTCGCAAAAACGAGGAGCCTGTTATAGTTGTATTAAGTGCAATGAGTGGTACAACAAATAATTTGGTTGAATTATCAAACAGTCTTTATGCAAAAAACAACACCAAGGCCAATGAAATTATTACTGCCTTGGAAACAAAGTATAAACAGGAAATAAAAAATTTATATAAATCAGAAACCGCATTTAAAAAAGCCGAACAACTTTTAAAATATCATTTTGATTATTTACGTGCCTTTACGCTGGATATGTTTACTGCCAACGAAGAAAAAGCAGTTTTAGCGCAGGGCGAGTTACTTTCTACCGCGCTATTTCAATTTTACATGGAAGAAGTAAATGAAAAATCTTTTTTGCTTCCTGCTCTCAATTTTATGCGCATAGATGAAAACGAAGAGCCTGATTTTGATTATATAGAATCACATTTAAAACAGGAATTAGAAAAAAATAAAGGATATAAATTTTACATCACACAAGGATTTATTTGCAGAAACACATTTGGCGAAGTAGATAATTTAAAACGCGGAGGAAGCGATTACACAGCTTCTTTGGTGGGAGCTGCTTTGACTTCGGAAGAAATACAAATATGGACTGACATTGACGGCATGCACAATAACGATCCGCGTATCGTGGATAAAACACATCCCATTGATGAATTATCCTTTGATGAAGCGGCAGAGTTAGCTTATTTCGGAGCGAAAATTTTACATCCTACTTGTATTTTACCTGCGCAAAAACGTAATGTGCCGGTAAAATTACTTAACACCATGCAGCCCGATGCAAAAGGGACTGTCATCGCAAGAAGTATTTCTGCAAGCGGAATAAAAGCAGTTGCAGCTAAAGACGGAATTACTTCTGTAAGTATAAAATCAGCACGCATGTTATTGGCTTATGGTTTTCTACGATCGGTATTTGAAGTTTTTGAGAGGCATAAAACTCCCATTGACATGATTACTACTTCGGAAGTGGCGGTTTCATTAACAATTGATACAGATAAACATTTACCCGAAATCATTGAGGAATTAGAAAAATTCGGACAGGTAACAACAGAAAAAGATCAAACCATCATTTGCATTGTGGGTAATGTAAGTTTTGATGAGAGTGGTTACGCGCAAAAAGTTTTTAATGCACTTAGTCAGATTCCCGTTCGCATGATTTCTTACGGTGGAAGTGCAAACAACATTTCTGTATTAGTAAAAAGTGAATTTAAAAAGCAGGCGCTGCAAGCATTGAATAAAGGTATTTTTAATTATTAGGGGGTATGTCAGCGTTAAATAAATATCATTCCTTTTTTCAAAAACAGAAAACTCCATTCTATTTTTACGATACGGTTTTGCTTAAAAAAACGCTTGATGCGTTAAAAAAAGCAAGCTCAGAAAATAATTATCATGTACACTATGCGTTAAAGGCAAATTCAAACACTGTGCTTTTAAAATTAATTAAAGAAGCGGGTTTGGGAGCAGATTGTGTAAGCGGTAACGAAGTAAAAAAAGCAGTTGAATGTAATTTTACCAATGATAAAATTGTTTTTGCGGGAGTTGGAAAAAGTGATGATGAAATAAATTATGCGCTGCAACAAACTATTTTTTGTTTTAATTGCGAATCGGTTCCTGAAATAGAGGTCATTAATTCATTGGCAAAATTGCAAAATAAAAAAGCGAGTATTGCTTTGCGTATTAATCCTAACGTGGATGCCAATACGCACAAATACATTACTACCGGATTGGAAGAAAATAAATTCGGTATTAATCTCCATGAATTACCGGAAGTGTTAGCAGTTTTAAAAACATGTAAGCACTTAAATTTAATCGGTTTGCATTTTCATATTGGATCTCAGGTGACAGATTTAGAGCCTTACAAAAATTTATGCACTCGTGTAAATGAAATTCAACAATGGTTTTTGCAACGAGGGTATCATTTGCCGCACATTAATGTAGGCGGAGGCTTAGGTATTAATTACCACAAACCCGATGAAGAAGCCATTTGTAATTTTGAAGCTTTCTTTTCTGTGTTTAAAAAATTTTTACAAGTACAACCTCAGCAACAAATACATTTTGAATTAGGAAGAGCAATTACAGGTCAATGCGGAAGTTTGATTTCTAGAGTGCTTTACATTAAAAAAGGAGTGAATACCAACTTCGCTATTTTAGACGCAGGTATGACAGAATTAATTCGTCCGGCTTTATACCAAGCATATCACAAAATCGAAAACATTAGTGCAGGGGACGAGGGACAAGGGACGAGGTATGATGTTGTGGGTCCGATATGCGAAAGCAGCGATTGCTTTGGTAAAGCAGTTGATTTACCGGAAACACAACGCGGAAATATTATAGCTTTACGAAGCGCCGGGGCTTATGGAGAAGTAATGAGTTCTCAATATAATTTACGGGATAAAGCAGCAGCGCATTTTGATTTTGAAGCATAAATTTTCTTCCTGAAAATATGCCACAAAACACTTTAAAGAGCCTTTTATACAAAAAACCAAGTATTTTTCATCTCAAACCTAATTCTTAGCTAAGAAAATCTTGTTTTTTATTGTATATTTTTCTATATTTGTTTAAACCTTACCACAATGAATTCGAAAGTAATTTTTGCATTGTTTTTCTCTATGTTGGGATTAACAATAAACTTGCAGGCGCAAACCGATGCCAAGCAGCAAGAGGAAAAAAAGCAACTACAAAGCCGAGTGCTCAATGCTAAAAGAGAAAGATCAGTTAGGGAAAGGTCTGTATTTGTTCAAACAACCAAGTATAACCACAAAGAAAGTGAGATTTATGCTAAATTAAATACTGAGGTTATCCCCGAAGATTTTCCTGTTTATAAAAGCGAGTATAGCAATGAGCAATACAACATACTAATGAATAAATGGTATAGCGCTCACCCTGCTTTATTGAAAGAAGAAACTAATGCTAACGAACCAAAATAAATAGCTATGAAAAAAATAACTTTTGCTTTTATAGCTGTTTTATTTGTCTCATGGAATTTTGAGGCTAAAGCGCAATGTCCTCCATCAATGCCCTTAATTGCAGGAGATACAAATTATGTTTACCATAACGTAGGAACAACCTTTAACAGTGGTGTTACCTATAACTGTAATGCTGAGCCATTTTATATTTGGGCCAATGAACCTTCTGTTCTTGTTAACCCAATCAATGATATTTTTACGCCCTGTATAAAGACTGATTACAACCTTTATTTTACAACCGAACGCACACGCGGAACCGAAACTTTTTTTGAAGGAGGTTCAAACATTGGGTGCTGCGGACCAAGCGGAGCATGCTTCTTTCCAATTGGTGGTGGTGCGCCGCCTGCAAACGGAGCTTCTATCTGGGATCTTTATTTCGGATATATGGATCCCTCTCAGCAACACGATATGGTGTTTACCAAACCTGTAGGAGGATGGAATACTACTACCATTAGCGTTGAAGATTGTTGGAGCAGCGCTATCTTGCCTTCAGTAATTGCAACACCCACCAATTGGGTTAATGCTACATCTGCTTTTACAGTTACCACTGCGCCCGGCACAAACATTGGTACTTGCAGCTATACTCTTACTCCTTTTGTTACTAACGGTATAGTAGATTTAAATTATGGTTATTGTTATATTAGACCAAACCTTTTACCGGCCGGAACTTATACCGTTACTTATCATTTCTCAAACACGGGTTGTGCAGGTACTACCAGCAATTTTATTTTTACAATCGCTAATCCTTATACCGCCGGTTGGACGGCTCCCGCTAATTTATGCAGTAACGCAGCTTGTGTTAGTTTACCTCCTACTGTAACCGGGACTGCCGGAGGAACTTGGTCGGGTACAGGAGTTGCCGGAACGACATTTTGCCCTGCAACATCAGGGGCAGGAACTTTTCCTGTAACTTATTCGGTTGGTATCTCTGCAACCTGTAGTGCTAATCAACAAAATAATATTACAGTAACCGCTACTCCAACTTTAAATATTACAGGTAACACAAGTATATGTAGTGGTCAAAGCACTATACTTACAGGCGCTACTGCAACAAATTATACTTGGTTACCCAGCGGAATAACAACCAATACTATTTCTGCATCACCTCCCAGCAGTACCACTTACACATTAATAGGAGCTAATGGAGCCTGTACATCTGTGCAAACCGTTGCTTTTATTGTTGCCCCTACGCCTACTATGAGTATTAGTGGCGCCGGCACAATCTGCGCAGGAAACAGCATAACTTTAACTGCCGGTACAGCCGGAAGCTACACATGGGGACCTTCAGGAAATAATGGGACTACAGAAACTGTTAGTCCGGGAACAACAACAACTTATACGCTTACCGGAGCTAACGGAGCTTGTTCAGCTTCAACAACAGCAACCGTAAGCGTAACTCCTACTCCCACAATTACAGCAAGCGCTTCTCCTACTGCAATTTGTGTTGGACTTAGCAGCGTATTAACAGCAGGGGGTGCAACAAACTACACGTGGCAACCGGGCGGCGCAACAACAAGTACAATTTCTGTTTCTCCCGGAAGCACGAGTACATATACCGTAACGGGAAATGACTTAGGTTGTACTTCTACGCAAGTTGTTTCTGTAACCGTTAATCCTTTACCTACATTAAATGTAACTGCTAATCCTACTTCGCTTTGTGTAGGACAAACTACTACATTATCTGTTTCAGGAGCACTTACATATACATGGAGTGCAAATGCCGGAAGTGCAATTGCAAGTTCAGCTACTGTTACACCTGCAGCTACTGATACCTATACAGTAAATGCTACAGATATAAATGGTTGTACTAATTCAGGAACTGTTAACGTGCCTGTTGGTGCTGGAGCTGCAATAGGAATTACATCAACACAAACTGCAGTATGTTCAGGACAATCAACTACGCTTACCGGAAGCGGCGCAACAAATTATACCTGGTTACCGGGTGGACAAATAACCTCAACAATTACTGTTAACCCAAGTGTAACTACAACTTATACTTTAAATGGTACTACCGGTTTATGTAACGGTTCAGAAACAATAACAGTTATTGTTACAGCAACACCTACTGTAACACCTGTTGCATCTTCTTCTTCAATTTGTTCCGGCACAAGTACAACTCTTACTGCAAGTGGTGCAACTAATTATACCTGGATGCCGGGTGGCGCAACTACAAATACTGTATCGGTTAGCCCTACAACAAATACTACTTATACTTTAATTGGAGAAACCGGGGGTTGTTCCGGTACTGATATCACAACAGTAAGTGTTACAACTACTCCAACAGTAACGGCAAGTGCAGCATCAACTGGAACTGTTTGTACAGGACAAAGTATTATACTTACCGGTGGAGGCGCAATAAATTACACATGGATGCCCGGTGGTGCAAACACAAGTACAGTATCGGTTAATCCTACAACAAATACTACGTACACATTAACCGGTGCAAACGGAATATGTCAAGATATTAAAACAGTTACTGTAACTACAGTAGCAACACCAACCTTAACACCTTCCGCATCACTCTCTTCAATTTGTTCCGGTGCAAGTACCACACTTAGCGCAGGCGGTGCAATAAATTACACATGGATGCCGGGTGGCGCAACTACAAATACAATATCTGTTAGTCCGGGCACAACAACAACTTATACTTTAATTGGAGAATCGGGTGGATGTGAAGACTCTTCTGCCGTTATTGTAAACGTAACTGCTACACCAACTCTAACACCAATTACCGCAACTTCGGGAACAATTTGTGTGGGGCAAAGCACAACACTTAGCAGTTCAGGTGCTGCAAATTATACATGGACCCCTGGTGGAGTAAATGCATCAAGTATAAATGTTAGTCCTATTGCAAGTACTACATACACAGTAGTGGGTGATAATTCGGGATGTACTTCAGGGCAGCAAACGGTTGCAGTAACTGTTAACCCTACACCAAGCGTTACAGCCACACCAAATATTGACAGCGCCCGTTGCGGTATGCCAACCGGCGGTGTTCATGCAATTACTGTAAACGGCGGTACTCCTGCTTACACCTATCAATGGTATAACGGCACTACACTAATACCGGGCGCAACTCTTGATTCATTAACTGGAGTTGGGCAGGGAACATACAGCGTTTTAATTACTGATGCAAACGGTTGCGTTGCTTCGGGTGCTTCCACAATATTTACGGTGCCGGGTTCTGCAGCGGTGATAGCGGCTATTACTCCTAAATCAACCCAAGGGCAATCGCCGGTTAATATATCGTTTACTAACGGTACAATAGGCGGTACAAGTTACGTCTGGAATTTTGGTAATGGTACCGGTTCTGTATTGCAAAGCCCAAGTGTTACTTATACAACACCGGGTACGTACACAGTAACTATGCTGGCAAGTAACAGTGGCGGTTGTTTTGATATAGATACAGCTTACGTAATTGTAGATGTGGCAACAACTATTATAATACCAAACATTTTCTCACCAAACGGTGATGGCATAAATGATAATTTTTTCATTATGACTACGGGAATGAAATCTCTTAACTGCGATATATTTAACCGTTGGGGAACAAAAATGTTTACTATAATAGCAACTAATCAAGTGTGGGATGGTAAAACACCTGGCGGAGAAAATGCTTCTGAAGGAACCTATTATTATATACTTAGCGGTTTGGGTTACGACGGAAAATCTTACACCAAACAAGGTCCGCTTACTTTAGTAAAATAATTTTAAAAATATACAATGAAAAAGAAAGCCTCTCAGCAATGAGGGGCTTTTTCTTTTCTGCACACTAAAATAATTCTGACAAACGATATTTATTTTGCTTGTATAAAAACTAAAGAAGAAGTTGCTACAAATAAAATAACGGTGCAGCGCTAAACTTATTTTCCGGTTACCAAAGGCGGAGATGCGGTAATTGTTTTAGAAAAAATAATTCCGTTATAACCTTCCATTACCGGGTAAATAAATAAATAATTCTCATAAGAAGTTGCGTATTCATAAAAATATGCGCTGCCTTCTACTTCTCTTAATTTATATCCATCGTTCAGCCAATTCATGGTAGTGCCTTTACCGTACATATGATTTAATGCTAATATTTTTTTATCGCGTAACATACTTCGCTCATCACTTCCCAAGAAATAAGACATTGTTTTCATTCCTTTGTAGGGCATAAGTTTGTTACTTATATTACCTGTTAAAGTAACCAGCACGCTGTTTGTATCATTTTCTAATTGGCTGTTGAGATTCATAAACATAATGCTATCGCGATTAACTTTTTTATCTCCTTTATGTTCCATGTTCAAATCAAAGCAAATAATTTCTACATTTAATTTTTTAAGCGCTAACAACATCTCCGCCCAAGCAATGCACTGCCTTCCATCCGGCGAAGCAGAAGAAAAAAATGGTGATTTTTTCAATTTTTCAAGGGTTATATCTTCATTAAAATTTACAAGCCCATCGGTTGATATTTCTAATCCAACAATAACCTTTTTGCCGTTATTTAATAAGGTATTTACAATTCCCATTAGAAACTCGGGAGGTTCTTTTGTACCGTGCATTTCCCCTATCATAATGGCATTATAATTCTTTATGGCTTTAAATACAGAGTCGTTCTGTTCTGTTCTATTCTGAATTTCGATTGAATTTTCTTCTACAAATTCTCCCGATACCTGTGCCGATAATGCAAAAGTTACAAGAGCTAAAACTACACTACAAATCTTACGCATAAACAAAATGAATAATTTATCAAATACTAATATACTAAATTTACTTATACCAAAACTATGCCAACAAAAAACCCCTCCACTTTATGCGGAAGGGTTTCTTTTAAAAATTCATCAATCTTATTTATTCTTTCTGTCTAAATCAACAACTATTGGCGTTGATATACACAATGAAGAGTAAGTGCCGATAACACGACCAATTAACAAGGCAAAGATAAATCCGCGGATGGCATCTCCACCAAAAATAAATATTACCAATAACACAAAGAATACAGTTAAGGATGTTAAGATGGTACGACTTAATGTGCTGTTAAGTGCAAAGTTAATAAGTTTGTTACGCTCTTCACCATGCACATCTGTTTTACCCGACTCTGCAAGTTTCTCACGAATACGATCAAACACAACCACAGTTTCTGTCATGGTATAACCCATAACGGTTAAGATAGCCGCGATAAAATCCTGCCCTATCTCAAGCGAGAAAGGCAACATTTTATTTAAAATAGTGTAACATGATAATACAATCAGCACGTCATGGAATAATGCGACAACCGCACCCAAACCATATTGCCATTTTTTAAATCGTATAACGATATACATAAACATTAACAAGCAAGAGAATAATACAGCACCATAAGCACTATAAATAATATCTGTTGCAATGGTTGGTCCTACCTTTTGAGAACTCAATGATTCAAACTTGGTGTTTAAGCTGCCCAAACCTTTTTCTAAAGCCTCTTCAACTTGTTTATCGGCATCAACCGTATTTTCATTGATACGATAAGATGTTGTAATTTTTAATTTACTTGTGCTACCTGCAGTTTTTACTTCGGGAGCTTCGCCACCAAAATTAACTGCTAAAGTCTTTTTCACATCTTCGGTATTCATTCCTTTTTCGAAACCGTAAACATAAGAACGACCGCCTTTAAAATCTACACCCAAATTAAATCCGCCATTTTTAAAGTAGAAAACAATACCCAATACAATTATTAATGTAGAGATAGTGTAATATACTTTACGACGTTTAACGAAATCGAAATGTAAATTTTTAAATGCGTTACGCGTCATACTATTATCAAAAGACAAATTCATTTTGCGATGTAACATCGTATCAAAAAGAACGCGCGATAACACAACCGCAGCAAACAATGAAGATAAAATACCAATACATAATGTTGTAGCAAAACCTTGTACCGGTCCGTTACCAAATACATAAAGAATTAAACCTAAAATTAAAAGCGTTACGTTACTATCTATGATAGAAGACATGGCATGTTTGAAGCCTTCTTTTATGGCTATTGCCATTGATTTACCCAGCGATAATTCTTCTCGAATACGCTCGAAGATAAGTATGTTCGCATCCACCGAGAGACCAATCGTTAATACTATACCTGCAATACCGGGAAGCGTTAAGGTTGCGCCAAGCGAAGTAAGTATTCCCATTATAAAGAATAAGTTTATTAATAAGGCCACGTTGGCAACCCATCCGGCTTTGTTATAATACAAGGCCATAAATATTAATATTACTATAAAGGCAATGACAAAGGATATTAAACCGTTTGAAATAGATTCTTGCCCTAATGTAGCACCCACAATTGTTTCTTCAACAATACGAGCAGGAGCGGGAAGTTTACCGGCGCTTAATATGGCAACCAAGGCATCAGCCTCGCGATTATCAAAGTTACCTGTGATTTGCGAATTACCTGTCGGGATTTCTCCGTTAACTGTTGGAGAGGAGAAAACTAAATTATCCATTACAATAGCAACACAGCGCCCACGAGTTTTTGCATCTTTAGGTGCGTTGGCTTTTGTAAGCTGACGCCATTTTTGAGAAGCATCGCCTTTCATAGTCATGCTGATGGCAATCTCTCCGGTTTGCTGTTGGAAATCTTTGCGTGCTTCGTCAATGATATCGCCATACATGGCAGCTTTACCGCTGCGATCTGTAACTTTAATTGCGTGTAATGAAATTGCATTACCGCCTTTTTGTGGTTTTGCTTCCCACATAAAACGTACTTTAGAAGGGAATACAGCGCGCACTTTAGGATTGTTTAACCAAGTGTTTACTTTTGCCGTATCTTTTACAAGTGCATAACCAACAGTAGAACCTAAGCCAAAATATTTACCGTCTTGAGAAATGTTAGGTACTAAAGGGCCTGCCATTGAATAAAGCGGATTATTTAATTTGTAGTTTGCAACAGAAGTATCTTGTTTTGCTTTTTTAGAAGTATCACCGGCTGCAACAGTTGCCGGCTTGTCTTTATCTTTTAATTTATCGGCTAAAGATTTATTAGTAGTATCTGCTTTTACTTTTGAAGCAGCGATAGAATCTTCTTTTGCTTTTTTAATTTCGGCGGGGGTTAATTTTATATCCTTAGCAGCTATTTTTGCAATCGAATCAGCCTTGGCTGAAGCCGTTTTAACACTATCAGCTTTAACTAACTCAGGATTTAAAAGTGCTTTAACTCTTTTGTTAGCTTCCGGCCAGTACTGTCCAAGTTCTCCGTTTTCATAAGTTTCCCAGAACTCAAGGTTTGCAGTTCCTTGTAAAAGTTTACGTACACGTTCCTTGTCTTTTACACCCGGTAATTCGATAAGGATACGTCCGGTTGCCTCTAATTTCTGAATGTTAGGCTGAGCCACGCCAAAACGATCGATACGAGAACGGAATGTTTTTTCTGAATTAGAAACTGCATCGTCTACGCGCTCACGAATGAAAGTAATAACTTTATCGTTATTATCATTATAATCAATTTTCCCTTTGTTTTCGATGGTTTGAAACACAGGAGCAAGACGACCGTTTGGAGCAATTTTTTTGTAGGTTTCAGCAAATAAAACAACGAAGTTTTTGTTGTTACCAACACCTAAATTTTTATTTGTTTCGGCAATCGCTTTATTAAAATCCGGATCGGGATTGTTGTTGGCTAAGTTTTTAATAATCTCGGCAACAGAAACCTCAAGGGTTACGTTCATACCACCACGTAAATCGAGACCTAAGTTTATTTCTTTTTGCTTACACTCGTCATACGTGTATTTTGTAAGTAAAATATCGTAAACCGGTAAAGGTTTAAGTGAATCTAAATACGCGTCGGCTTTAACGTTTCTAACAGAATCGAGGTAAACACGTTCTTTTGTTGCATCGCCTTTAGCCGCTTCTGTGGCTGCCTTTTTAACGAATGGACTTGAAATATATGTATCGCCAAAAGCAATAGCGTCTTTTTCAATACCACGGGTTACCCAGGTAAACGACAGGTAAAAAATACAGGCCAATCCTAAGAGAACGGCAAATGTGGTAATCGCTCCTTTATTTTGCATAGTAACTTTTTGTTTTTTTCTGCCACTAAAACACCAAAACACTAAGAACCACTAATAAACTTTGTGAAACTTTGCGGCTTTGAGCCTTCGTGGCTATGTATTTAAAATTTAAGGGTGCAAATATAGCATTACCCAGCATAAATACCAATTTTGATTGCGAAATAGGGATTTTTTAAATTTTATTGGAAAAACAGCTTACAATTGCCGTTTAGAAGGCTTAAAATTAATGAGCCAAATAGCCCCAAGTATCACAAAAATAGCTGCAATTTGGGCACTAGCTATCATTTCCCCATCTATCATTCCCCAAAAAACTGCCACCACGGGAATTAAATAGGTTGTTGCAGAAGCAAAAAGCGGGTTAGACATTTTTATTAATTCGTTGAAAGCTATAACAGATAAAGCAGAACCAACTATGCCCAAAATAGCGATATAGCCTATACTTGATACAGCTTGCGGATGTGTATTCAGCACTTCAAAAAAATTGGTAGAAAATAAATAAATAAGTGAAACCGGGCCAGTAAACATAAAAGCCCAAACAGTAGCGCGAGTAGAACTCATATCGTGCAAATATTTGCGAATCATGTTTACACTTATTGCATAACAAAATGTGGCTGCAACAACCAGCATGGCAAATTTCATACTACTGCTTTGTTCATCTTTCAATCCCGAATATAAAAGCAACATAGCGCCGCCCAAGCCAATTAAAATTCCCAGTACTTGAAAAATATTTGATTTGTGCCTGAAAGCTATCCATCCCACCACAATGGTAAATAAAGGCGTTAACGCATTAAGCATGCCTGCGAGACTACTACTAATACCTGTTTCTGCTTTTGTAAATAAAAAAGCAGGTATTAAATTTCCAAAAATACCCATACCCAGAAGACCCTTCCAGTATTTTTTTAAATTGATGTTGTAATATTTAAAAAGAAAGGGAAGTAAAAAAATATATGCAAAACCAATTCGTAAAGCTGCCACCTGTGCGCTGCTGAAGGCTTCCAGTCCGCGTTTCATTAAAATAAACGAACTGCCCCAAACTAAGGAAAGCACAATGAGTATAATCCATTTGAGGTTCTTCACAAGGTATGATTACAGAGCGCCAAATTAAGGAGTAAATAGTTACCTTTGTAATAGTTTGCAAAAACTTCTTATCATAAGTTATTATTGGCCGCCGGCAGGAGGGCCCGGTGTGCAACGCTGGGTTAAGTTTAGTAAATATTTAAACCGCATGGGCTACACTTGCCATGTGGTTACAGTTGATGAACAACATGCCTCCTATCCCACACTTGATAACTCATTAGAAAAAGACATAGACGCTGCTATTAAAGTAACCAAAACAAAATCGTTTGAGGTCTTAAAAATTTTTTCCTCACTTTTTAAAAAAGAAAAAGTTCCGTACGCAGGCATTCCCGATAAAAATAAAATGAGTGCCATCGGAAAATTTGCGCTCTATGTACGCTCTAACTTTTTTATACCTGATGCACGCAAAGGCTGGAATAAATACGCGCTCGCTGCCTGTCAAGAAATTATTGAAAAAGAAAAAATTGATGTAATTATTACAACCAGCCCGCCCCACTCTACGCAGTTAGTTGGGCTTGCATTAAAAAAACAATTTCCAAAGTTAAAATGGGTTGCCGATTTGCGCGACCCTTGGACAGATATATATTATTACCCAAAATTATCGCATACAAAAAGTGCGAAAGAAAAAGATAAAAATTTTGAAAGAGAAGTGCTGCTTATTGCAGATATGATAACCACCGTTAGTGCCGACTTAAAAAGATTATTTTTAGAAAAATCAGACAAAATTAATTCTGCCAAAATACATCTTTTACCCAATGGATTTGATGAAGCAGATTTTTCAACTATTTCATCTTCTAACAATGAACTATTTACCATTACGCATACCGGCACTATAAACAGCAATTACAATATCGGTGGGTTTTTGCAGGCAATTAAAAAATTAGAAGCAAGTACCAAAGTAAAAATAAAATTTATCGGAAACGTAGATAACATCATTAAACAGCAATTAATCGAATCAATTCCTGCAATAGAATTTACATCTTATGTTTCTCACAAAGAGGCAATACAACTTATGTGTAATACTGATTTATTATTGCTTGCCATACCTGATAACGCAGACAACAAAGGAATCTTAACGGGTAAATTATTTGAATACCTCGCCGCACAAAAACCTATTTTATGTTTGGGTCCACCCAACGGCGATGCAGCAAGTATTATACGTGATTGCGCAGCAGGAAAAACATATTCTTTTGCAGATGACGAAAATATGTTTTTGTATTTACAAAGTGTGCATGATACCTGGGTCAAAAATAAAACTACCGGGCTTAGTTCAACAAATTATAAAAAGTATTCTCGCGAAGAACTAACCAAACAGTTTGCCACACTAACAGAACAATTGCTTTAATGCAAAGTTTGAAAGATAGAATGACAGGCTTTTTAAAAAATATCGCGCAATTTTTATCAAGACCCGTTTTCACTGTATTTTTTCTTTGCATTACACTACTTGTGTTTTTATTTCACACACTTAATTATCATTTTATTGTTGACGATTATTATTATTTATTTGCTACAAGATTAAAAAGCAGTTATCTGGAAAGCGCAAAGTTTTTATGTCTTACATGGAACGGACGATGGTTTAGTAATGTGCTTAGTTCTGTTGTTTTCGGGTCATTAGGTTATAAATCCTATTTGTATTGGTATGTTCAGCTAAGCCAATTCTTTTTATTTCTTATTTCCGTTTCATTCTTTTTCAATTCGTTATTTTCCAATTTTGGAAATAAAAAAATGAAACTGTTTCAAAGTTTGCACATAGGAACTTTTTTTACTTGTTTGTTTTATTGGTTTTATTTTGATTCTCGCGTTGAAGTATGGTACTGGGAGGCTTCTTGTCTAGTGCATCTTGTATGTTTAATTTGTATTTTTTTTCTGTATGGAATTATTTTTAAGTCAAAATTTTATGCCCCGCTAAAAATTATTTTAGTTGTTTTATTGTCGCTTTTTATTGGCGGATTATCAGAAACTTTTGCATTTGCTTGTGTTATAATTTCATTTTATCAAATTATCAGAAACAGAAAACAGGAAAATTCATTTTTCATATTTCATACGCTTACTATAATTTTTATTGGTATTTCATTTGCAGTTGATTACTGTAGCCCGGGCACAAACATTCGGATACATAACCAGCCGATACCTGAAATTGGTGTTGGTTTTAAAAATTTTGTTTACACTTTTTATCTGCAACTGATAAAAGTTAAGCATCTTCCTTTTAAAGCAGTTGGATTGTTTTTATTATGGCCGTTAGCTTTATTAATCAGTAAGAACGTCGGTAAAAATATTTTTACAAATTTTAATTTAACTAAATTAGATTATTTAATTGTGGGAGTAATTATTTTTGAAAATACCTTTATTCCCGCCTATTTTACTTCTATTGAAGCGCCCGACAGAGTTTTTGCTTTAAACTGGTTATTGGTGTTGTTATTACTTTTAAATTATTTTTTGAAAAATAAAAGTAAACTTACTTCTTCTTAGCAATTACAAGCAAACGCAGGTGATTTGGATCATGCTGTACTTCATCAAACTTTATTAAGTCAAGTCCGCAGTGATTAAGTATTTCTGAAATTTCTTTGCGGGTATATTTATGAATATATGTTTTACCGTCGTTCTCAAAATATTTTCCCTCACCCTCCATCAAATCAAAAATATATAATCCACCGGAATTAAGGTAATTGTTCAAGTTAATAATTGTCTTTTCAAAATTTGGATAAAGATGTTTAAACGTAAGTGAAGAAATAATTACATCAACTTTAGTTTTAAGTTCTACCTTCTCCGCATCGGCATTTATAAATTCAATATTCTTATCGGGAAACTGTTTGCTTAAATAAGTGCAAACTTCGTTGGAAATATCAACACCAATGTAATTTTTAAATTTTAGTTTTTTAGATTGAATTGATTTCAACAAACGACCGTAACCAGGGCCAATCTCCAATATAACTTTATCATAGCCAAAAGCTTTGTACGCATTCGCTTTGTCAATAAAGGCATCGCCGGAAATTTCTTTATCCCAGGTTAATCCTGCATCAGGGGCGGTTTTTTCCCAACGTTGACGCGATCGTGTCCAAATATCTTCCTTTGATTCGTACACGATGGCTTCAAGAATTTTAATGTGTTCCTGTAATTCAGTAATTCCCAGCAAATCTTTTATGTAAGTTTTTACAAATACAGGCGTACATTTTTTTGCTGTTGTGGGAAATAAAACAACAAACAAAAATAAAATTACAACAATCGCTACAACTATTTTTTTCATTTTATTAAACAGAAATATGCTCTAACACGAATATAGAAAATTAAACCTATTTTTTAATAAAGGTATATAGATCACTCAAGTAATTATTGAATCCATATTTTACCGGAACTTCGCCATGATCTGCCCCCGTAATTTTATGCGCTTCTTTATAAACCCCTTGATAATTATTATAAACTACTTGTCCGTGCGTATTAATATTTAAAAACAAATCATTGGTACCGTGCATCCAAAAAAACGGCTGGTTAACTTTTTTTATTTCTTCCGAATTATCTATTTTCAAATTAGTAATGAAAGAACCGGGCATTGCAAGCTGACTGGCATCCTGCACCATAGTTGCAGCAGAAGCAAAGGGTGCTTCTAAAATTAGTTTGGCAGGGGTTATACTCCTTGGATTTGCTGTTAATTCTGTGGCAGGCGCTGTTCCTACACTAAACCCATACATCATTAATCTTTGGTTGCTAAGTCCGTTCATTTTTAACCATTGCAAAGCAGCATCTACATCCGTGTACATACCTTCTTCGGTAGGAGTTCCTTCACTTAAACCATATCCCCTATAATCAATCATCAAAACTCCGTAATGATTTTTTCCGCCTACATGAGCCAGTAATTTTTCTCTTTGCCAGTAAAAATCCATATGCCATTTATTGCCGTGACAGTACATAATAACTGTATCTGTTGCAATTTTGCTGATTTGCCCTAAATAAATTGCATAA
>OLKW01000173.1_pt1 | contig 31034 bp, 25 predicted proteins | sample 1604351 | NCBI WGS metagenome assembly OLKW01 (sample SAMEA104055714, study PRJEB20765) | soil metagenome | isolation source: soil
AAAGTTTAGTATCTTTAAATAAAGTTTGTTCTCGGTAGACAGTTGGTTGTTTCAAAACCCACCAACGCAAAGCAAGGGAACGTTATGCTGCAGCTTAAGACGACACCTAAACAATAAAACAATGGCACGGACAAGAATAGAAAGACGAAATGACTTTGACGAATTTTACAGAACAGCGGTTACGACCTTCACCGCTTTCCGTGACAATGATGCAAGTGCTGAAAAATTTGAAAGACTTTATAATCTTTGTGTCTGCCCCGGTAGTCGTGCAGGTGGAACAAACAACAGAGTTGTTGACGTTTTTTGGGGCAGCCGAGGATTTGAAACAATTACACTTGGTCGTTCTTGGAAAGCATTAACGGAATACGGAGCAACTCTTCTATTTGAGCGTGACGACAGTGGCTTTGTATTAATCTCAATTTATCCAGCGAACACTGACACCAGAAAACCTATAGAGAGCAGTATTTCTCTCAAACATTGGGTTGACCCTCTCAAACTTAAAGATAATTCCTATTTAATGAAGTTATGGAACGACTTTAATGCATATATGGAATGTACAAGTCTTGATGGGAATCCTACACTTTCACAACGACGGCGAATTTCATACTTACGAAAATTTAAGCATTTAGTCATTGACAACAAATGGACACCGACAAAATTTTCCAGTTTTATTCAAGGGGCTCTTAAATTGGTTTTGGCAACTTGTTTTAGTGGTGCTGTTTTAATTTACTTCGTAAATCTTACGACAAAAACTAAGGCAACAGAAACAGATACTCAATTAAAAGAGGTAAACAAAAATTTAGAAATTGTTTCTAAGAAACTAGACAAAATTTCAGAAAGTAATGCAAACATTAAAACTATTTCAATTGCAGCAGACAGCATTGTTGTTAAGACAAAAGAAATTTTAAAATCAATAGACAAGCATAAAACAAAAAAACGAAAGGTACAAAAGCCGACCGCATAACAGCAAGCAATACCCACATATACAGCAAAATAAAATAAATAGTTTTTACATTAATTTAAATATCTTATTGACTTTTAATGCGTTAAACTACGAATAAATAGACTATTTTTGTATTAGATAATGAAAGCATGAGTAACACACCTAAAGCATTAATCTATCAAAGTGAATTAGATTTTATTTCTAAATGCGTTTTAGATTATCCTGATTTGGAAACAGGCGGAGATTTTTTTGGTTTCTGGACGAGACAAGGTTATCCAGTTGTACAATTTGTAATTGGCCCTGGAAAAAATACAACAAGAACGGCCACTTCGTTTTATCAAGACATTGATTATTTAAAAAAGTGTGGTAATTTACTTAATGGTAAATATGGGTTAGAGCATATTGGTGGATGGCATTCTCACCATCGTTTGTCACTTGCTCATCCTAGCGGAGGAGATGTCGGCACGATGAGGAATTTTTTTAGAGATACTAATCATTTTAATTTTTTAATATCAATTAGCAATATAGAAAGAGATTCTCAAGTTAAGATTAATGGATTTTTATTTAGCCGTGATAATCCAAATGATTACTCAACCTGTGATTGGAAAGTATATGATGGGCTAAGTCCAGTAAGAGAAAATATATTAAGAACCGATGCCGATTTATTTATTATGCCTGAAACGAAAAAGGCATCAGTTTCTGTTGGTAACGATATAGAACAAAGTCATAATCAAAAAACCGAAAAAGTTGAAAAGCCAGATTTGCCAAGTGATTCTTATTGGTCTACACCTGAAGGGGCTAAATATTTAAAGAAAACATTCGAGCAACTTAAAACCAGAAAAGATTTAGATAATATTGACCTTAAACAATTATCTGATAAAAGAATTGCAATATCGTTTAAACATAAAGGAGGAACGTATGAAATTAGATTTCCTAATGATTTTCCAAAGAATGCGCCTGAAGTAATTGAAAAAATGCCAGTTGATAATGATGGGATAATTGCAGAATCAATAAAAAAAATGTTCAGACCATCGAAAAATCGAGCAGTTATTGTTCAGAAATTCATTCACTCCTTAGATATACTAGATAAAGATTCAGTAATTACAATTACATATTTATAAAATGGCCTGGTCACAAGAGCAACAAAATAGATTAAATAAGGAATGGGAAATACTTCAAAAATATTTCCCTGATTTTTCATTTAAAACTTATGGGTCGCAAGTATGTCTTGAAGGTTGGATGACAACAAATCAAAAAAATCTATATCAGTTAAGATTGTATATTCCATACGATATGCCCAATTCCGTACCAGACGTTGTTATATTATACCCAAATCCAATAAGAGATTTTTATTTTAAAAGTTTAGTGGACTATGGTTACAGCGGCACAATGCATTTACTTTCTCCCAGAGACGGCTGCCCAAAAATATGCACATATAAAGCAACGCATTGGAACCCTAACCGTACTTTCTATAATGTTTTGATGAAAGTTAGAATTTGGTTAGAAGCATTTGACGGACATAAATTAACTGGTAACGCATTAGATTTTTATTTAAAACACCAAATATGAGCACAGAAAAAGACCCTAGAAAAGTTAGAGAAGAGTTGGCAAAAAAGAATTTAGACCAGTCTGAAAAGAAATTAGCATTTGACCCAACAACAGGGGAGCTTATTGTTAAAGGTGCAAATGATGCACAGAATTCTGATGAAGTTGTTGTAGATACCATTTACAAAGACGGTTTTTTTATTTAATTTTTTATGACTCCAATCGTCTACTTACACGAGGAACAAATTAGTAAGCTTTTTAATAAAGCTATAAATAACTCTAAAACCATTGACGGTAGTGCGTTTTCTTGGGATGATAATTCTGTTTTCCATGCCTATACAAATCTACCAAGGGTGAGACCAGCGGGTATAAATTTACACTGTAAATTTGTACTTTTAGACTCAATCAATTCTTTCAATGATTGCGAGAATCATATTCCAAAAATAATTTCTAAACAGAATGGGGAAAATGGAACGCTTCTAATTTTTCTTATTATTGAGAACGATGTTTTGAAACATAAATCTTATTTCAAGAATGAAAATAGCATTATTAAATGCGAAATTAAATTTGTTCCTGAAAAATCAGAATTATATTCCAGAAGCAAAGGATTACTGGAAACTGATGTGCTTTCTAAAAAAACGGTTGGTATTGTTGGTCTAGGTAGTGGCGGGTCTCCTATTGCCGTTGAATTAGCGAAAGCGGGTATAGGAAAATTTGTTCTGATAGATTTTGATAGAATAGAATTATCTAATGTTGCTCGTCATATTTGTGGAGTAAATGATTTAGGTAGATATAAAACATACGCAGTACGAGATGCTATTTTAGAAAAAAACCCGTATGCTGAAGTCTCTACTTTAGAAATTGATGTAAATAAATATAGAGACGAATGTTCCAAAGCACTTTCAGAAGTTGATTTGATTATGTGCGCCTCTGACAATGACCAAAGCAGATTTTTTCTTAATGAGATTGCATTAAAATATAAAACACCAGCAATATTTGGCAGAGCAATAACACGTGCTATTGGCGGTGATGTTTTAAGAGTTCGCCCATTTGAGGGGCCTTGCTACAGTTGCCTCTATTCACAAAACATCAGAAAAGATGGTGGTGACGATGAAGAAATATCCCAAGAGTCGCAAGCAGATAAACTCTTGCCAGATTATACAAGTGAAGATGAAAAAAAAGCAGTAATACAAGTTGGTCTTTCATCTGATATAGCTCCAATAACTAATTTTATGATAAAACTTGCCCTAGTTGAACTTTCAAAAGGGCTTGATAGTGGTATAAAAACTTTAGAGGAGGACCTTGTGTCGGATTATTATATATGGGCAAACCGTAGAGAGAATGAATATGAAACGTGGAGTAAGCTTGAATATAATTTTAATAAACCGTCTATTTTAAGATGGTATGGCGCTAGAATTACTAAAGATATTAATTGTATGGTTTGCGGAATATAAAATTCAATATAAATGATACTACAAATACTTTCTTCTACAGTTACACCAAATGCTTCAAGTACCCCAAATACTTCGAGTGAAATTCTATCATGGGTATCCATTATCGTTACTTTATTTCTAGGACTTATTGCTGTATTGCAAGCATTTCATTATTATAAGCTGTCTAAAAAATATAATGAGAATATTGAGTCCTCGGTAAGCAACATAAATAATGCTGTAACAAAATTAGAGGCAAATAATAAATTAATGACGGACCAGGTGATGGGGTTATTTGGAAAAACCATTGGAAAATTAGGAAAAACTAATTCAGATGGTAGTATGAAGAAAGATTTGGAAAAAGCAATTACAGACAGCTCAGACAAATTAGAAGGTAGAGTAAATCATGTTAAAGAAACTATTGATAGGCAAGGAAAAGAAAATCAGGTAGGAATGAACAATTTAGAATCTCAGTTTATGATTTTAAGTGAAGGTGTTCAAAAATTATTTAAAATTGTTTTAAAACAATTGGAACCTGAAATTACGGAGGGAGAATTGAGAAATCATATTTTGGAAAAAATTGGGCATCTAACAGATACATTAACTTTCTGCAGTTTTAAAGGCTTAACAGAAGTAATTGCGCATCAAGATATTTCTTTTAATAAAATTATGGATGAGTTAAAAAAAATGAAGGCAGAAGGATTAATATTATATGAGGGGGACGAAATATACAACGATACCGTTATAAAAATTATTAAAAATACCGTAGGCACCGTAAGCAGACAGTAAAATATTCGGTGTGTTTAGATATAAAACTTTACTTGTATGAAAGCATCCAAAATAATATTAAAAGACTATCTACATTTCAAGAAGGGCCTTGAAATTGATTTAACGTATCCTATTGGTCATAAAAAGGCGGGTCAGCCTTTAGATAGAGTATGTTTTTTGGGACAAAGTGGGACTGGAAAAACTACTCTTTTAAATATAATAAAATGTTTTAGTTGTGGCGAGGAAGAATATGACAAATCCAATATTGCAACAGAGAAATTAAAAAAGGACTCCGTCACTGTTTTTTTTAAAGCAGGAAAGCTTTCCTTTTCAAAGACATCATTAGGCAAAGATTTAAAATTTGATTGGTGGGATTATTCCAGAACTCCGAGAAAGAAAATAACAAACTCTGAGGAATTCCTAAAAAAGGAAATAGAGCCACAATTAAAAAACCGCTCACATTTATTGTTGAACTTTCCTTTTTGTGTTGTGGGACCACACGATATTCCAAATGGTAAGCAGGGAGAGCACGAAAAAGGTGTCACAAAATTTAATATTCCGAGCCCTAATATTGATAAATTTATCGCTTCAAAAGGTGAAATAGCGGATAAACCATTCTCCGATAGAATGGTTTGGGATTTTAATCATAGTAATATTAGAGCTATATGGAACATTGTCTTTAATAAGGTTTCCGTTTATATTTCTGAATACAATAAACGTAAATTGTTATTTGCTGAAAAATCGCTTGATAAAATAACTGAAGCCAATGAATATAAAGGTGAATTTGAAAAATGGGAAAAGGAAAACCCAAATCCAATTCTTGAGTTATCCGAAAAATTCCTGAACCCAATATTGGAACACTTTAGTTTGGAAGTTGAAACTGACATTAGAAAATATCCAGTAGATACATCTGATAAAGAAAAATATGTAATAATAAAATCTAAAAATAATGGGGAAGTGGTTGAGTATCCTTTTTTAAGTACAGGAACGAAACAAATTATGCTCACTGGCATTCCGCTTTTTTTTCTTAAACCACAGAAGTCCATTATTTTATTTGACCAACCAGAAACTTCTCTGTATCCAAATATTCAGTTAAGTCTTCCTGAAATTTATTTTAATATTGCTTCAGATACTAATCAATTCTTTTTTGCTACTCATTCTCCAATAGTTGCCTCTGCTTTTGACCCTTGGGAAATTGTTGAATTGAGATTTGATACGTCAAATGGAGAAGTATATAGAAAAGAATACTATGAAGGGAATAAGAAAGCAAGAAAGCAGAGCTCCTATACTATAAACCCAAAACTTCTTCGATGGGATTCAAGTTATAAAATACTTTTTGATACGCCTGTTGAGGGTAACAGTGAACGAGGGAATGAATTAATGGCGCTTGCAACTTTAGAAAGTAAGATTAAGAAATTAAAAACTAATGGGGCTCAAAAGAAAAAAATGGTTGACGAGTATAAGGCCTTAGCGAAAAAATTGGATTGGAATAATTGATTCTTATGAGAAAAATTAATAAGACCTGTCATTTATCCACCAAATATAAAACTTGGGAAGAAGGACTTGAGGCTAATGGTACTGCTCATCCAGTTTACAATTCCTCAAATGGGGAATATTACTGGGATATTGCAATGAATCTTTTTAATTGCCAGAGTGGTTTGTGCGCTTATACGGAAATGCGTATTTGTGCACCACGATATTTTGCGGCAAACAATTGGAATGACGAAAGGGTTTACGTTAATCCTGACGCTCCTGCGAATCCGCAGATAGCTGGACAACTGGAACATTTTGATAGGAGCTTAAAAACCAAAGATGCTAATAATAAAGCTTGGCTTTGGAGCAATCTCTTTATGGCCGAGACTAACGTTAATACAAAGGTCAAATTAATTAATGAAGTTGATAATATTCTTAAGCCTGACGAAGCTGGTTACGATGAATTTGAACTCTTGGAATATAACTCTTCTTTAAATTTATTTATTGCGAATACAGATTTATCTATTGCAAAACAGTTGAGAGTAAATAAAATGATTAAAACTCTAGGGCTTAATTTCGACCCAATTAAAGAACAACGAAGAATTTTTCTTGAATCAAAAATTAAATTGATTGACTTTAATGTTGAAGGATGGGAAACCATTGTGATTGAACAATTCATTACGGCCTTTGAAATGATAAAAAGAGAAAGAAACCCTGTGATTGTCTAGTATATTGATAAATCTTTATGAAATATGGCAAATTCTCCTAAAAAGCATTTAACCCGTGATACTGATGAATGTCTTTGTAATACAGATGGTGTAAAGCGAGAAGACCTTGTTTATTCTATCGCAGATTGGAAGAAATTACCTCCAAGTCAACAATGCAAAAGGTGTATCAAGGAAAGAGAAAAGCTAAAAAAAGATAGATAAGTAATCTATGCACTTAAGCCACATGCTTAAAGTTCTATTTCCGCAAACATAGGAGTGTGCTTAAACGCCATAGTTACCTAATTTTATTCATAGACATCCTGTATATGACACTATGAATGTAAAAATTCACACATTCATAATAGGTCATACCATAGGAAATAGGTGCGTTAACAACCGTTGACCACACCAAGTAATAATCCTTTTTAAATTTTTCGTCGGACAATTTTATTATTCCTCTGCTCATTCAAAACTAATTAATCGTAAATATACTATTTTAAAATTATTTAAAATCTCTTTAAAACACCCACATATAATAGAACAATCCTTTCTCATAGGTGAGGAATATATTTTACTTTTTCCAAAGCGTTTAAGTCGGGAACAGAATCTAAATTTTTTATATCCGGTTCCGAATATTGAAGCAAGAAAATAAAACGGTAGCGCGTCAACGCCGGATGCCGATTTTTGTTGATTAGAAGACCCCCGAGGTGTCCTTTTTTGGGAAAATTTGGAATGGGACACCTCTGGGACACTTGGGAATGCAGTTTATTGAATTGTTTTGAATACCCTATTTAAAATCAAAAAGCCCTGTATACGTTGGTATACAAGGCTTTTGACGTTCTTTGGTGTTGTCCGGTTGTAAAACCAATGAGTGATCACTATAATCCAGTGATCCCGCTGGGATTCGAACCCAGGACCCTTACATTAAAAGTGTAATGCTCTACCGGCTGAGCTACGGAATCGTAAACTCTTCACTTTTACATAACGGCCACTCACCTGAAGGTGAATATTTCGTTAGCGGAACAACATTAAAAAGAACAATTTTTTATTAGGGCTGCAAATATAACATGTTTTTTAAAAAGTGGAAACTTTTAATCAACATTTTATTAGTGCTTCCGGATTTTTATTCTCCAAAACCCGAAAAGAAAAATTTTTCAAATCATACAGCCTTAGTGCGACAAGGTTTCCGGCTCCTTAAGCCTGCTTCCCAACATATAGGAAAAAAGGTAAGAACCTTTTAAAGTTGTTACCATAGGCGATATAAAGTACGCTCTATTCTCAGCCCAGCTTATGTTTTCAAATTGTAAAAACTTAATCCCGTTTCTATTTGCTATTTCATTAATTTTTTCTACATACAAAACACGATTATACTGATAATCGGTAACTTCCTTCAAAATAGGCGATTCATAAAAAATAATTTCTATTTTTCTTTCTTTACACTTATCAATAATTTTTTGCAGATATTTTTCTCTCAAAGCACTCCAAGTCAACCTGTAACCCTTCGGATATAATTTTTTTAAATTTTCGTAGTGATTGTCCCACACAATTTTAGCCGGAGGTTCAAAACCATCCGGATAATACGGACGCTGCCTCTTCGTAAAATAATGTTTCCATCCCTGCAATGCTAAAAAACAAGTCTGGTGACTATAATATCCATATTTCATAAACGGAACGTTGGTCCACTTATTAAAGTTTTTATCGCATTCAGCAACAGTTTTTGAAACCAGCGTGTCTTTTAAGAATGCCGAAAACCGATAAGAGTAAAAAGTATTGTAATTGGTGTCGAAAGATTCGGGTGTAACATACATCAAGAGATATTTGGGTGCTTTATTGCTTTTTAGATAGACGTTTAAATGCAAGTAATTATCGGCAAAATCGCTGTGACTATTCGCCAGATTATAACAAGACAATTGCGTTTGCTTAGTCAATATTTCCGGACTAACCATCCACAAGGGTTCACAAGGACCTAAGACCAACAATTGAGCATCTATAACACGAGATGAAACATAACTTAGTTTTAAATTGAGATTATGCTTAATTCCCCAATCAAAAAGTTTTTCCAACACAAACAGACATAAAATCAAAGCAATTACTGTCGCGCCAATTTTATATCCTGTTTTGCTTTTCAATTTTTATAATTGCTTAAGTAAATGTAAAAAATATTCCATAGCTTTTTTCTTTTCTTCATTAAAATCATAACTGATTCGTTCGGTAAGATAAGTTTTTATTAAAGCTTGTTTTTCTTTCGGAATAGTTTGTTCAACGGCTTTTTTAATCTGACTAACACCGGAAGCTAAAGCATTTTCAAATTCTAAAATAAATTCTTCTTCAATTTTTTTATTGCTTACCCAAGCTGCAAACACAAATGGCAGATTAGTATATTTTTTCCACTCGGTTGCCAAATCATATTCGTATTCAAAATTTCCGTTCATGTCAAAACAACGGTCGCCTATAACTACTGCCGCCGTGTTTCCGTTAATTAATTTTTCAAACCCGTCTGTAGCTTGGGTAAAAACCGGATTAATTTTCCAAAAAAACTTAGCGAGTACCCGCACCAGCGTTACTGAAGTTCTCGACTGGTAATCCAAATAAATAGTCTCGATTTTTTCGAGCGGAACACGGCTATATAATTTAACTGTATCAACCTTATCATTGCTTCCCAGGCAATATTTACTGATAATATAATGTTCTTTCAATAATGGAATTATTGCCACGGGAATTAAGCCAATATCCACTTTATTTTCCAATAATTTTTGTGCACAAACCGAGGGGATATCAAATTGCAAATCTATTTTATCAATCAACACCGACTGTGTTATACCGTATTTAAACGGAAGCGTATTTGTGTAATTAACAATAGAAATTTTATACTTCTGCACGTTCGTCTTTTTTAATTTGATGAAAAGCCAAGGTAGCTCCTATACATGCAACTGCCGGGCCAATCATAAGTCCGGCTAAATCACCAAACAAGGTTGGAATTTTTAAGCAAAGAGCAAAACAGCAACCTATACCGCAAACTAAGGCTTTATGTTTACGGACAAATACAAGGCTTTCTGAAATAGACATGCGATGGCGCTCACAACTGTAATCCATCACCGTACAACCGTAATAATAGCAGGAAACAAAAAATAAAACCGGCGTGAGAATAAAAACCAAAGGCGGAAAAAAGAAACAAAGCATAAATCCTACAATAATAAATATGTATTCGAAAAACATATTTCGCAAAGAAATAAAAATTCCTCGTAGCACATCTTTTAAAAACTGCGTGAAAGAAAAATCAAATTTTTTATCTGTCACTTTACTTTCTATTACCTCCGAAAGTCGCGATAACATAGGAGAAAGCAGAATGAGCGTACTATATTTTACAATCGTTCCACCAATAAAGAAAAATGCAAGTCGTAAAAAAACTGAGACTAAAAAACTGAGTGCTTTAATAATAAACCCTTTTTTAAAGAATAGTAAATGTTCAAAGCCGTCAACGGTAAGTGTATTTAAATAAGTTTCTAGCCAATGCGTAATTTGTTCTATTAATTCTCCGAATAAAAATAAAGTACCCAGAAAAATGCCTATCCACAGAACTAAAGGATAGAGTATATAATACCACAATCCTTTTTTAAAGAAAAAAGAGAATCCTTTAAAAAAATATTCTATTCCCTTTAAAAAATCAGAGAAAACGTTCATTGTAAAAGCTTATTAAGCTTGTCCTTTGGGACCGCCAAAATTAAGAGGCAATGCGTTTATTTCGGCTTCTTTTATTTTTCCGTGCACCTGTTCGTATTTCATCAGATTTTCGCTTAGCGCCATCATCAATCGCTTAGCGTGTTGCGGAGTAAGCAAAATGCGCGACTTAACGCGGGCTTTAGGAACGCCGGGCATAATTTTTATAAAATCAATTACGAATTCGGATGGAGAATGTGTAATTATGGCAAGATTGCTATACGTTCCTTCCGCAATTTCTTCGCTAAGTTCAATATTCAACTGGTTTTCGGGATTTTGGTTTTCCATGGTAAAAATGTTTGTCCAAAAGTACTCATTTTAGGTTACATATTTAGGGTTGAATATTTCGAGTTGAAACATCGGATAAACAACCCGAAATTCCAATTATCCAACCCGCAATACCGAAAGACACTTTCTAACAAATAGCGGTTTAAAACTATGCTGAACTTTTAGCTATAAAGCGCCCTCTTCCCCTACATTTGTTAGATACATGGCTGAGATAATCAAAAAAAATAAATTAAAAATTCCGTTAGATATTGAAACTACGGTAGAACCCGAAATTAAACCGGAAGACAATTTTACCCCACCCAAACCACGAAAAAATCTGGCTGATAAATTCACGGAGAAAAAAGCCGATAAAAAGGCCCTTCGACAAGCTCCGGATGGTGAAGCGAAAACAAAAACGCAAGCAGAATCTAAAATTTCATTGGCAGATCGCGTAAAAAAAATTATCGATTTTTTCAGACTGGAACAAACGCAACGCATTACGGGCTTGCTTTTTGTTTTTGCCGCTGTTTATATGGCTGTCTCTTTCACTTCGTATTTATTTACTTGGGAGGCCGATCAGGATAAAGTACTTGGTCCCGGTTCTGTTTTTTTCGCTCCCGAAACTCGCGTACAAAACTGGTTTGGTAAAATGGGTGCTTTGGTGTCTCACCTGTTTATGTACAAGTGGTTTGGTGTTTCTTCTTATTTATTTATTCCACTGCTCTTGTTAAGCGGAATTTCTAAAGCTTTTCAAAGGCCTGTGTTTTATAAATTTATGTTATGGCCCAAAACTGTTTTTGTAATGGTTTGGACTTCCGTGTTTTTAGGATTTTTATTCAGCGATAAATTATTATTTTTAGGTGGTGGTTTAGGATACATCTTAAACAATTACCTGCAAGGTTTAATGGGCGGAATTGGTACACTTAGTCTGCTTACCTTAAGTTTAATCGGATTTATATTTATCGCCTTCAATATAAAAAAGAAACAGGTTATCGCTGTTTTAGAACCGGAAATTGAAACTGAACCCGAAGTAATTCCTGTTGTAAAAGAAAGTACCAACAAATTTACTTTTGAGCAACCGGTAAAAGAAGTCATTATTCCTCCAATAGAATTTGCTATCGACAAAAATAAAGTTGAAGCTAAAACTGAAATTGTTGAGGAATTAAATTTGGAGGTTGCGCAACCTGTGGCTGAAGAAAAAAAAAACGGACTTGATTTAGAGATTGAACCCATTAAAGAAGAGGAAATTGTTGAACAAACTTCTTCCGAAAAATTAGTTGAACAGTTTGGCGAATACGACCCTACGCTTGATTTAGGCTCTTACCAAATGCCACATTTAGATTTACTGAACAACTACGGCGATATTGAAACACAAATTAACCAAGAAGAATTAAACAGCAACAAGGACCGCATTATTGATACACTGCGCAATTACGGGATAGAAATTGACCGTATTAAAGCAACCATTGGCCCCACTGTTACATTGTATGAAATCGTTCCTGCAGCCGGTGTACGTATTTCTAAAATTAAAAATTTAGAAGATGATATTGCACTTAATTTAGCTGCGCTTGGCATTCGTATCATCGCTCCTATTCCGGGTCGCGGAACCATTGGTATTGAAGTACCAAATCAAAATCCCGAAATGGTTCCTATGCGTAACATCTTAGCATCAGAAAAATTTCAGAACACAACGTTTGATTTACCAATTGCACTCGGAAAAACTATCAGCAACGAAACATACATTGCCGATTTAGCAAAAATGCCACACTTACTAATGGCAGGCGCAACCGGACAAGGTAAATCGGTTGGATTAAATGCAGTGCTTGTTTCTCTTCTTTACAAAAAACATCCTTCGCAAATAAAATTTGTTTTAGTTGATCCCAAAAAAGTTGAGCTTACGCTTTTCAAAAAAATAGAAAGACATTACCTTGCTAAACTTCCAAATTCTGAAGAAGCAATTATTACCGACAATACAAAAGTAGTTCACACCCTCAACTCACTTTGTATTGAAATGGATAATCGTTACGCGCTCTTGCAAGATGCACAGGTGCGTAATATAAAAGAATACAACGCAAAGTTTATACAACGTAAATTAAATCCTAACGACGGTCACAAATTTTTACCTTATATCATTGTAGTAGTAGATGAATTTGCCGATTTAATTATGACTGCCGGCAAAGAAGTAGAAATGCCAATCGCCCGTATTGCGCAATTAGCAAGAGCAGTAGGAATACATTTAATTATTGCAACGCAGCGTCCGTCTGTAAATATTATCACAGGTGTTATCAAAGCAAACTTCCCTGCGCGTATTGCGTTTAGAGTAACTTCTAAAATTGACTCGCGTACAATTTTAGATGCAGGCGGTGCAGAGCAATTAATTGGTCGCGGAGATATGTTATTAAGCACCGGAAACGATTTAATACGCATACAATGTGCTTTTGTTGATACACCCGAAGTAGAAAAAATTACGGAGTTCATAGGTTCACAACGCGGTTACTCAAGCGCACATTTATTACCGGAATATATTGATGAAAACGCGGAAGGCTTAGCCGATATCGATCTTAGCGAGCGCGATAAAATATTTGATGATGCAGCACGTATTGTAGTGCAACATCAGCAAGGCTCCGCTTCTTTATTACAACGCAAATTAAAATTAGGTTACAATCGTGCAGGTCGTATCATCGATCAATTAGAAGCCGCCGGTATTGTTGGTCCGTTTGAGGGCTCTAAAGCCCGTGATGTAATGATTAAAGACCCTGTATCTCTAGAAGAGAAACTGAAGGAGATGAATACTAAAAAGGAGTAAAACCACCCCGTCCTTCGGACACCCCCCTTCTTGAAAAAAGGAGGGGAATTAATACAACATTTTTCTTCTCTGAGCACTTTGCGTCTTTGCGAGAAACAAGTACTATTTACCATCATTTTCTAACATTTTTTAAGGTTTTGTCGCTTTAAAAATTTATTACCTTTACCCCTAACGGTATGCCCTCCTTTTTAAAGAAATATGCGCTGCTTACAGCGGTTTTATTGCCCACCTTTTTTTATGGTCAGTTTTACTATGGCCTAACACAAGAGTTTGGCAAAAGTCGTGTGCAATACCAACCCTTTTACTGGACCTACTACGGCTTTGATCGCTATCAAGTTTATTTATACGAAGGTTGTCAGGATATTTCCAAATATGTTTCGTACCGCACCGAGTATCACTTAAAAGATTTAGAAAAAAAACTCGACCACCAGATTGATGATAAACTACAAATTTTAGTTTACAGCAACCAAGGAGATTTCAGGCAAACAAACCTTGGCCTCTCTACTGATGTAACCACCAACACCGGAGGAACCACAAAAATTGTAGGTACAAAAATGAGCGTATATTTTACCGGCAACCACGCCGAGTTAGACCGCCAGATACGCGCCGGTATTGCCGAAATTTTAGTAAACGATCTTATGTACGGAGGTCGCACACGCGATATAATACGTAACTCTGCCCTATTAGTTGTGCCCGATTGGTTTAAAAACGGACTCATTTCTTATCTCTCTGAACCTTGGAACACCGATTTAGACAATCAAATAAACGACGGCATTAATAACGACCGCTATTTTAATTTTAATAACTTAAATATTAAAGAAAATACAATTGCCGGCCACGCTCTCTGGCATTACATTGCCGATACTTATGGTGAATCAAGTATTGCCAATATTTTATACATGGTAAAAGTATCGCGCAATATTGAAAATGCTTTTTTGTTTATCATTGGCAGCAACACGCAGGGTTTAGTTTATGAATGGATCGATTCACGATTAAGAAATACCACAAGCAACGACACCATGCGTTATTTGCCAAAGGAAAACCCTATTTTAAAACGTCCAAAAAAATCAAAAGATTATTATCAACTTAAAATTAGTCCGGATGGAAATAATGTTGTTTACGCAACCAACCAACTCAGTCAGTATAAAGTTTATCTGCAGGATTTAACCACCGGAAAGAAAAAACGTATCGCTAAATGGAATCCTAAAATAGAACGCATTAACGATTTAACGTATCCTTTGCTTGCATGGCATCCAAGCGGACAAGCCTTTGCCATGATACATGAAAAAAAAGGCGTAATTTATTTAACCACTTACAATACTGCAGAAAAAGATCAATTCTCTAAACCAATTACCGGTATTGAAAAGGTGGTTGATTTTTCTTATAGTCCGGATGGAAAAAAATTAGTTTTATCGGCAGTAAAAAAAGCAAAAGGGCAAAGCGATATTTTTGTGTACCAGATTAACGCAGGCGGGCTTGAACAAATTACGGATGATATTTACGACGATAACAACCCGCATTTCATTAATAAAGGTCGTATGATTGCCTTTTCTTCTAATCGCATACAAGATACCCTGAAACCAATTGAAAGCGGAAAATATGATTTGCCTCAAAGCTATTACAACAATATTTTTTTATACGATTACAAAAACAAATCTAAATTACTTTATCGCGTAACCGATACTAAAAATATTAATGAAACCCAGCCTTCTGATTTTTATGATGGGTATTTTACTTACCTCAGCGATCAGAACGGAATAAAAAACCGCTACGTAGCAAAACTAGACAGCACCATTGCTTTTGTTGATACCAGTGAACATTACCGCTATATTTTTAATTCACATCCTGTAACAAACTACAAAGTAAATGTACTTGAACAGGATATTAATTTACGCGCTAACAAAATGGCTGAAGTTTTTTATCACGACGAAAATCAGTATATGTATATAAGTCCTATTGATAAAAGCATGATTGATAAAAATGTTTTGCTTAGAAATACGTATTACCGGCGTACAACTATGTATACTAAATCACCAACAAACAATAATTCAAACAACAGCGGGTATGTTCAACCGCAAAACAATCCGCCTAAACAGCCCGATACCAGCGGAAAAGTTGATATAAACAGTTACAATTTTAAAGGCGATAACCAGCAACAAAATCCAAACAATACGAAAACAATAAATTATACAACCGAAGTTGCAGGTAAAGCAGGAATAGCTAAAACGCCTGCAGTTAATACACAGGGAAGCAATTCAGGCGATTTTCAGTTTCCAATCAAACAAAATTATTATACAAATTTTTCGGTTGATGGTATAGTGGCGCAACTTGATAATTCATTCCTCAATCAATCCTATCAATATTTTACCGGGCACTATCAAAACCCGGGCATTAGTACCTTAACAAAAGTTGCCACCAGCGACCTCTTTGAAGATTACCGCATCACCGGAGCGTTTCGTGTATCGCTGGCCGGCTGGCTAAGTGGAAACATAAACACCGAATATTTTGCAAGTATTGAGAATAGAAAAAAACTTTGGGATAAACAACTCGTGCTTCACCGTTTAGTATTACCCTACTCATTTAGTGAGGGCAATACTTCTTACAATGCAAAAGTTTACACACACGATGTTCAATACAAAATAAAATATCCTATCAACGAAGTATCGAGTATAAAAGGAACTTTGTATTATCGCAATGATAAGCAAGTCATCCAGGCACAGGATGATGGTACACTAAAAACTAAAAATAATTTCACAAACTGGGTTGGAACCAAAATGGAATATGTATTTGACAATACACGTCCACGAGGCTTAAATTTATATAATGGATGGCGCTTAAAATTATTCGGAGAATATTATCGTGCAGTATATGTAGATTCATTAACCGCACGCCACGATTTAATTGTACTTGGTTTTGATGTACGCCATTATTTAAAAATTCACCGCGATTTAATTTGGGCAAACCGCATTGCAGGAAGTACTTCACTGGGCACTAACAGGCTTTGCTATTACTTAGGAGGTGTGGACAATACCATTGCTCCAAAATTTAATGACAAGCAGGAAATTAAACATCCCGAAACATACGGCTTTCAAACTATTGCTACAAACATGCGCGGGTTTACACAAAACGCACGCAACGGAAATAATTTTGTAGTACTTAATTCTGAATTACGTTGGCCTATTTTCCGTTACTTGGCAAACCACCCTATTCGTTCAGATTTTTTTAATAATTTTCAGGTAATTGGTTTTACCGATGTGGGTATGTGCTGGTATGGTGCTAATCCTTTTAGCGACGAGAACACACTTAATAAATATTCTTTTTACAAAAATCCTATCACTGTTATTATTTACGAGAAAAAACAAGCCATTATTGTAGGTTATGGTTTTGGTTTGCGCAGCAGAATATTTGGTTATTTTGTACGTGTTGATTTTGGATGGGGTCAAGATAATTACACGCAACAAAACAGAGTAACAACTGTTTCACTAACTACCGATTTTTAAATGAACGATTTTCCTAAAACAAGAAGTATGAACGAAATTTTAATTCTGTTGGTTATTGGACTGGCTGCAGGTTTTTTAAGCGGAATGGCCGGTGTTGGCGGGGGTATTATCATTGTACCCGCATTAGTTTATTTTTTAGGGTTTAATCAACACTCGGCGCAAGGCACTACCTTATTTATGTTTTTATTTCCAATCGGATTATTAGGTGTTATGCATTATTATAAAACCGACCACGTAGATTGGAGGGCCGGATTAATTATGTGTTCTACTTTTATTGTAGGAATTTATTTCAGTTCGAAATTGGCAGTATCAATTGATCAGGCTACAATAAAAAAAATCTTTGGTGCACTCATCATTATTATGGGAGTTAAAATGCTTTTTTGGAAATAATATTTCACCGCAAAGGCGCGAAGACGCAAAGAAACAATTAATGGATTTTTCAAACCAAATTAAATTAAAGGCAAAAGAATTATTTCCTTATTTATTGGAGATACGAAGACATTTACACGCACATCCCGAACTTTCTTTTAAGGAAGTTGAAACATCAAAATTTATAAGCGCGCAACTTACTAAGCACAATATTCAACATCAAACAGGTATTGTAGGCACAGGTATTGTTGCCTTAATAAAAGGCAAAAACCCGGATAAAAAATGTATTCTGCTTCGGGGAGATATGGATGCACTACCTATCAACGAAAAAAATGAAGTTGCATATAAATCAAAACATGAAAATGTGATGCACGCTTGTGGTCACGATGTACACAGTACCTGCGCATTAGGAGCAGCAATTATTTTAACTAATTTAAAAGAACACTTTGAGGGAAGCGTGAAAATAATTTTTCAACCTGGAGAGGAAGTGTTACCGGGCGGTGCTTCGCTAATGATAAAAGAAGGGGTTTTGCAAAATCCAAAAGTTGATGCTGCGGTTGCTTTACATGTGTTTACCGATTTAGCAGCCGGACAAGCCGGATTTAAAAGCGGCATGTATATGGCCAGCACCGACGAAATTTATATGGACATAATTGGCAAAGGTGGTCACGCTGCCATGCCTTCCGAGTATAACAGTCCGATTTTAATTGCTTCCGAAATTCTATTGCAATTGCAAAAAGAATTTATGGGGCAGAAACACTTTGATGAAAACGGAAAAGAGATCCCAACCGTTCTTGCCTTCGGAAAAGTAACAGCAGCTGGTGCCACCAATGTAATTCCGGAAAAAGTTCACATGGAGGGTACCTTTCGTACCATGAATGAAAAATGGCGCAAACAAGCCCATGAAAAAATAATTTCACTCACAAAAAAAATTGCAGCAGAAAAAAATGCAACAGCTGAAGTAAAAATTTTGGTGGGATATCCGTTTTTAGTAAATGATGAAGGAGTAACTCAAACTGCTAAAAACGCAGCGACGAACTATTTAGAAAAAGAAAATATTTTTGATTTGCCTTTGCGCATGACAGCCGAAGATTTTTCTTTTATCACACAACAGGTTCCCTCTTGCTTCTTCCGATTAGGTACAGGAAGTAAAAAACAAGGTATTACATCCGGCGTACACAGTGCTACTTTTAATGTAGATGAAAATGCCATTGAAACAGGAGCCGGACTTTTAGCAAACATTGCAATTTCCCTGCTTCAAACAACTTAATCTTTTTTATTTCGGCTTTATTGATTAAAGAAATCACAATTTCTTCCAAAAATATTTTTTTTATTCACAAATAAATATAAATTTGTAAGTATAGACGATGAAATATAAAGCGCATTTTGAGTACAGTATGATGGTAAAGAAAATACTTTTGGCAGTAGCAATGAATTTTATATTATTCAATGCGTTTTCTCAAGGCATTCCTATTTGTCCGTCAATTAATGCAGGAGCTGATGTTACAATTTGTACCGGACAATGTACAAAGCTATTAGCGGCAGTAAATACTAATTATATAACAACAACTTATTCTGTTAATCAAATTGCTTACACACCTTATTCATTTACGGGTGCTCCAATACTTGTAAATACAGATGATGGATGGAGCCCTGCCATTAATTTAGGATTTAATTTTTGTTATTTCGGAAATACATACAATAAGGCTGTAATTGGAGCCAACGGGCAAATTTCATTTGATATTACAAAAGCTTCGGGTTTCGAAAGTTGGATGATTTCTAAACCAATACCTGATACGAGTAACGGAAAAAATACAATATCTGTTAATTACAAAGATATTGATCCAGCTTTAGGTGGTAATGTTTATTATCAAACGGTGGGTTCGGCTCCTTGCAGAGCATTAATTATAAGTTGGGTAAATATTCCCTTATTTAGCTGTTCAACGTCCCTTACCACTTTTCAGGCAGTGTTTTATGAAACCACAAATGTTATTGATATTTACTTACAAAATAGTCCTGTATGTGCCCTCTGGAATGGTGGTTATGGAATAATAGGTTTGCAAAATGCAAGTGGCACCGGTGGTATATCTCCCAATGGAAGAAACTATCCCGCTGCCTGGAGCGCAGCAAACGAAGCGTGGCGCTTTTCTCCAACCGGAGCTCCTTCCTATAACGTAACATGGTCTAATTCCGGCGGTATAATCAGCACGGGTTTGGGCGTTACTGTTTGTCCAACAACCAACACAACCTATACTTCCAAGATGGTAATAACTAATTGCGACGGGAGTATCCTTAATTATACCGATTCTTTGATAGTAAAAATAAATACTACTACTACCTCCACAGCCGTTATTACTGCCAACTCCGCAACAGTTTGTTTGGGTTCATCAGCTACCCTTATTGCGACAGGTGGTTCGGTTTACAGTTGGTCTCCAATAGTAGGACTTAATCATGACACAGGATCCGTTGTAACAGCAACTCCAAGCGTAACAACTACCTATACCCTAACCGGATCTAACGGAAGTTGTGCCGATACCAGTTTATCGACCGTTACAGTTTCTGTTCCGCCAATAATAAGTGTAAGCATTGCTAATGATAGTATTTGTAAGGGTAGTTCTACAGTTTTAAATGCCAGCGGAGCTTCTACTTATACATGGTCGCCTGCAATTTCTTTAAGCGGTTCAACAGGCGCGAGTGTAACCGCCACTCCAACACTAAGCACAACCTATACAATTAGTGCGCATTCAAACGGATGTACAAATACAGCGATAACTACAGCATTAGTTACAGTTGTAACACCGATTACAGCAGCAACCATTACTACTACTTCTATTTGTCCGGGAAGTTGCAATGGAACAGCCTTCGTTACTGTTACGGGAGGATTAGCCAACCACTATTTATGGAATACAGGTTCTGCTAACTCTTCCATATCAAGTTTATGTGCCGGTTCGTATTCTGTTCAGATAACAAATATTTATTGCAGTTCAACTTTTACACGCTCTGCCACTATTGTTGCCCCGCCTAACTTAAATCTTACGCCAACTGTTGTTGGTTCAACTTGTTTATATGGTGGCAACGGAAGTATTTCAGTAGTTGCATCAGGTGGTAATGGGGCTCCCTATACTTTCTCTTTTAATACAGGTTTATTTTCAACTACATCTGTTTTTGCCAACCTTACTGCAGGCACTTATACAATAACAGTAAAAGATATAAACGGATGTTTAAAATCAATTTTTGTGCCTGTTCCTCAATCAGCAAATAATGTCCCTCCACTACTAGTTAATTCTGATACCATTTGCTTGAATTCTTCAACAGTTCTTAAAGCAAGCGGTGCTGCTACGTATACATGGGTTCCTGCAACTTTTCTAAATACTTCCATAGGCGCAATTGTTACAGCTACTCCTTCGGTAAGTATAAATTATACTGTAGCAGCTACAGATAACAACGGATGTAAAAATGCCGCAGTGGCAACCGTAATGGTAGTAAATTCTTACACTGTTTTTTCTAATGGTGTTTCAGTATGTCCAAAACCAATTACAGATGTTACGGTTTACAATTCGTTTTCCCCTAATGGAGATGGTTTAAACGACGTTTTTGAAATTGATAACATCGATAAATTTATTCCCAATCATGTATATATTTATAACCGTTGGGGTCAATTATTATGGGACAAACAAGACTATAACAACACCTCAGTAGTTTGGGACGGAAAAGACAATAAAGGAAATATAATGGCTCCCGGAACTTATTATTTCATCATTGAAGTAGAAGGTAAAACAGGTATTAAACATTGGGTTGAGTTAACCAAATAGTTTTAAAAAAAATTGTTTTGGTAATAAAAAATTTTTAATAATTTTACTTTTACGTATGATTAAAAAAATACTTTTTTACTTTTTATATTTAATTACACTTGGAGTTTATGCACAAACAAATCCAAGTAAAAGTATTGATGATAAATCTTCTGTTCAAACTCCACAAAGCAATCTTATACAAGTTGTAAAAAAAAACAATGTTAACATATCGAGATATATTATAGAGCCGCTTCCATTCGGAATATGTTCACCCATTCAATCAAATAATAATTTTGCCAACGCAACCAACATGACTATTCCGAGTACCCTCAATAGTCAAACTACCTGTGGCACTTTAGAGCCGGGCGAAAATACAGGTTGTGCAATTGCAACTCAATCGGTATGGTATAAATTTACAGCTAGTGCAGCTACAACATTTATATCAATTACTAATACTACTTCCAGTTGTTATTTATCTTCAGCAATATGGTCAACAACTAATTTACCCGCCGCGGGTAATTATTGCGGCATGGAAAGTTGTCAATCAGCCTATTTTGGTCCAACCATAACGCTCTACGAACTTAATACCGTAACAGGTAGTAATTATCATATACAAGTTATGTTTGATACAGCAGCTTGCGGCAGTAATGCTACGTTTAATGTTGCTGTTTCTAATAGCAATCCCGGCGGCACTATTACCAATTTGTCAACGCAATCTCCTCACGCGCCTACTCCCATTTGTTATATTTGTACCGCAAGCCCTACCTGCATTTCAGATAGTAATTGTACTGTTTATCCTTTAACTTTAGGTACAGGACTTATGGAAAATATAGTACAAGATGTTTATTATAATTTTAATACCGGTAACAATTGTTCTACTAACGCTTCTTTTCAGGATTGTATATTGAGTACCTGCACATCAGGCAATATAACCTGGGAGATTTGGCAACTCTACGATGCCACCGGAAATACTTGTATTACATCCGGTACAGTAAGTACCTTAACAGTATCAAATATTAGTTGCAACACCGGATATGTTGTGCATTTCTTGTCTGAACTATATAGTTGCAGCTATACCAGTCATACTCCTTTTATTGATAATAATGCTTTGTGTCCGGATTCAGTAAAAGGAGTTGTAAACGGAATAATAAAAGTTAACAATGCCTTCTCGCCCAATGGCGATGGTTTAAATGAAACATTTATTATTGATAACATAGAAGAATTTACTGCTAACCATGTTTATATATACAATCGTTGGGGACAACTTTTATGGAATAAAAGCGGTTACAATAATGTTAGTGTAGTCTGGAACGGAAAAGACAATAGCGGAAATAATATTGCTGCCGGAACTTATTTCTATATTATAGAAAATGTGGGGGGAAAAACTTTAAAAGGCTGGGTAGAACTAACCAAATAAAAATTTGTTTTTAAAAACTTTTATGCTATTTTTAAATTCGTAAGGAATGATTAAGAAAGTACTACATATTTTTTTATTTTGTATTTCAGCTGAGATTTGTGTTGCTCAACAAGACCCACAATACAGTCAGTACATGTTTAACCAGCTGGTTATTAATCCTGCGTATGCCGGCAGCAAGGATGCTCTTAGCGCCGTTGCCGATGTACGCCAACAATGGGTTTCTATGCCCGGCGCACCACAAACCGGAACCATCAGCATGCACGGACCTTTACCGTTTAAGAGTGTGGGTATTGGCGGACACATGGTTTACGAAAACATAGGACCTGCAACATGGGCTGCAGCTTATGCTGATTACGCGTATCGCATAAAAATAAAAACAGGTAAACTTTCTTTGGGACTTTCTACCGGAGCCGTAAATTACAATTTTAGAACAAATGAAATGCTTTACAAAAACAGCGGCGAAGTTTTCCCCAACCAATACCCGGGCCCAAAAACAACGTTTGACGTAAGCACCGGTTTATATTATTACACGCGCACTTTTTTCTTTGGTGCCTCTGCTACGCATTTAACTGCCCCTAAATTATACGATGCAAATTTCAATTCTACTTCAGCAACAGGTGTAACCACCACCTCTAAAATGTTTTTTAATTTGCAGCCGCATATTTTTATCTATACCGGCAAAGCGTTTGAAATAAATGAAAATTTTATTGTCAATCCCTCTATCATGATTAAGGCAATTCAAAATAATCTTCAAACTCCTTCTATTGATATTAACTGTAACTTTCTTTTAAAACAAGTTCTTTGGGTAGGTGTTTCGGGTCGTCTTGGCTATGGTTTTGCAGGACTTATACAATATTATGTAAACCCTAATTTTAAAATTGGTTATTGCTACGATATGGGGCTGAATAAAATCGGTACCTATGGGCAATCAACACATGAAATTGTGCTTAGTTATGATTTCAGGGTTTATAAAACAAAAATCATGTCACCCAGATATCTTTTTTTGTAACAGAAAATGAAAAGGAAAGAAAAAATAAAATGCATTAAATAAATTTATGAAGAAATTTATATCTCTTTTACTTTTCATATTTTTATTTACCCACTTGTCGGCCCAGTACAAGCAGGGACTAAAATTTTATAACCGATTTGATTATTACAAAGCCATTGAGAAATTTAAGTGTGCTATAAAACCCGGAAGTAAAAATTACACGGACGCGCTTATAAAATTAGCCGATAGCTATCGTTTTATCAGAGACTTTAAAGATGCATCTACTTATTATAAAATGGCAATTGAATCGGGGCCGGTTGATGTGATGACACATTATTATTATGGTATTGCATTAAAAAGTAACAATCGTTACGAAGAAGCCTTACTGGAATTCTCTGCTTATCTCAAAGAAAATCCTACTGACAGCAAAGCAAAAAATGCTGTTAAATCCTGTACAGAAATGAAGGCCGCACTTAGCGTAGGACAGGAATATACGGCTGTAAATCTTTCAACCATTAATACCAAACATTCTGAGTTTTGTCCGGTTTTATACGGCAAAGAATTAGTTTTTATTTCCTACCAAAAAAACGACCTCGTTAATTTCGATAAGTTTGATGTGGATGGCGTTCCTTTTCTAAGCATTTATTATTCTTCCATTAAAAATGATTCGATTTTTTCTTCTCGTAAATCTTTTTCAAAAATAATTAATTCCGATTTTCATGACGGGCCCATTTGTTTTTCTGATTCAAACACCATTTATTTTACACATGTTGAATACAAAGAGCATAAAAAAGACAAAGCTTATGTTAACCGTCCAAAACTATATTTCTCAACTAAAAAAGGAAAAAAATGGCAAAAAGCTTTACCCTTTCAATATAATTCAGATGATTATTGTATGGCGCACCCTGCCATCTCACAAGACGGAAATTATTTATACTTCACAAGCGATATGCCGGGCGGACAAGGAAGCATGGACATATGGGTTTGTAAAAAAGATTCAGGAGGTTGGGGCACACCCCAAAACCTTGGCCCGGATATAAATACTTCGGCTAACGAAGAATTTCCTTACATGCGTAAAGACGGCATCTTGTTTTTTTCATCCGACGGGCTTCCCGGATTTGGCGGCTTAGATGTTTTTAGTGCTAAACAAATTTCTGATAAATGGGTTTTAAAACAAAACGAAGGATTGGGTTTAAATAGTTTTGCCGATGATTTTGGCGTGTTTTTTATTGATAATACAAAAGGCTATGTATCCTCTAACCGCGATGGAGGAATGGGCTCTGATGATATTTATAAATTTACCTACACGCCGCGTAATACAACTTTAGAAGGAACAATTTTGCTGAGTAAAAACGGAAAAGACTTTGTCAAAAACAGTAACGTGTTGCTGGAAGATGATAAATGTAATTTAATTACTTCAGCCAAAACAAACGAGAGCGGATTTTTTCATTTTGATAATCTTACACCCGGTAAAAAATACATGGTAAAACTTGATGAAACAGATCCCGGTCTTACAAAAGCAAAACGCTATTATTACGCTGATAAAACCGGTAATTTAGTAAGGGTTACCGCTGTAAACGAAAAAGGAGAAAAATATGTTTTCACTAATTTACCCGCCGATCCTAATTCACTTTCCACTATAGGCGCAAATGATATTTCGCTTTCAGGTAATTTACTTTTCGGACAAAATCCTTCCAGTCCCATACCAAACGCACTGGTTACTTTAGTGGATGAAGATGGTAAAATAATTGACCGGGCAACAACAAACTTTTTTGGTTCGTTCGCCTTTAATAAAGTTTCTGAGGATGATGATTTTAGCATTGAAATTTCTGCTCCCGATGGCTTAAAAATACCTTCTAATGCAAGAATTGTTTTAACCAATAAAAACGGAAAAGAGATTCGTGTAATAAGAGCTGACAAATCCGGAAAATATAAATTCAATAAACTTTCTACAGACAAAGCAGTACTTGATAACATGAAGGTAGATGAAAGCGATTTGGTTATGGACTTAAAAGGAAAAATACTTGACCCTGATAAAAAACAAATACCCGGCACAAGAGTAAATCTGCTAAATGAAAACGGTGAAACCATGTTTAGTGATACCACCGATGCGACCGGAAAATTTACGTTCAAAAAACTATCTGTACTTAAAGATTATACTATTTCACTTGATCAGGATGACGAAAGATTAAAAAAATATGATCAGGTTTATATTGCCACGCCAGAAGAAAAAATTATTCAGGCTTTGGCAAAAGATTTTAAAAAAGGATTCCAGTATAAAATATTGGCGAGCGAGCAAAATTCTTTAAAAGAAATATACGTGGATGATCCTTGGTTAGACGTACTCAGTTTTAATCAAAAAGAAACAACTATTCAGGAAAGCGTTTCGTATGGCTCCGGCGAATTCAAACTTAACGCAGCGGGATTAAATATTCTTGATAAAATAATTTTAGTTTTAAAAAGCAACCAAAAAATAACTATAGAAATTGGGTCGCATACCGATTCGCGCGGAAACGATGATTTTAATCTTAATTTATCTAAGAAACGCGCAACTTTTGCCGCTGATTATATTATATCGAAAGGAATTAGCTCAACCAGAGTAAAAGGTATTGGCTATGGAGAAACTAAAATAATTAATAGGTGCGGCAACAATGTAACCTGTACAGATGAGGAGCACGCAAAAAACCGCCGCACAGAGTTTAGAATTATAAATACGGGTAAAAAATAATTCGATTATTACTTCAACTTTTTTTGTTTAATCTTCAATAACTCATTAAACTTTCTTTCAATTCCTTCATCAGGCTTCAAAGCGGGCGACTGCAATAATTGCCCCTGCAACCCGATTAAATAATAAACCGGAACCGACCCGGCATTGTATTGCTGAATTATTTTTTTATCAGATCGTAGAAAAGTCCATTTATATTTTGGGTTTTGTTTTACAAAAGATTTAAAGACGTTGCTATCTTCATCAATTGAAATAGAAACAAAATAAATTTTATCAGCAAATTTTGTATACAATTGTTCCTGCTTTTTAAACTGCTCCAGGCAATCAGTACACCAACTTGCGTAAAAATTTAAATACACAAACCGCTTATTAAAATCACTTAAACTCACGGTATCTCCTTTTAAATTCAATAAGGAAAATTCCGGTGCAGGGCTTCCAATTTGCAGGTTGTTTATATTACGCAATATATTAGATGCTATTTTTTTATGCTCAGCTATAACGGTCATGCCATTAACCTGCTCAAGCATTTCCTTTATTTTATTTTTCTTATAATTTGCCGAGTAATACATTTCATACAAACCCTTTATCAAAACAAGTTCACGCAAAGTATCACTTTTAAGCGCCGCATCACTCTTCATTAACTCATTCAAATGTTTGTAATTACCCTGCTCATTAATAGCGTCTAAAATTAAGTTTCCGTTTTTTGTCACGGTTTGTTTTTGAAGATATTGTTTAAAATACTGATTAAAAAATTCCATGTACTCATAATTACTATATGCAAAAGGTTTGTCGAACAAATATTTTTTTGCCAAATAATTTCTGTGGCGCCCTGTATTTTCATTCATCAATGCAAAACTGTATTCTACAAAAGTTTTAAAATAACTAAGTTTTACATTTTCATAACGTTTGAATATCTGCACCTGAAACGAATCAAGCTCATGATGCAATCGCTTTGATAAAAAAGATTTATAATGTTTTTGCCAGAACTCATCAAAACGATTATTAAAATCAATAATACGGGCATTCAGTTCGGTAGAGTCTCCATTAATAATAATATCCATACTTTGCTCAGTTCCCGAAGCCAAAAAACGTGTTGTATCAATCGGCGGAATTATAATTCCGTACACAAAATTGGGTTGCAGATAAATTCTACCTGCTAATTGGCCTACCTTAATAAGGGCTAATTGCGGAGAAGAAACAGAAAGCTGCAACTCAAAATTACCCCGATTATCAACCGTATCAAAATCCATTCTGGTTTGAGAGTAGGTAATTAAATCATCGTATAGATAAACTGATATTTCCTTGCCTTTATGGGGGCCCGCTATACCCTTAATAGTTACATTTTGAGAAAAAGCATGTATACTTATTAAAAGCACAGAGAAAAGCAAATATGTTTTGTTCTTTAACATTTCTGTTGTTTACTGCGTATATCAACGCAAGTAAGGGCTTTAATATTTTACCAAAGGTAAGAATTAAGAATTTCCTCAAAATATTTTATGGAATCCTTTATTTAACAGCATCCTAATTAAAACTTTAAAACAATTCACTATGAAAACAACAAAAAGACCTATTAGAACAACCGTATTTGTATTTCTAATTTTAGTGGTGGCTTTTTCATTTAGCACACTAACCAAGCAGAACCAAAGCCGGGCAGCCAATAACACCGACGCTAAAGGATGCGTATTTCTTACTGTAATGGGTAGAGAAAAAACCGGAAATGATTTTATTTATAATACTCCTGCAAAAGTCACCACATCTATCGATAGTGGTTTAGCATGGCTTGCAAAAGCCCAGCAATCTAATGGAGGTTGGGGCTCCGGAAGCCATAGCCACCAAGATATAATGGACCCTCATGCAGTTAAAACCGATCCGGCAACTACTGCCATGGTTGCTATGGCCATTTTACGCAGTGGTAGTACATTGACGTCGGGTAAATATTCAATGCTTTTAAAGAACAGCTTAAATTACCTGATGGATTGCGTAGAAAAAACGCCCGCCAATGAATCAAATATTACTTCAGAAACGAACACACAAATACAGGTAAAACTGGGTGGTAATATTGATGTGATTTTGACCTCTCAATTTCTGTCGAATATCATGCCTTCTCTTGAACAGGATGTTAAATTAAAAGAGCGTGCTACTAAATGCCTTGCTTCTTGTGTAAATAAAATTGAAAAAGCGCAAGACAGTAACGGAAGCACAAAAGGATCGGGTTGGGCCGGCGTATTGCAATCATCACTTGCAACCAGCGCTTTAGAATCTGCGCAATCTACCGGTGGTGTTGTAGTTGATCAGAAAGCATTAGACAAATCCCGCGATTTTCAAAAAGGAAATTACGATGATAAAAGCGGAAATGTAAATACTGCTATGGGTGCAGGAGTAGTTTTATATGCTGTTTCAAGTTCTAATCGTGCTGCGGCACAGGATGCGCGCAAAGTACAGGAGGAAGTTGAAAAAGCTAAGAAAGACGGGAAATTGGAAAAAGATGCTCCTGTTACAACCGCAAACCTCGAAAAAATAGGATATAACAAAACGGATGCAATGAAAGCCAATACTTCTTACAACATTTATAATTCAACCAAAAAAGTTGCGCAAGACCAAAAAGTAATGAATGGTTTTGGAAGCAATGGCGGAGAAGAATTTTTAAGCTATCTGCAAACCGGTGAGAGTATGGTAATTAATAAAGACAACGATTGGAAAAAATGGTACGATAACATTTCGGGTCATTTAATAAACATACGCAATACAGACGGAAGTTGGAGCGGTCACCATTGCATCAGCAGTCCGGTATTTTGCACCGCCTCTTGCTTATTGATTCTTTCTATCAACAACGATATTGAAAAACTTACCGCTATTGGCAAAACAAAATAAAAAGTAAAACAGCTTACCCCTGAAGTACAAGTTTGACTTGACTTCAGGGTTATTTTATTAGATAAAAAACTAATACTAACTTTAATACTTGTTTAATTAAAGTATGAAGACAAAGTATTTGTTTATTTTTTTTGTTTCATTTTTTATTTCTCTTTCTGCCTTTTGTCAGAAGGACACTACTATTTCTAAAATAAGCGACAGGAAATTTTTCTCTTACACTTACTCCAATGATTTTTTTAATGAAACAGATCGCTACTATACGCAAGGCATAAACCCAACACTGGTGTTGCCTGTTTTCAGAAAATTACCGTTGATGAAAATTTTACCTAAACTTTCAAATGCAGTTTCGCAATTTGGGTTGACGGGAGTACAAGATTGCTTTACTCCTGCAAGCATAAGACGAGATACTATTTTAAAAGGCGACAGGCCATTCGCTGCTATCATGTATCTGGGGCATTTTACAGTTTCGACCCGTGAAGAAAAAAAACAACGTTTAACTTCTGAGATTGATTTAGGAATGATTGGTCCCTGCGCTGTTTGTGAGGAGGAACAAAAAGGAATTCATAAAATGCTGGTTAATATTCAACCTTTAGGTTGGCAATATCAAATCAGTAATGATGTTTTACTTAATTACAGAATGCGCTACGAACAAAATTTATTTTCCCGAAAAATTATTGATCTTACCGGCCTCGCAGAATTTAATGTGGGAACCATTTATGATAATGCTTCTATCGGTGCAAACCTTCGTTTAGGTAAAATGCAATCTTATTTTGCTACTAATCGTACAAAAAAAATTCAATTTTATGGCTTTGCCCAAGGATGGGTAAAAGGTGTTGCTTATAACGGCACTATGCAAGGAGGTTTATTTTCCACCAGTATAAATACGCTTTCTGCCAATGAAATTGAACATATAGTACTTAGGGGTTCTCTCGGCATTTGTTTATCCTATAAAAAAATTTATATAGAATATACCAGAATCTTTATTACTCCCGAAGTAAAGAACTGGTATGCTCACGGCTGGGGACATATAAATATTAGTTTTTACTTTTAATTTTTACCACAAGCCGCAAAGAATAAGTGTATTGTAGTTAAATAATTATAGATGCTACCTATTTCCAAATTCTTTCATATTTTTAATTTACCAATCAAAACAATTAGTAACCATAGATGAAGTTTTCCATTTCTTCCGGTATTCTTTACTGAACATCACTTTCACTTTATAAAACCTTTTGTAAGTATGCTTTCTTTTATATTTTATAAATGTGTAGCAATGTTTTTTCGTTGTTGCATTATTTAAAGAAATTCTGTTACTATTTGTTGCAACGATTAAATTGCCTTCTTTCTTTTGCAGTTTAGCATATTCTTCATCTGCAAGTATTTGGTATTGGTGACAAGGGCAATGCGGATTACGCGGGTCGTTGATATCGTATTTATTTTTTGCGGAATCGCCGGGCGTGGTTATTCCGCTTCTCGACTGCGCTCGAAGTGACAATGTTAAACAAAAGATTACTAGTAATAAAACGTCATTGCGAACGCTGTGAAGCAATCTCTCTGTGTTGAGAGATTGCTTCGTTACACTCGCAATGACATTTCCAGTTAACATTTTAAGAATTCGTTTTCTTAATAGTTACGCTACCTGTCCCACTCCATGTTTTAAATTCATTGGTATAATACAAGTAAGCCGATGAAGCAGGTGCATCATACACACCTGGCATTT
>OLKW01000089.1_pt1 | contig 29813 bp, 28 predicted proteins | sample 1604351 | NCBI WGS metagenome assembly OLKW01 (sample SAMEA104055714, study PRJEB20765) | soil metagenome | isolation source: soil
CGGCTTTTGATTTCGCATCCGCATCGGCTTTTGCCTTTGCATCTGCGGCTGCTTTGGCGTCGGCATCAGACTTTGCTTTTGCGGCAGCGGCGGCATCAGCATCTGCTTTTTTCTTTGCTGCTGCATCTGCATCTGCTTTTGATTTCGCATCCGCATCGGCTTTTGCCTTTGCATCTGCAGCTGCTTTGGCGTCGGCATCAGACTTTGCTTTTGCGGCGGCATCTGCGTCGGCTTTTGCTTTTGCAGCAGCAGCGGCATCATCTGCTGCTTTTTTCTTAGCAGCGGCATCCGCATCTGCCTTGGCTTTCGCATCCGCATCAGCTTTTGCTTTCGCATCGGCATCGGCTTTAATAGCTTGATTTACCTGATCAATTTTTAATTTTGCCTGCGCATCATTTTTTTTCAAAGCAAGAGCCTGATTAAATTGTGATAATGCTCCAGAATAATCTTTTTTAGCATAGGCCTTATCGCCTTCCTTCATTGCAACTTGATAATTTTTATCGGCATCTTTATTCTGTTTGGCAATGGCATCTTCTTTGTCTCGTATTTGTCCAATCATCCCGGCCATCTGTTCTTGATATGCTTTATCAACTTCCAGAATTTGCTTATCGGGATTATAATAAAATTTATTTGCCGGTTGATTTAGTATTGCATAATCTATGCCCTCTACTTTTGCCCATAAACCTACTGTGGCAACAATCGGAGCAAAAGCTTCTTGCGTTCTTTCAGGGACTATACCTTTTGCGGAAATCAAAAACTTTTTTGTAATCATACCGGGACCTGTAACGCTAACCATATAATCGGCATTTAGCGGTAATTGAAAAGCGTATTTTCCGTCGCCTCCAGCAGATGTTGTAACAACTAATTTAGAACCTTGGTAAACCTGTATTACAGCACCGGGAATTGGATTATCAGCATCATTTACAATTTTTCCCTGAACAGGTAATTGGTAAATGGTTGGAGGTGTAGTTTGCGACTTAAAAACAAAAGCGGAAAGAATAAAAACAAGTAAATAAAAACGTTTACACGCATTAGCAAAAGAAGGGCTCATCTAGATTAAATACTTTTCCGTTATTTTGGGTAAATTTACAAAAACTAAGCCATTCTGAAAACATGGAATTAAGTTACTGGGAAAAACAAAGCTATTTTGGTCATATTGACTTGTTAATAATTGGCAGCGGTATTGTGGGATTAAATGCAGCAATTAGTTTTAAAAGCAATTATCCGAAAGCAAAAGTGGTAGTTGCTGAAAGAGGGTTGCTGCCCTTAGGAGCAAGCACAAAAAACGCCGGCTTTGCCTGTTTTGGCAGTGTGTCTGAGTTGTCTGACGACCTTACTCGTATCAATGAAAACACAGTATGGGAAACCGTTAAACTGCGTTATACAGGATTAAAAAAATTAAAAAAATTAGTAGGTGAAAAAACCATTGATTACTGCGAATTAGGCGGCTTTGAAGTGTTTGATAATAAGCATGATTTTGAGGAATGTGCCGACTTGCTGAAAACGTTCAACACTAAAATTCAGTCGGCAATTAAGTTGAAAAATGTCTATACAATTGTTAATAAAAAAATTGCGTCTTCCCACCTAAAAGGCTTCAATTACTGCATAAAAAATCAATATGAGGGGCAGATTAACACCGGGAAAATGATGCAGGTCCTTCTTGCACTGGCGCAGAAAAAAGGAATTATAATAATTAACGGATTAGAAGTAAAAAAAATAAACGACGACGGACATCACGTCGAAACACATTTTAAGAATAATCTCATTGTACAAAGCAAGTACGTTATAGTAGCCACTAATGGTTTCGCAAAAGAATTAATGCCCACTTTAGATGTAAAACCGGCGCGTGCGCAAGTACTTGTTACCTCAGCCATAAAAAATCTAAAATTAAAAGGTGCTTTTCATTACCAAAAAGGATATTACTACTTCCGCAATATTGATAACCGAATTTTATTGGGCGGAGGCCGCAATTTAGATTTTGAGAAAGAAGAAACCACTGAGTTCGGGCTTACAGAAAAAGTCCAACAGCGATTAGAGAGTTTATTAAAAGAAAATATATTATCCGGACAAACCTATCAAATAGAGCATAGGTGGAGCGGAATAATGGGCATTGGTTCTGAAAAAAAACCTATTATTAAGCATATTACAAAAAACGTAGTTTGCGCCGTAAGAATGGGAGGAATGGGCATCGCTATTGGCAGTCTGGTTGGAGAAATGGCTGTTGATGAGCTTATTAAATAACGTATTTTAAAAATTAAATTTTGTAGATTAAATTATTTTACCTAATATTGTACTACTATTAACCCCCTAAAAGCATCATCTATATAGAAAAACTGCTACTTTTTACTTAAGGATTCAATTAAAAACAAGTAGAAAGGAGGACACCATGTCTATGCAGTTAATGGATGACAATCGCTTAGTTAAGCTTTACATCAAAGGAAATGAAGGTGCTCTGTCGGTGTTAATTACCCGGCACAAGCAACGTGTGTATTCGCATATTTACCTATTGGTACGTAACCGCGATTTAACCGAAGATTTTTTTCAGGATACCTTTTTTAAGGTTATTCAATCACTAAAAAGCGGACATTATTACGAAGACGGTAAATTTTTAGCCTGGGTGTTGCGTATTGCACACAACTTGGTTATAGACCATTTCCGTAAGGCAAAAAAAATGCCGCTTATGCCTAACGTTATTAATGAAGAAGGCGAAGAGGTAGATATATTCTCTATTTTAAAAATTGAGGATGACAGCCGACAGCCGGAAGAAAGGCAACATATTAAAAAAGTAATGCGCAGTCTTATTGAAGAACTCCCTTACGAACAAAAGGAAGTACTGATTATGCGCACTTATTACGATATGAGTTTTAAAGAAATAGCTGAAATGACAAATTCAAGCATCAATACTTCTTTGGGCCGTATGCGTTATGCGCTTATTAACATCAAAAAAATGATGGAAGACAGGCGTGTTGAAATTGCTGTCTAATTAAATTGCACTGATAGTTTTTTAGCTAAAGCCAATTTGTTTGAGAGTTCTGTAGCCCCGACTTTAAGGTCGGGGTTATTTTTTAATCTAAAGTCAAATTTCTATTCCTGAAATTCTTTCTAACTTGCGGATGATTTACAATCGTTGTTGTTAATTATGGCCACCGAAGAAGTAAAAAATACCGTAAAGAAAATTCTTACCGCTTATCTCGAGGAAAAAAGCCTGCGAAAAACCGCGGAACGTTTTGCCATATTAGAAGAAGTGTACAGTATAGACGGGCATTTTGATATTGAGGCTCTCTATATCCATATGAAAAATAAAAAATACCGTGTAAGTCGCGCCACTTTATACAATACCGTAGATGTACTTTTAAGTTGCAAACTCATTACTAAACATCAGTTTGGTAAAAATCAGGCGATGTATGAAAAGGCTTATATGTACCGTCAGCACGACCATCTTATTTGTGATGATTGCGAACATGTATTTGAGTTTTGCGACCCACGCTTACAACAAATACAACAAATGGCAGGCAGCTTACTAAAGTTTGATGTAAACCGCCATGCACTTACCCTTTACGGAAAATGCCAGAGTTTGCAAAAGACCGGGAAATGCGATCAAGACAAAAAATAAAATCAGGCAAAAAATGTTGGCTGAAATAATAACCATTGGCGATGAGATTTTAATCGGACAGATTATTGACACCAACTCTGCGTGGCTGGGTACACAACTTAATTTGGCAGGTATTACGGTAAAGCAAATTACCTCAGTTTCAGATGATAAAGCGCATATTATTGAAGCATTACATTTAGCAGAAAAGCGTACAGATATTATTATAATTACCGGCGGACTGGGTCCCACTAAAGACGATGTTACCAAACACACATTATGTGCGTATTTTAAAACAAATTTGATAGAAAATAAAGAAGTTTTAAAATGGATAAAACATTTATTTACAAGTAAAAACAGACCTTTACTGGAAGTAAATCTTAAACAAGCCGAAGTACCTGCTAATTGTGAGGTTTTGCATAATGAACTTGGCACAGCTCCCGGAATGTGGTTTAACAAAAACAATAAAATATTTATAAGCATGCCCGGTGTGCCTTACGAAATGAAAAGCGTTTTTACGGATCACGCTTTGCCAAAACTCAAATCATTTTTTGATTTGCCTTTTATCGTTCATCGAACAATATTAACCCAAGGCATTGGCGAAAGTTTTTTGGCAGAGAAAATAAAAGATTGGGAAAACGGGCTTCCCGCAAAAGGCATAAAACTGGCTTACCTACCCTCTCCGGATAAAGTAAGGTTACGATTAAGCACCACCGGGAAAAATAAAACAGAATTGGATAACGTTATAAACACGGCAATAGAAAATTTGCATAAAATAGCTGCAGAATACATTTACGGAGAGGAAGAATTTGGAAAAACTGCCCCTACCCAGGAACCTGCATAGCCTTTGCCTTTAAATTACTAACTTTGCGCCTTAATGAAATTTAAAAAATTTACAATACTATTTACTGCTCTTGTTTTTTTTGCTTCTTGCCATAAAAATGATAGTCCGGTAGGTGTAAATATTTTACCCGGTTCTGATCAACTTGACGGAGCATACGCCGAAATTACCGCGTCTGTTTCCTATTCAATGCTTGACGATACGGTTTATACCAAAAACATTTCTAACGCTAACCTTCTTGGCTCTATGAACGACCCTGTTTTTGGGCGCACAGATGTTTCTATCTACTCTGATTTTGAGTTGCCCGGCCTTCCACAAGCGGGTTCTTTGGGCATTAACCCTATATTAGACTCTGTCGTGCTTAGCCTTGTTTATGCTTCCGGTATTGCCACATTAGGAGACACCACTCAGCCTCTTTCTTTAGATGTTTTTCCGCTGACAGAAAAAATTTACAGAGATAGTTTGTATTACTCTGACCGAAATATTTCTTACAACAAAAATTACAATTTAATTGAAGGAGGGCAAAGTAAACTTTTTTACCCTCATTTACATACATTGGTTAAAATCAACAAAGATGATCAGGTTTATACTTATCCCGAAGTAAGGGTGCGTTTGCGCAAAGAGTTTGGAGAAATGCTTTTCAATATCAATTATCTAAGTTCGCTCGCAAATTTTCAGAGTGCCCTTCAAGGACTTTTCATTACAACCAATCGCTCAATTTTGCCACAACCTTCTTATGGTAGTATTTTTTATGTTGACATGAATTTATCCTCCATACAACTTTATTACCATAATGATTTGGGAACACAAATCCCTCTGTCTGTCGTGTGTGGCGCCAACTCCTTACGCTTCGGTCGTTTTGAGCACGATTACAAATTTGTAGCCGATCCAAAACTTTCCCATCAATTATATGCGCCTTACGATACTACGGTTACCACCACCACCTCAGGCCCACAAAATATATACCTGCAAGGTAATGCCGGATTAAAAGCAAAAATTGAATTTCCTGATCTTTTAAAATGGGCCGATTCTAACATTGTCATAAACAAAGCTCAATTAGAATTCAAACCCGATCTCTCCCAAAGTAATTATTTAAACGTACTTAATAATCCCTTTCCAAGCAGGCTTTATTTAGAAGGTGCCGATCCTGTAACCGGTTTGCCTGCAACACTTGTAGAAAATGTATATGCTTTTGGAGGGTTGTACGATGTTACGAATAACTATTTTGCTTTTGAGATACCGCATACTGTAGCTACTATTATTAATAAAAAAACTACCAGCACTACTTTTTTCGTTTCTGTTTTTGAAAGCGCTTTATATCCTGAACGAATAGTTTTAGGCAGTTGCAAAAATTTAAACTACCCTATTAAAATTAAACTTTGGTATACAAGACTTAAGTTTCCTAAAAAGTAAAATACATTTACTTATTCTTTGTTCAAATCAGAATTCAATCCATACTTAAGTAAACATCTATGTTCACTATGTGGTTCACTTACTTAAAACTACTCCTTTAAACCTAATTTTGTTTGGCGATTTAGGATCGTTACTAAAAACCTCAACAGTTCTGTCCTGTCGGTCGTAAGTAGGCGCGGTATCAAAAACAACTAATACACTACCTTTTTGTCCGGGTGCAATAGGTTCTTTATTCCAGCTAAGGCTTGTGCAACTGCATTCAGCCTTGGCTTCAGAAATTAGTAAAGGTTGGTTTCCTTCATTTGTAAATTCATAAGTAAGATTTACTTTCTCGCCTTTCTTTACAAAACCAAAATTCTTTTTAGGGTCAGAAAATTTAATTTTTGCCTGAGAAAAAGAAATTAAAGGAACAAGAAGAAAGGGTATGATTAAATTTCGCATAATGTAAATATATTCAAAAAAAATCCCCTCCGCCTAAGGTGGAAGGGATTTGATTTATTATTTAAATCAATTATTTACCTCCCGGTGCAATTGTTGCTGTTGGAGTTGTTGCGGGTGTGGCAGGTGCCGGTTTAACCTCACCTTTAATTGTAAGAACAACCGTTGGGTTTTTAGCGTTAGATGTTACAGTAATTTTTTTATCAAATTTACCAACGCGGTCGCTTGCGTATTTAATTTTAAAACTTGCAGTTTTACCCGGAGCGATTGGTTCTTTAGGCCACCCGTCAACAGTAGTGCAACCGCACTGAACCTGCACGTTAGAAATAATTAATGGTGATTTACCAACGTTTTTAAATTTAAACTGGCGTTCTGTATCAGCTTTGTAATCAAGTGTAGCGTAATCAATTGTTTCTGAATCAAATTTTAACTCGGGTGCATTAGGATCAATATTTGGTGTTGTTACTTCCTGCGCTTTTGCGGTGAAAGTCATTCCCGCTAAAAGAACTATTGCTGCGATTACTTTTTTCATATTCTTTGTTTTTTTATTTTTAAAACTTAATTTCCTTTTTCAAATGGTGCGCCATTTTTATTTGTGTTGCCCGAAGGGAACGGTTCTTCTTGCGGAGCCGCTTCAATAGTACCTTTTATTGAAATTGTAACCGTACCGACTTTTGCATTTGATTGCACCATTACTGTTTTAGAAATAGGTCCTACACGCTTAGTATCATAATGAACTTTTATAACACCCGATTTACCGGGTAAAATAGGTTCTTTCGGACAGCTTGGAACGGTGCAACCGCAACTTCCCTGACAATTACTTATAATTAAGGGCTCTTTACCCGAATTTGTAAATTTAAACTCACAACCACCATCGGCTCCTTGTTTAATGGTTCCGTAATCGTGTACCATTTTATCAAACTTCATATCAGCTTGATTAGGGTTTTCGGGTGCTACCGTAGCCGTTTTTGCAGCTTCTTGAGCAAAACCTGAAACAGCAAACAATGCTAACAGGCTAAGAGAGAAGATTACTTTTTTCATTTTATAATAATTTTAAGGTTCAACAATTCGATTTCCAAATATACCAAAATCGTGCCATATTAATAAATTTTCGATTTTTTTATTTACTATTTGCAAATTGGAGGCAAGTTTTGAGTAGGATATGGCATTATTCAATCCCTTTTAACATTTCAATTTCTAAAAATATTAAAATTGTCAATTTATTAAGCTTTTACCAAGTAATGCTCTTCCCGCATGCGTTTAACATCTTCGCTTTCCAGATACTCATCGTAACTGCAAACCTTGTCTATCAAGCCTTTTGGAGTAATTTCTATTATACGATTAGCAATAGTTTGCACCAATTGGTGGTCATGTGATGTAAACAAAATAGTGGCTTTTAAATCGGCCAAGCTCTCGTTTAAAGAGATAATAGCTTCTAAATCGAGGTGATTGGTAGGCTCATCCAAAATCAACAAATTAGCTCCTACCATCATGGTTTTAGAAAGCATACAACGCACTTTTTCTCCACCTGATAAAACTCTGCAACTTTTTAAAGTCTCTTCGCCTGTAAATAACATCTTTCCTAAAAACCCGCGAATAAAAGTCTCATCTTTATCTGTTGAATACTGTCTCAACCAATCAATCAAATTATAATCTAAGTTAAAATACTGAGAGTTTTCATTGGGCATATAAGCTTTGGTAATCGTTGTCCCAAACCCGTAAGTCCCTTTATCTGCTTTCTCTTCTTCATTTAAAATTTGAAAAAGAGTTGTAATTGCAATTTGGTTTTTACTAAGGAACGCGATCTTATCTCCTTTGCGGACGTTAATATTTATATTCTTCAACAACACGTCATCATCGTTCGATTTGCAAATACCTTCCACATGCAAAATCTGGTCGCCCGCCTCACGCTCCTGCTTAAAAATAATAGCAGGATATTTTCTGGTAGAAGCCGGTATCTCATCAAAATTTAATTTTTCCAATAATTTTTTACGCGAAGTTGCTTGTCGCGATTTAGAAGCATTAGCACTAAAACGAGAAATAAAATCAGATAACTCATTACGCTTATCTTCCGTTTTTTTATTGGCATCAACACGCTGTTTAAGTTTTAGCTGACTCATCTCATACCAAAAACTGTAATTCCCACTATAAGTAGAAATTTTTCCAAAATCAATATCGCACACACTGGTACAAACAGAATCTAAAAAATGTCTATCGTGACTGATCACTATCACTGTATTTTCAAAATCAGCTAAAAAGTTTTCCAGCCAGTTAATAGTTTCGGCATCCAAATCGTTGGTGGGCTCGTCCATTAACAAAATATCGGGGTTACCAAAGAGAGCTTGCGCCAATAGTACACGCACTTTTTCTTTACCCGTAAGGTCTTTCATTATTTTTGGATGAGCAGATTCTCCAATACCCAAACTGTTTAACATTTGTGCGGCATCACTCTCGGCGTTCCAGCCATTCATCTCACCAAATTCAGCTTCTAATTCAGCTGCTTTAACTCCGTCTGCTTCAGAAAAATCTTCTTTCGCATAAATTTTTTCTTTTTCTGCAATGAGAGCGTGCAATCTTTTGTTGCCCATTATCACTGTGTCCATCACAGAATATTCGTCAAACTTAAAGTGGTCCTGACTCAGCACACTCATTCGTTGTCCCGGTGTAATATTAACTTCACCTTTATTCGCCTCTATTTCTCCCGATAAAATTTTCATGAAGGTAGATTTTCCTGCGCCGTTTGCTCCTATTATGCCATAGCAATTGCCGGGTGTAAACTTCAGGTTTACTTCATCAAATAATACGCGCTTTCCGTATTGCAGGGTTATATTACTTACTGTGATCATTTCTTCTAAAAAATTGGAGTGCAAAGATAGGTTTTTTTGGGCGTTTCCCGCTATGCAAATTACAGGTTCCAATAAGAATTTCGAAGCGGGCCGGGCTTTTCGCTGCAAGTCCTCGCCTATTTTGTCATTCCGAGTGAGCGAGGAATCTTTACTACGGCTGTGGGCTTTCCGCTGCAATCCCTAACGCAAAGTATCTATTACAGCAATGTAATTTTCAAATTGTCACGTCTTCAAATCGTCAAATTAATGTAAATTTGCACCTCATTATGGAAATCGCTAAAACATACAACCCAAAAGCTGCAGAAGACAAATGGTATCCTTATTGGCTGCAGCACAAGTTTTTTAAATCAGTACCTGATAATAGAACTCCGTATACTATAGTCATTCCTCCGCCAAACGTTACGGGTGTGTTGCACATGGGGCACATGCTTAACAACACTATACAAGATGTTTTAATTCGTCGCGCACGCATGTTAGGCTTTAACGCCTGCTGGGTGCCGGGTACAGACCACGCCTCTATTGCTACCGAAGCAAAAGTTGTTGCCTTGCTAAAAGAAAAAGGAATTAATAAAACAGATTTAACACGCGATGAGTTTTTAAAAGAAGCCTGGGTATGGAAAGAAAAATACGGAGGAATAATTTTAGAACAATTAAAAAAATTAGGTGCAAGTTGTGATTGGGACAGAACCAAATTTACAATGCAAGACGATTTGAGCGAAGCGGTTATTGATGTATTTGTCGACTTATACAACAAAGGACAAATTTATCGTGGAGTGCGTATGGTAAACTGGGATCCACAAGGGTTGACAGCTGTTAGCGACGAAGAAGTAATTTACAAAGAAGTAAATTCAAAACTTTATTATGTAAAATATAAAATTGTCAATGAGGATAACTCTCCCCTCTCCTTTGGAGAGGGGCAAGGGGGTGAGGCTTGGATTACCATCGCAACAACTCGCCCGGAAACAATTTTAGGAGATACCGCTGTTTGCGTTAATCCAACCGATGAACGCTACGCACATTTAAAAGGAAAGCGTTGCATTATACCAATGGTAAACCGCAGCGTACCAATTATTTTTGATGAATACGTTGATGCAGCATTTGGAACAGGTGCTTTAAAAGTTACACCTGCTCACGATATTAATGATTACAATCTTGGTATAAAACATAAACTGGAAGTCATTGATACGATTGCGCCCGATGGAAAGATGAGCAAAGAAGCACAATTTTACATTGGAGAAGATCGCTTCATCGTTCGAAAAAAAATTACGAAAGATTTAGAAGAGATGGGCTTCATCGTAAAAATTGAAGACATAAAAAATAAGAACGGTTATAGCGAAAGAACAAACGCAGTTATCGAACCAAAACTTTCTATGCAATGGTTTTTAAAGATGGATAAAATCTCAAAGCCCGCTTTAGAAAATGTTTTGAATGAAAATATAAAATTAATTCCCGAAAAATTCATCAATACCTATAAGCATTGGATGGAGAATGTACACGACTGGTGTATCTCTCGTCAGCTTTGGTGGGGACAAAGGATACCGGCCTGGTACGATAGTAAAGGCAATACGATTGTGTGCAAGACCAAGGATGAAGCTTTCGAGAAATTAAGAATTAAAAATGTAGAATTAAAAATTGAGGAAGTAAGACAGGATGAAGACGTTTTAGATACATGGTTCTCATCTTGGCTTTGGCCCATTTCTGTTTTCGATCCGCATGTAATTAAGAATGGAAAAGCAAAAGCCAACGAAGAATTAAAATACTACTACCCTACCAACGATTTAGTAACTGCACCTGAGATTTTATTTTTCTGGGTAGCGCGAATGATCATTGCGGGTTACGAATACTTAGATGAAAAACCGTTTACCAATGTTTACTTAACGGGAATCGTTAGAGATAAACAAGGAAGAAAAATGAGTAAATCATTGGGAAATTCTCCCGATCCGATTGAGTTGATGGAAAAATACGGAGCTGATGGAGTTCGTGTAGGAATGTTATTGTGTTCTCCCGCAGGAAATGATTTAATGTTTGATGAAAGTTACTGCGAACAGGGAAGAAATTTTGCCAATAAAGTTTGGAATGCATTTCGTTTGATACAAGGATTTGAAGTTTCCAATAAAATTGTGCAACAGCAAACAAACAAAACAGCCATCGATTGGTTTGGACATAAATTAAGTGCGGAACTTGCTGTCATTAATGATCATTATTCAAAATACAGAATGAGTGATGCCTTAATGGCGACGTACAAATTAGTTTGGGATGATTTCTGCGCCTGGTATTTAGAAATGATAAAACCGGAATTCATTGACGGAAAAGCTCAACCCATTGATAAAACAACTTACACAGCAAGCATTTCTTATTTTGAAAGTCTGTTGAAAATCATGCATCCTTGGATGCCGTTCATTACTGAGGAATTATATCATTTGATAAATGAGCGTAAAGAAAAAGATTGTATTATTGTTGCAGAATGGCCGAAAACAGGTAAGAAGGATGAATTAGGATTTTTGCGGATGTGTGAAGAAAGTAAAATTGTTATTATGTCAATCAGGAACATAAGGCAACAAAAGCAAATTTCTCCAAAAACAAAATTAAAACTATTTATAAAAGGAAGCGCAGGGAAAAAAGCTCATAGACATTTTGATGAGATTATTATTAAACTCGCTAATTTGGAGTTTTTAGAAGATACAGATGAATCAATTGACGGAGCTATATCTTTCATTTGCAAAACAGACGAAGCACAAGGTGAGTTTTTTATTCCTTTAGAAAATAATGTTGATGCCGGTGAAGAAAAAGAACGCATTGCAAAAGAACTTGAATACAATAAAGGCTTCTTAAAATCCGTTCAGGTAAAATTAGCGAACGAACGTTTTGTGCAAAATGCCAAACCCGAACTAATTGAACTTGAAAGAAAAAAACAAGCCGATGCAGAGGCAAAGATAAAGGCTTTAGAAGAACAACTTAAAACCCTGTAATGTAAGGCTGAGCGAAGTCGAAGCCCTTGTAATACTGTTTGTATTTGTACAAGAACCTCGACTCCGCTCGGTTTGACAACCATAAAATTTGACCAACAAAGAAAAATATCGTCAGTATTGCAAAGACAACGCCGTTGCTCTTTACCAAAACGATTGGTGGTTAGATGCCGTATGCGGAGAAAAGAATTGGGATGCTGTTGGAACATTTGCTTATCCTTTCAAAAAGAAATACGGACTAAAGCTTATTCAATTACCCATGCTTACTCTTGGCTTGGGTCCGGTTAGCAAAACGACAGAAGAGTTGGCTGAACAAATTCCTGATTTTGATTTGTTTGATTTGAATTTTTTACCGGATACGAATTCTGAAGATTTTCATTGGAAAGGATTTAAACAAAGTAAAAAAAATACTTACCGCATTCATGACCTGAGTAATATCGAAAAAGTATTTTCTGATTTCGACTCATCAACGCGACAACAAATACGCAAAGCGGAGAAAACAATTACCGTAACTGAAAGTTCGGACATAGAAACACTTTACAAAATGGTGTCGCTTACGTTTAAGCGACAATCAAAAAAAACGCCTTATAACCTTGCTTACGTAAAAAATATTAATGATGCCTGTGTAAAAAACAATTGCCGCAAAATTCTGGTAGCAAAAGACAGCGAAGGAAAAATACATAGCGCGTGTTTCATTGCATGGGATAAGAACACAACATACTACGTCATGGGTGGTTCAGATCCTCAATATAAAAACAGCGCTTCTTATAGTTTACTAATGTACTCAGCTATTAAAGAAGCTTCAAAATACAGTAAAGAATTTGATTTTTGCGGAAGTTCAATTCCTTCTATCGAACGTTTCTTCAAAGGCTTTGGCTCGGAGCAAGTTTCTTATTTCCAAAGGAAAAAAGTGAATTCAAAAGCGCTGAAATTATTTTTGCGTTTGAAAGGGAAGTAATTTATTTTTTCTTTTTTCTTATTGCCTGAATTTTCTGAAGTTCTTCAATGTCAGACATATCTTTCAATCTTCCTGTTCCCATTTTTGAAATGATTAAATGGTTTAAATGTAAAAAATTCATTTTTACTCCATCCAATTCAGCTTCTTTTTTTTATTCCCACGCCTCATTAAATTTAACTCTGGAAATATGCGTTATAAAGTCAATTTGATATGGCTTTTCCCCATCTCTAAACATACTTGGCTCTGTAAAATTCATTCTTTTTATCCTTTCCAATCCTCTTTCAGGGATTTTTAATTCTTCCAAACACAACATTAACTTGTCCTTATTTTCTCCGTTATCTGGTTTAATCCAAATATCTATATCGCCTGTTGTTCTAATAAAACCATAATAGTTGACCGCATATCCTCCAATTACAATATATTCAACTTCATTCTCATTGAGCTTGTTTAACACATTCCTTGTATAATCATCAAAAACATTCATTTCGGCTTATATGGTATTACTTTAATGTTATGTGTTTTCGGGAGCTTATTTGGATTATATCCATGCATGCCATATGCCAAATTTATTAATTGTCTCAATTGTTTAAGGCATTCTTCAGGGCTTAACAATGCCATTTGTTCTCTATCGTATTCATTCATTTCCGCAAACGAATTAAAAAAAACTAAATTGCTGCCATATCCAACAGCAGACTCATTTACTTCATTTTTCATTTTCTTACTCTTAGCCATCAATATCAAAATTAAACAAAAATTGCGCCAAACCCGAAATATTCCTTCCAAATAAAATCAGATGCTGAAATACTGAAACCAGTTCAGCACAGGCATGTTCAGCATGACGAGCAAAAGTTTATTTCAAAATTTCCGAAACCGGCTTCGCTTCACTAATCGCCTCGTACAAAAGCTTGTGAATTTGTCCGCGTATACCACTCTTGGCTAATTTATTTTCGCTTGCATCAGGATAAACTCTGTTGGAAAGGAAAACAAAAACCAATCCATTCTTCGGATCTGCCCACACGAGTGTACCGGTAAATCCGCTGTGACCAAAACTTTGAGGAGAACATTCTTTTGTAACCGGGCTATCTTTTTTCTCATCCGTTTCAGGCTTATCAAAACATAAACCTCTTCTGTTTTTCGGACAATAGAAACAAGCTTGTGTAAATTCTTTCACCACGTTAGAATCGAGCCATTGTTTGCCAGCGTATTTCCCTTTATCCAAATACATTTGCATCAAGGCAGCCAAATCAAATGCGTTGCTAAATAAACCTGCGTGTCCACCCACTCCACCGCACAGAGCAGCGCCCGGATCGTGAACATAGCCTTGTATTATTTGCTTACGAAAAATTTTATCGTTTTCTGTGGGAGCAATACATTTCTTCTCATATTCATTCAAAGGTTTATAACCTAAACTGCGTAAACCCATCTTGCTATAAAAATTCTTCTTTACATATTCGTCTAATGGAGTTTTTGTTGTTTTCTCAATTATTCGTTTGTAGAAATAATATCCCAAATCACTATACAAATATTCTTTCTTTCCGAGCTTGCAATTAATAATTCGTTTGTAAAGAGAATCAGCATAATCTCCTCTAACAAATAAACTATCTGTTACTTGATTAGAAAATAACTTTGTTTTAAACCGACTATAGTACCCATCTTTATAAACATTGTCTTTACCCAATGTCGTTTGATAATTAAGAACGCCCGCAGGTAAGCCCGATTGATGAGTTAGCATTTCCTTAAGAAGAATATCTTTTTTGTTGCTGTGTTTTAGTTCGGGTAAGTAATGAGAAAGTTTTTGGTTAACATCAATTTTTTTCTTCCCAACCAAATCCATCAGCGCAAGAGCAGATGAAGCAACTTTAGTTATCGATGCCAAATCATAAATAGATTCATTCGTAACGGTATCATTTCCTTCGTACGTAAATTTTCCAAAAGATTTATAGTAAAATATTTTTCCGTCTTTGGCTGCTACTATCTGACAACCGGGATAACATTTATCTGTGATGCCTTTTGCGGCGATGCTGTCTATTTGTGCGAGCTTTTTTTTTTCGATGCCCAGTACTACCGGCGCAACTTGCTGCATCCGCATGGCAAGCGGAATACTTATGCCCGTGCCCCGAATAAAAATGGTGGTGCTTACCGGTAATTTACCGCTCACTCCTATTGCTCCGGCAACCGCATCAGAAGCGGCTTTCTGCGAGTAAGCATTGTATTCGTAACTTTCAATAACAGCCGTTGCATCTTTTAAATTTGAAAATTTATTGAAGATATACGGGTTAGAAAAAAATACAACAACCGAAGGCTTCATCTGAACCAATTTATCTATGAAAGCCAGGCTCTGAACACTCACCCCAAAATTATCATCGGGTTTTTGATTTGTTTTGTTTACCTGAATCACTACTAAATTATACGCAGACAGTTTTTTCAAAAGCGTATCAAACACATCTTGCTTTGCATCATGCGTTAGGCCGTAAAAATCTGCTTTAAAATATTGCGCTAAATTTTGTGAGAACATATTTTTTTCAGGTACACCCATAGAAATTTCTGCTATACGCAAGGTATCTAAACTTTGCAGCGGTAATAAATTATTTTTGTTTTGCAAGAGCGTAACAGCGCCTTCAAAAAGTTTTGTGTTTAAAATAACCGAAGCATTTGTGTTTAATTCTTCGTTGAGCAAACGGGTTGGGACAAATGGCGTTTTACTTAAACCGCACCAGAATTTTGCTTTCAGTATTTTTTTGCAACGCGAATCAATTTCTTCTTGCGTAATTTCTTTGTTATCTATTGCTTTTTTTATTTCCTCAATGGCTTTTGGCACATCTTCTGAAAAAAGTAACACATCGTTACCCGCCACGAGTGCTTTTGCATCCAGCATTCCGGGTTTATTGTAATCTGCAGCGCCTTTCATATTCAACGCATCTGTAAAAACCAATCCTTTAAATTGTAATTTTTCTTTCAGCAAACCTGTAACAATTTTTTTAGAAAGTGTAGAGGGTAAATTTTTTGTGGTATCAAGGGAAGGGACGAACATATGTGCCACCATTACACTACCTAAACCTCGTTCCATTAAATATTTAAAAGGATACAATTCTAAAGTATCCAATCTTTCTAAGCTATAAGGCACAACCGGTAAAGTTTTGTGCGAATCTTTATCGGTATCGCCATGACCGGGAAAATGTTTTGCACAAGCCAACACATGCTCATCCTGCAAACCCTTCATGTATAAATAAGATTTTTTTGCCACAGCCGTTTTATCTTCTCCAAACGAGCGCATAGAAATAACCGGATTGTTAGGATTATTATTTATATCAACCACCGGCGCAAAATTTACATGAATACCAACACTTTTACACTCGCGCGCAATTTGCCTGCCCATGTAATAAATCATAGAATCGTTTTGCATGGCAGAGAGTGTCATTTGTCGCGGATACTGCGGCATACTGTCTAAACGCATAGCTAAACCATACTCTCCGTCAATGGCCATGAGCAAAGGAGTTTTTGCTTTTGTCTGATAATAGTTTACCAATTTCGCTTGTCGCCCCGGGCCTCCTTGCATAAAAATTAATCCGCCAATATTATATTTTGTAATGAGTTCGTCAAGTTGTCGCACGTGCTTCATGTCTTTGTTGCTCCATGCTGCAACCATAAATAATTGCGCAAGTCGCTCATCTGCATTTAAACTTGCGTACACAGAATCTACCCACTTACTTTCTTCGGCTAAAAATTCGGGCTGCTGCTGTGCTTGCGTTTTTTCAATACACAAAACAGAGAAAAGCAATATCACGAGGCTCTTTTTCATCCGCATTAAAAGTAGATATTGTATAGATGGCAATAAGAAGGTAAAGAAAACGTTGCTAACAAATGAGGTTTAATAACGATTTGGGCGTTACCCAGAGGCGAACGGAGAATATCCTCCGCTATAATATTATTACTCGCTCTGGGTCGGGCTTTTCGCTGCAAGTCCTCGTAGCGAGGGAGCCTCGCTACTGTGGGCTTTTCGCTTCAATCCCTAACGCAAAAACTCAAATATTAAAAACAGTTTCCTATCTTTATCTTTTTAAACTATGAAAGAAACCATAAAATCAAAACTGCAGGCATCAATAGATTTGAAAACATCCTTGCTTTCAAATAATGCTATCCTCGAGACAATAGAAAAAATCACAAGCGAAATTATAAACTGCTACAAACACGATGGCAAAGTGCTTTGGTGCGGTAATGGCGGAAGCGCGGCAGATGCACAACATTTATCGGCCGAACTTACCGGCAGGTATTATTACGACAGACCTCCTCTATTTAGTGAAGCGCTGCACGTTAACACCAGTTATTTAACGGCTGTTGCAAACGATTACTCGTACGGAGAAATTTACAGCCGCTTAGTAAAAGCTATGGGTCGAAAAGGAGATATTTTAATCGGATTATCAACCAGCGGAAATTCTGAAAACGTGGTAAACGCATTAAAAACCGCCAATGAAATTGGAATGATTACCGTTGGTTTTACCGGCGAAGGCGGAGGAAAAATGAAAGAGCATTGCAAGTATTTGGTGGCTATTCCTTCTAAAGACACACCGCGCATTCAAGAGTGCCACATGTTATTTGGTCACACCATTTGCGAAGTGGTAGAGACTATCTTATTTCCTAAACCAACTAAATAAAACAACTCATCACAATTTGTGATGAGTTCAATAAAAACAATTAATTAATCAACGTATGCAATTACAAGCCATACAAGATAAAATACACCACATAAGAGGAGAAAAAGTAATGTTAGATTTTGATTTAGCTACTCTTTATGGGGTTGAAACAAGGGTTCTCAATCAGGCGGTTAAAAGAAACAAAAGCCGTTTTCCTCGTGATTTTATGTTTCAATTATTTCCTGAAGAGTGGGTGGTTTTGAAATCACAAACTGTGATATCAAAAAGAAAAAGCAACTCATCACAAATTGTGATGAGTTCAGGTAAACACCGGGGAGCCGCCTATGTTCCCTTTGCATTTACAGAACAGGGTGTTGCTATGTTAAGCGGCGTTTTAAATTCGAAGAAAGCGGTTAAAGTAAATATTGATATTATGAGGGCCTTCGTTCTAATAAGACAATATGCTCTTTCGCACAAAGATCTAACCATTAAACTGAAAGAACTCGAAACAACATATAATAAACAGTTCAAAGATGTTTACGAAGCAATCAATTACTTAATGCAAAAAGACACGGTACAAAAACAACAATCTCAACGTAAACGAATCGGGTATAAAAAATAAATGCTCAAAGAAGCCATCATATTAGCCGGAGGATTTGGCACACGTTTGCGCGATGTAGTTGCCGATGTACCAAAATCTATGGCACCCATTAATGACAAACCTTTTTTAGATTATCAATTAAAATATTTAAAACATTATGGCATAGAAAAAATTGTTTTGTCGGTTGGTTACCTCTCCGAAAAAATAATTGCGCATTACGGAACTAATTTTGAGGGCTTGCAAATTTCTTACTCAATAGAAAAAGAACCGCTTGGCACAGGCGGCGGCATACGCTTAGCAATGCAACAATGCAACAGCAAAGATGTATTGGTACTTAACGGCGATTCTATTTTTGATTTTAATTTAAATTCATTTTATACTTCTCATTGCGGTTTTCATTCAAATTGTTCTTTGGCTTTACACAAAGTAGAGAACGCTGCCCGCTATGGAACTGTGACCCTTTCCCCCTTTGAAGGGGGTGGTTCGCAGAGCCGGGGGATGTCAAATCAGATAAGGATACATTCTTTCAACGAAAAAGACGGACAAGAAAAACCCGCCCTCATCAGCGCAGGTGTGTATATAATTAACCGCAACTTTTTTTTAAAAGAAACAATCGCCGCAACACCCTTCTCAATAGAAAAAGATTTTTTTGAAACCCGTTTACATGAAACAACTATTTTTGGATTTGAACAACAAGGCTATTTTATAGATATTGGCATACCCGAAGATTATAAACGCGCACAGCATGACTTTAAAGAATTTAAATATTACTAAAAGCTGGTCGGTTTTTTTAGACCGCGATGGCGTTATAAACAAACGTTTAGAAAATGATTATGTTAAAACATTAGATGAATTTGAATTTATTGAAGGCGTGCCGCAAGCAATTAAAATTCTCTCCGATTTATTCGGTCAACTAATTGTGGTAACCAACCAACAAGGCATTGGCAAAGGTATTTACAGTGAAAACGATTTAAACATCATTCATCATTACATGGCAGATGAAATTGAAAAACACGAAGGTCGTTTAGATAAAGTTTATTTCTCTCCGCACTTAGCGGCCGACAACCATCACTGGCGCAAACCATCTATTGGCATGGCTTTGCAAGCTAAAGAAGATTTTCCGGCTATTGATTTTAAAAAATCTATAATGGTTGGCGACTCACTATCCGACATGCAATTTGGTAAAAGCGCCGGCATGAAAACGGTTTATATTAATCCTGAGCCAATCAAAGACCCCAAAATTGATTTTTGTTTTTCATCGCTTGAAGAATTTGCAAAAACGCTTTCTTAGATAGTTATTTTCAACCTTTTGTATGCTATTTCAGGGATTTAATCCAAATCCAAACTATTATTATACAAGTGGTATTGCATTTGGTTAAAAAAGGTTGTATAATTGATTAAAATTACGATTATGAAATCGTAGGTTCTCGAGTATCTTAATCTTAAAAATAAAACCATGAGAAAAAAACTTACTTTATTAATTGCAGGTCTTAGCTTAGCAAGTATTGTTCAGTCTCAATCAGCCAAACAAAGCTGGATTCCAATAAATGAAAAAGAAATAAACCCTATTGGGCAAAGAGTTATTATTCCTCAAAAATATAAGACCTATCACTTGGTTAATGATAATTTAAAAACTGTCTTGTGGTCGGCACCTGACGAAAAGCAAATGAGTTTACAAAACTCTAAAACAATCATTGAATTACCAATGCCCGATGGGACGATGAAAAAATACCGCGTAGTTTATTCTCCGGTAATGGCACCTGAATTAGCTGCAGCATATCCGGATATTAAAACTTTTAACATAGCGGGTGTTGACGAGCCCGGTGTTTACGGTAAATTAGATTTTTCTGAAATGGGTTTCCACGCATGGATACGTAAAGTTGATACAGATGTTTACATAGATCCATTCAGCCAATTAAATTATACAGATTATATTTCTTACAATACTTCTGATTACAACAAAGACCCAAACAACATTACGCATTGCGAGGGGGTTCTAAAAAATAAAAATTTGAGTCATAAAACCCATTCAGGTACAACTGCCAATCAGGCGACTCCCTGTTTAGGAGATCAACTCCTGACTTTTCGTTTAGCTGTTGCCTGTACCGGTGAGTATGCTCTTGCAGCAACCGGCCTTGGTTCTCCAACCATTGCGCAAACACTTGCCAAAATTGTGACATCAGTAAACCGTGTTGATGGTGTTTATGAAACCGATCTTGATTGTAAAATGATTTTGGTACCAACTGAAACACTGGTTGTTTTCAATAATGCCGGCAGCGATCCTTTTTTAGGAAACAACAACGGCAATGTATTAATTGGCGAAAGTCAGACGGTAATTGATTCGCTTATTGGCGATGCTAATTATGATGCCGGTCACACCTTCAGTACAGGCGGCGGCGGTTTATCAACCTTAGGTGGCGTTTGTACTACCGGGCAAAAAGCAAGCAGTATTACCGGTTTCTCACCCCAACCTACCGGCGATAAATACGATATTGATTATGTAGCGCATGAAATGGGTCACAACTTTGGAGGAGACCATACTTTTAATTCTGTTACAGGATCTTGCAGTGGCAATGAAAACCCGGGAACTATGGTAGAACCCGGTAGTGGCATAACTATTATGGCGTATGCAGGTATTTGTGGTACAGATGACGATTCTACCCATAGCATAGCTTATTTTCACACTACAAGTTTTGATGAAATAAGTGCCTATACATTTTTAGGCGGCGGTAATGCCTGCCCCGTAATTACAAGCACAGGTAACAATATTCCTGTGGTAACAGCTCCTGCAAGTTTTACTATTCCAAGATCAACACCTTTTATTTTAACCGGTTCTGCTACGGATGCTGATGGCGATGTTCTTACCTACTCTTGGGAAGAAATTGATAACAACAACACAGGTCATGCCTGGAACTCAGGCGCAAAACCTTTTTTCAAAAATCATAATCCTTCCAGTTCTCCATCCAGAATGTTTCCTAAATTAAGTGTTGTAATAAGCGGCACCTACACAACAACCATTGGGGAGTTTCTTCCTTCAACTGCACAAGCATTAAACTTTAGGTTAGTAGCACGCGATAACAAAATGGGCGGAGGCGGAGTTTGTTACAGCAATAATACGGTTGTAAATATTAACGGTACAGCAGGTCCGTTTGCCATCACCTACCCTAACGTTACCGGAATTAGCTGGGGCAGCGGAAGCACACAAACTATTACCTGGAATGTAAATTCTACCAACCTTACTCCTATTAACTGTGCCAACGTAAATATTTTAATTTCTTACAACAGCGGCACAACTTTTACAACGCTTATGAATAATGTGCCTAACAGCGGTAGTCAGGTTGTAACAGTACCAACCGTAACTGCAACTATTGCAACTTGCCGTATTAAAGTAGAGAGTGTTGGAAATATTTTCTTCGACATTAATGATAAAAACTTTACTATTACCGCAGGCATTGGCATTGCTAACTTTACAAACACTACCATGAGTATGCATTTAATGCCTAACCCCGCAAATGAGCAAGTGCAAATTAATTTATCGGGTTTAAGCCGGACAGAAAAAAACAACTTGGTTATTTATGATATGCTTGGTAATGTGGTTATGAAAGATATTTTAGCGGGAAAAGAAAATTACGAGATGACTTACGATATATCGCAGTTCAGCAAAGGAGTTTATATTGTAGAAGTTGTTGGCTCTAACAAAAAAGCCATCAGCCGATTGGTGAAACAATAATCTCCCTAAATTTTAAAAGAAAGCCCTTCAGAAAAAACTGAGGGGCTTTTTAATTTTAAAAGAATGGTCTTTTGTTTTAGTATTTCTTACTGCAAACTAAAATTGTTCAAAAAAAATTGTCGCACTTAGATTTTTCGCTTTGACTCTATGTAAAATTCATTTAATTTTACTTTCTATCTCTAAGCAATGAAAACATCTGTTTTAATTAAACCCATCACACATAAAAACGAAAAACGTATTGGTGTTATTTTTTCTTTCGATAAAGCACTTAATGAAATTGCCAAAACAGTAAACGGCTACAAGTACAGCAAAACCTTAAAACATTTTCATTACCCAAACACAAAAGAAACGCTGCGTAAACTTGCCGAAAATTTTACCGCTGTAGCAGAGGTAAAAATGGAAGGAGCTTTTGATAAACCCGTAAAGGAGCAGACAGAAAATACAGTTCTTACAGCAGGAAAAACAAACACAGCAGAACTCGTTTGGGAACTTAGCCCGGAGGGTAAACAAAAAATACAGAAATTTAAATACTGGCTACAATCTAAAAGATACAGCGCCAGTACTATTACTACCTATGCCGATGCACTAAAAGCATTTTTAAAATTTTACCGTCACAAACCTGTTGCTGAAATAAATAATGAAGATGTAATTAATTTTAATAATGAGTTTGTTTTAAAGCACGGCTTGTCGTCATCCTACCAAAATCAAGTAGTAAATGCAATAAAATTATTTTTTAAAACTGTAGAAAACAAAACTATTGATGTTGATTTAATTCATCGGCCTAAACGACAAAAATTATTGCCCAATGTATTGAGTAAAGAAGAAGTTAAATTAATTTTAAATGCGCACAATAACATTAAACACAAAACCATGTTGTCTATAATTTATAGTTGCGGTTTGCGCTGTGGCGAATTAATTGCTTTAAAACCCGAGCATGTAGATGACAAGCGCGGCGTTCTAATTATCAAACAAGCAAAAGGAAGAAAGGATAGAATTGCGCCCCTAAGCAACAAGATTGTTGATATGCTACGCGAATACCATAATGCTAACAAGCCCGACGTTTATTTGTTTGAAGGGCAAATTAAAGGCGAGCCATATGATTCGGGTAGTTTGCAAAAGGTTTTAAAACAAGCGGTGGAAAAAGTAAAAATAAACAAACCGGTAACGCTGCATTGGTTGCGTCATAGTTATGCCACTCATCTGCTTGAAAACGGAACTGATTTGCGGTATATACAGGAAATATTAGGGCATTCGAGTAGTAAAACAACAGAAATATATACTCACGTAAGTACAAAAAACATTCAGAAAATAACCTCACCTTTTGATTATCTATAACCCTTACTGAGCTTGTCGAAGGGGGGGCGTTCCCCCGCATTTACATTAAATAAAGTTTTTCAGCCGTTTACAACGGGGGTCGCGCTTTTCGTTGCAAGTCCTCGCCGATGTTGTCATTTCGAGCCAAGTCGAGAAATCCGGCGGCTGCGGGCTTTACACTACAATCGCTAACGCAAATACAAGGTTCTACCAAAAAATCGTAGATTTGAAGTAATAGATATACGCTACAAAGGTACGCATAGCGCCCCGAAATTGGGTGTATATGCTTACCTTTGGTAAGCATATAAGCTAGTTATGTACAAAAACGGCGACGCGTCCCGGGACAAATCGCGGTCGACAACTAAAATATAACAGGACTCAACAATGACAGCAGACAAAATATATATTTTTAACCCGACTGACTACAACAGTGACGGCTTCCATAGGACAAAACCCAAATACCTCTTTGTTGACTTCATCTATGACTGCGAAAACGACTTTCACATAAAACTTAATCCATGCTATGCAAATGTATTATCTGCAAACGCCAAAACTCTTTCCCTAATAAAATCTTGCCACAACACAGAAGAGAATGAAATTTACGGAATGGAATCTGCTGACGGTATTGTTGACCTTGAAATGAATTTTAAAATTGAAGCACTAAGTGACAACAATACTATTTATGCAATCGGTAGCCAAATAGAAGGTAGAGACGACGAACCAATATATCTTCTTTCAGACAACGGCTTTTCAGATAAACAATTTTCACTTAAATTTATTTCTGAAAATGACCCGGAAAGTATTTTAGAAGATTTGCCCGACATTAAGAAATTTACCAAGATATGCAAAGAATAAAAGTAATAGGATTTGATGCCGACGATACCTTATGGGTAAACGAACCTCACTACCAAGAGGTAGAAAAATTATTTTGTAAGTTGCTCGCCAATTATTTACCCGCCAAAGACATTACATCCGAACTTTTCAAAACGGAAATGGACAACTTGGAGAAATACGGATATGGCGTGAAAGGTTTTATGTTATCAATGATTGAAACAGCTTTACGAATTAGCGACAAAAAAATATCCGCAGACGCAATTGAAGAAATAATAAATATCGGTAAGAAATTATTAGAACAGCCTATCGAATTGCTTGACAACATTGACTTTGTATTAAACAGCTTGAAAAGTAATTATATTTTAATAGTAGCAACAAAAGGGGACTTGTTAGACCAGCACAGAAAAATTAATAGTTCGGGACTGCTTCATCATTTTCATCACATCGAAATAATGCACGACAAGAATGAAAAAGAATATAATAAACTTTTAAAACGCTTAGATATTAAGAGCGAAGAATTTTTAATGGTAGGCAATTCTCTAAAGTCAGACATTTTTCCTGTTCTTTCAATTGGCGGACAAGCTATACATATCCCATATCACACTACTTGGCAACACGAAACCGAAGACAATAATACTACTTTTGCTAAGTATCGTGAAATATCAAAACTAACAGAACTGCTAAACATTTTACCAATATAAATTCCTGAAAATTAAAAAACCATTATATATGCAAAATAGATACGCACCTAAATATGATGAAAAAAACTATAAAGAAGAAGTTTTTCCATTGGAAAAACTTACATCTATTGATGAGTTTGAAATTGTATTAAAAAATATCAAAGATAATTTCAATAATAATAATGTAGTTTCTGCTCAGGAAATTATTAATGCTTCCTCTGAAAAAAATGGAATAAAAACACTTTTCCGAAAGACCTTTGGTGAAATTGAAACAACGAAAGGCGTTTATGTTTATGCGGAAAAATTAGACAATATTGGTTTCAGACCAATTTATGTTGGAATTTCAAAATCAATTGTAGAGCGAAAAAGACAGCACTTAGTGAGAACGGATAAAGGAACTGCGACATTGGCGTTAAAAATTGCAAGGCATGTTGGGCATATTTCAGAAGAAGAAGAAAATAAGGAAAAGGTAACAGATGCAATAAAAACAGTGCAGGGTGAATATTTAAAAAATTTATGGATAACTATACATCATTATCCAGATACTTCAAATTTTCTTTTACCAATGCTTGAAATTTATCTTGCAATAAAATTAAAAGCATATTGGAATACTTTTGAAACGCACTAAAACAAATATATTACTAACTGGACAAATTTTACAACTCTCGGCAGACATTTGTACAGGGGACACGTAGGCGTTGTGTAATGTTAGTAGCCGTTTCTGTACATAACACTTGTTTTAGCGTTAGTGGGCGGACGTGGTAAAGAAAGTTTCGTATCTTTAAATAAAGTTTGTTCTCGGTAGACAGTTGGTTGTTTCAAAACCCACCAACGCAAAGCAAGGGAACGTTATATGCAAAGTGGCGACGGACAAAATAATAATGCGACAAATACCTACATTTACTTAAGGCACAATACAACGACATGAATGAAATAGACACATTGGACAAAATTGGCGACAAGGACTCCGCAGCGCGTGAGACACTTATCAGTTTATTAAAACTCAACATAAATACTCTCATTCCTATTGCGGGACCTATAATAAATGAATATTTATTTGACTTGCCCGGCAGAATAAAACAAGAACGCTTTAACAGATTTATTATCGTTCTCGGTGACATGGTTGCCAAAATTGACTCTGAAAAAATTAATCACGACTATCTTCACAGCGATGAGTTTTTTGACTTGACAACAAAAGTGTTTGAAAGCTCATTAAAAATAAGTACGGACACAAAAAGGAAAGCGCTCTCATCAGTTTATTCATCTGCTATTGCTGACGACAAAAAAATTAGTCATGACCAACAAATAATGTTTTCGGACTTTATTACTGCAATGGCCCCTGCTCATATTCACATTTTAAATTTTATTAGCAAGAATGAATCACAACTTATCGAAATTGGAACTTACGAAAAGTACTTTGCTATTTTCAATGAACATTATCCCGACTTTACGATTGACAAGTACGAATTCAAATATTATACGACGGACTTAGAATTAAAATCTTTAATATCGGCAGGCGCAGGACTTGAAAATTTTGACTCGACAAGTTCCAATATTTCAGATCACAACCATAAAGAGCCGTCCGTTAAACTTTCAACCATAGGACATTCATTTTTGCAGTTTCTCGGTGACTAATGTGAGTTAAAGTATATTTGAATCTTTAAAATAAACAACATGAAAAGAATAATTACAATAGGAGTAATAGTGATACTATTCGCATCTTGTACTGGGTTATTATCAAAAAAAGATGCATTTATTGGAGAGTGGGAACCGATTGAAAAAGGAAGACAGGAAATTTACTTGAAAATAATAAAGGGAGATTTATTTTATGAGGTACATACGTTTGTTGATGGTAAGGAAGTCGCAAGCAATTTTGGTCCTATGCCTGAAATGCAAACAGATTTAGATAAACAAATGTTTAAATACCAACTTAGCTCAGATAAGAGATTTTTGTTCAACACAGTTATTCCAACATTTACCTACGTGTATAATGAGGACAATAATACGCTCACTTCGCCTTTTGGTTGGTACAAGAAAAAGTAAAAGGGTGGTTATCGTACGCTGACAAATTATCCTCCGCACGGCAGACAATTGTACAGCAGGACGCGCATATGTTACGTAGCAGGCACAACGCCACTCTGCATATAACCGCGGCTAAATTTTCAAGCGGGCGACTCGTAAATAAAAACATTTCGTATCTTTAATAACGGTTTACTCGGGCGACAAATTTCGGTTTCAAATCCGCTCGAAAAATTAGCCGCAAAACGTTATAAGCAACAACGGTTGACTCGTCCCGGCGGACAAGTCAATCAAAATTATCAGCATCATACTCGGACAGAAGAATGATTTATAAAACGACCAACTTTCACAATAAAATTATTCCAGTAATTCTTATCGGTGCGACTTTTGCGGCTTACTATTACGAACTAAATCCCGTTGTTATTGGTTTCGTTGGACTTGCAGCATTCACGACTTCACTTAACGACCACTTATCAATAATTGTTGACGAGGACAATTTTAATATAAGATATTCCAATCTGTTCGGCAGACTAATGAGTACTGAGGACATTTTTTATTACAAAGACATTAAACGGTTTGACTATAATACTGAACAATGGAAAGCAAATATTTTTCAAATTATAATAATGGTTATTGTTGGACTGTTTTTACCAAGTAGAACGGGTCGCATAAGTAGCAAACCAAAAACAACTTTGACAATTGTGACAAAAAATATACTCGGCGAAACACAAGACATTGAAATAGTTCTTGAGACAAAGGACGGCGAAGTCATGAAGGCTCTTCGTATTATAAAGAGCAAATGTAATGGCTAACGGCAGACCCGTGTACGTGGACAGGTGCTTCGTTGTGTAGTGTTAGTAACCGTTGCAGCTTATAACACCCGTTTGAAAAACATGGCGGGTGACTCATAACTGAGAAACATTTCGTACATTTATTTACATTTTCACCGCCGACACTTGGTCGCTTCTTTAGCCGCCACGTTTTCAAGCGGGGGAACGTTACAAGTAATGCCCCCAACGACAGACAACTGACCTTCGACAAATTATGATGACACGGTTGACAATAATATTTCTTCTTCTGACAAATATTACCTTTGGACAACGCGACTCTATTACCGACAGACCTTTTATTATTCAAAACGACACTATTCCAACTCAAACAGACGAGCAAAAAGAAAAAAACCGCCGACAAAATGCGAAGAGACAAATCCGAGACAATACTAGCAGGATTGGTATAATTGGGACTTTCGACTACGCCTACAATTTTCAAGACAAAGTTTTAAGCCCTGGACTTGGACGCAAATGGACAATTGGAATAAGTTTCGCAAATAAAAATCGACAATTCATTGGTTTTATCGCCGCAGGGATAAAGGGGGCAAAAATAAATCTTTATTCTCCTTCATTTCGACAATCATTTTTACAAGATGTTAAACAAAATTATACTCCTATTAATGGTCTTAGTGAAGATAGTCTCATTGGGGCAAATATGGGGGCTTCAAACAATCAAGTTTTGTGGGGTACATATTCACAATTCTTGCAAGCAGGTTTAATTTTAAACAACAAATTCAAACCATCAATCAGTTTCTACTATGGAAATGAAGAATTTCTTTTGCATAACTCAACCTTTGCTCAATACGAAGACCCTCAACATCATGATATAAATTATGTGGGAATGCAAACGAACTTTTACGAATTAAAAATTGGTTGCACATTACCATTTAAAAGTTATTCCGACCAACCATTTTGTCTTAATTTAAACATAGGCTATAAATGGGTGGACTACGGCACGCTTTCATTTAACAAGACTCCTTTAAGCGCTTATACGACCGGTGGCTTGGACAAAAAATATAGTGCGGGTGGCAAACTTACAATATCACTTTCATTTGTCATCTGGTCAAATTGGGGCAGAAAAGACAGTTAACTGCAATTTGGCTTTACGCGGCAGACGGAGGGTGAAATTAAATTTTGTACCTTTATTGTATGAAATTAAGCTTTTCAATTCTTATTATTCTTTTATTGCTGACATATTCTCGTGTTCTCCACGGACAAACTGCAAAAGAATATGAAGAGCTTGCCGACAAATATTTTACTGCGGCAAAACATAAAAAGGCGGCTAAAACATTAGAGAAAGCAATAGCATTGGACAAGAAAAACCCGGACCTATATGTAAAACTTGCCGAAATATATTCCTATTCCCTTAATCCCGATAAATTTAAAGATCATCAAAAAATAACACTTACTTACAATAAAGCAATGGAGTTAGTTAATTGGTATGAGCCTGCGCTTTTATCACGTGCAAATTTTCACAACACTATGAGTGAGTATAGAGATGCTTTGGACGACCTAGATAGTTTACTTGTCAGATATAAAACGAACACTGATGCTTATTTGCTAAAGGCACAAATATATTATGGAAAGAAGGATACCGCGCATGGAAATGCAGCTTATCGAACAGCATTAAAAAATATTCCATCAAAAAATTTCTATGAAATTTATCTGGACAAAGCTCGCTATGAATTCAGATTGAACCTATACGACAATTGCATTTCGGATTATCTTACAACTTTAAAACTAATGGGCGGCGTTAGATTTTATTCTTACTGCGAATTAAGTTGGGCTTACCTAAATATTAACAAAACCGACAGTGCTTGCTACTATTACGATTTATGCCATGATGGTGTTAGATTAAATTATAAAATAGACAAAGATCAGTTAGATAAGGCTTGCTCAAAAAAATAATCTCTGTGACAAATTATTCTTTGCTCGGCAGACACTTGTACAGCGGACAGGTGGTTGTTGTGTAAGCAGGACAAGGGGGCACATACTTGTAACCGCGGCTAAATTTTCAAGCGGCTGACTTGTAAATCGAAACATTTCGTATCTTTATTTACGGTTTACTCGGGCGACACATTTCGGTTTCAAACCCGCTCGAAAAATTAGCCGCAAAACGTTAG
>OLKW01000178.1_pt1 | contig 29739 bp, 27 predicted proteins | sample 1604351 | NCBI WGS metagenome assembly OLKW01 (sample SAMEA104055714, study PRJEB20765) | soil metagenome | isolation source: soil
ATTTTTTTTGCTTAGTAAAAATAGCACCTATATTTATGCAGCAAGATGAAATTCCATTTTTATCATTGAGTTCTTCTCTAATAGTTAAGGATTTAAAATAATGTTTTATCGCCTCAGCATATTGATTTTGGTAACGATAAATTTCGCCCATGTTGTTATAAGAAAAAGCAATCCCTTCCTTATCACCAATTTCTTCTTCAATTTTTAAAGACTGCTCATAGTATTTTAGGGCTTCTTTATATTTACCTTGTTCATCATAAAGAACTCCAATGTTATTATAAGAAGTTGCTATCCCATACTTGTCTCCAATTTCTTCTTTTATTTTTAATGATTGTAAATTGTATTTTAATGCTTCCGGGTATTTTGCCAGATTATAATATACAGTTCCAAGATTATTATAGGAATTAGCAAGGCCTTCCTTATTTCCAAATTTTTCTTCCATCGATAAAGATTTCAGATAATATTTTAATCCCTCGGGGTAATTTCCTTGTTCGGTATATATCAGCCCGATATTATTATAAGAAGTAGCAATGCCCTTTTTATCGTCCAGTTCTTCTCTTATTTTTAATGCCTGCAAATGATTTTTTAATGCCTCCGCATAATTACCCTGATGCGTGTAAATATTACCTAAACTTAAATAAGAAATTGCTATACCTTTTTTAAATTGCAGTTTCTCTCCGAGTATTTTCGCTTCTGTAACATATTTAATTCCTCTTTCGTAATCTCCAATAACACAACCTTCTCTTGTAAGAAGATTTAAAGTATTTACACGATTGGTATCTTGTTTTTGTGTTTTTAATATATTTTGTAAAGAGTCAATCTTTGGGTTTTGCCCAAACACGAAAGAAGAAGTAAAAAGAAGAAATAGGATTAAACTCTTTTTCATTAACCGCAATTTACGCAAAAAATTACAACTATTTTTTTGGTTGAAATTTCAGAAAATCACCATCCACCACAAATAACTTAACACCATTTTTAGAACTCGTGCAATGAGAACTCAACTCATCCGATACCTGATAGCTCATTCCTTTTGAAAGTTTATGAATGCTTCCATCTGAAAGCTCGGTATCCATTTCTCCTTCTATGCAAAAAATAATATGTCCTTTTTCGCACCAATGATCGGCTTTGTAGTTTGCAGAATATTCAACCATTCTTATTCGCAACCCGCCAAACTGCTGCGTTTTCCAATAAGCTACACCGGTTTCTCCTTTGTGTTCTTCTGCGGGAATGTTTTTCCAATCTGTTATTTGAAATGGTATATTCATTGTATACTTTTTTTAAAGATAAAGATTTTCCTGAATACAATAAACCACAGAGAACATGGAGGAACACACACAGAGGTTTCACGGAGAATTATTTTGTTTGTTGAGTGTTATTAGGGAGAAAAGAATGCGGAGAATAGTCCCTTGGGGACAGAGGATTGTGTTTGTATTTGCGTGAAGGATGCAAAGGGCTTGGTTCTTTTGCCCTGTAATTATTTATTGGCAGTTTAATTATTCAGGGCAAAAAACGGAGCGAAGCGACCCCAGCGCAGCCTGACCCCGTCAGATCCTTCGCTTCGCTCTGGATGACAAAACAGCGAGCGGGGGCACGCCCTTATACTAACTCCTTATATTTATTTTTTCCAGGTTTTATACATATCCTGTTGCTTGGGTCTGTCTTTTTCTATTTCCCGTAAAGGCTCGCACTCTTTTAATGTTGCATACAAATCGGCGGGTAATTGCTGGTATAATTTTGTGCCTTCCGTTTTCCACTCAACCATGTCATCACTCACATCTTTTATAATTTTTGCGGGGTTGCCAACTACAATCTTCCTTGCCGGAATCTTCATTTCTGCCGGAACAAAACTTAAAGCACCTATTATACAGTTATCTCCAATTTCTACATCATCCATCAAAACAGCGTTCATCCCCACCAAAACATTTTTGCCTATGGTTGCTCCATGAATAATGGCTCCATGGCCAATATGAGCTGCTTCCATTAAAATAACGGTAGTTCCGGGAAACATGTGTATAGTGCAGTTTTCCTGTACATTGCATCCGTCTTCAATGATGATTTGACCCCAATCTCCGCGTATAGCTGCCCCCGGGCCAACATAAACATTTTTGCCTATTATTACATTGCCGGTTACACAGGCTTGTGGGTGTATAAAGGCACTTGGGTGTATTACAGGCTTGTATCCGTTAAACTCATAAATCATAGGGCAAAAGTCGACTTTTAAATGAATTTAAGCCTTAATTTTTCTTTTAAATAAAAAAATGTATCTTTGCGCCCTGTTAATAAGTTGATTTTAAATTTTTTATAGAATGACAAAAGCTGATATTGTAAACGAAATTGCGGAGAAGACAGGGGTTGAACGCATGGTTGTATTAAACACCTTAGAAACCTTCATGAAAGTGGTAAAAAGCAATATGACTCAGGGTAAAAATGTTTACTTGCGTGGTTTTGGAACTTTTTTATGTAAAAAACGTGCTGCCAAAATTGGTCGTAACATTACTAAAAACGAGGCGGTTCATATTCCGGCGCATTATATTCCTGCTTTTAAACCGGCGAAAACTTTTGCCGATAAAATTAAGAAAAACGTTAAAGTTGAAGAGAAAGGCGCATAATGAAATCTGTATCTAAATTACAGTATCTCATTATTGGCAGCTCAGTTTTATTATTTGTTCTTTTATTTATTGCCAATAAAAAACCGGAAAAAAAAGCTGAAGAGCAAATGCCCGGAAAGCGTAACGCAGAAGCGCTGGTAGATGTTAAAACTTTTGTCGATGCACAAATATCTGTAATGCCTGATAGTTTAAAAAAAACCTTCGGAGCCTTAGAGAAAAATGCAAAAGATACAGCGGGTTTAAATACACTGGCCAATTTTTTTAATAAACACGCAATGCCCGTTCCGGCAGCGTATTATTATGAAAAGAAAGTTGAGTTAATAAACACAACAAAAAGTTGGTTTGAAGCAGGTAACCGATACTTTTACTCGGTACGTTTTGTACGGGATAAAAATCAGGCAGCCGCACTTTACCAAAGTGCCATGCGTTGCTACGAAAAGTCTCTGCAAAAAAATCCGGATAATACAGAAGCTAAAATTCAGTTAGCATCGTGTTATGTGGAAGGAAGCCAGGACCCGATGAAAGGTATTACGATGCTGAAGGAAGTAGAAAAAACCGACAGCAGCAATATACAAGTGCAAATGGTTTTAGGAGGTTTCGCAGTAAAATCCGGACAGTTAGATAAAGCAGAAGCGCGTTATCTAAAAGTGCTGAAACTAAAACCTGATTACTTAGAAGCTTACCTTTTCTTAGCAGATGTCTACGAAAAGAAAGGCGACAAAAGTAAAACAATTGAAACACTGGAAAAATATTTGAGCCTAACGTCCGATAAAGAAATTAAAGAAGAAATAAAAAAGTATATAGAGCAATTAAAGAAAACTAATGTTTAACCGTTTTAACCTCGTCGTTTCAGGCGGGTTTGGAACATAAAAAATAAATTCTATGCCAAGCGGAAAGAAAAGAAAGCGCCATAAGATGGCTACCCACAAGCGTAAAAAACGCCTAAGAAAGAATCGTCACAAAAAGAAGTAGACGAATCGTATTCTGAATTTTATTAAATGCCTGTTTCCGGAAAGAAAAAATTCTTTCTGCATGGGTATTTAGTATTCACTTAAAATATTCATCGTGAGTTACGAACTAGTAATTAATAAAAACTCTAACGAGACTGTTATTGCCTTGCTTAACGATAAGCGCTTAATTGAGCTGCATCGCGAAAAAGGCAACGTGCAATGGGCCGTTGGAGATATTTATTTAGGAAAAGTTAAAAAAGTAATGACCGGACTCAACGCCGCTTTTATAGACGTTGGTTACGAGAAAGACGCTTTTTTACATTACCTCGACTTAGGGCCTCAGGCAGGTTCCTTAGCTAAATTTGTGCAGCAAACCCGTGCCGGTAAGCAAACCGTATCTAATCTTATGTACTTTAAAAATGAGAAAGATATTCCTAAAAACGGAAAAATAAACGACGCTGTAAAAAGCGGACAAGAAATCTTAGTGCAGGTTGCAAAAGAACCCATCTCTGCAAAAGGACCAAGAGTTACTTCCGAAATTTCAATTGCAGGAAGATACCTCGTGCTTATTCCCTTTTCTGATAAGGTTTCTATTTCTTCTAAAATACGCAGTACTGAAGAGAAACATCGTTTAAAAGAATTGATGAATACCATCAAGCCTAAAAACTTTGGCGTTATCATACGCACCGTTGCTGAAGGAAAAACTGTTACCGATATTGAAAGTGATTTAAATGATTTGGTAAAAAAATGGGATGATGCATACACTTCCCTAAAAAACTCAACACCTCCAAAACGTTTGTTAGGGGAAGTTGACAGAACCAATTCTTTGTTACGCGATATACTGAACGAAAAATTTTCTGCCGTTCATATTAACGATTCTCAAATAGCAGGAGAAATAAAAGGGTATTTGCAAAAATCTGCACCCGATCAATTAGAAATTTTAAAACCTTACTCGGGTAAAGTTCCCATCTTCGATCATTTTGGTATCGAGAAACAAATTAAATCACTGTTCGGAAAAACGGTGCATTTAAAAAGTGGAGCTTATTTAATTATTGAACATACTGAAGCTTTACACGTAATTGATGTAAACAGCGGTAACCGTGCAAAATCTACTGCTACGCAGGATGAGAACGCATTTGAAGTAAACTTAGAGGCCGCAGCAGAAATTGCACGTCAGTTACGTTTGCGCGATATGGGTGGAATTATCGTTGTTGATTTCATTGACATGCGCAGTATTGAAAACCGTAGAGCTTTACACGAAAAATTAAAAGAATTTATGAAAGCCGATAGGGCTAAACATAATATTCTTCCGCCAAGTAAATTTGGTTTAATACAAATTACCCGTCAACGCGTTCGCCCCGAAATGAATGTTGATGTGCAGGAGGTTTGTCCGAGTTGCCAGGGTACCGGCAAAGTACAACCAAGCGTATTGTTCGTTGACCAGATTGAAAGTGCTTTGCGTTTCATTGTTAAAGAGCAAAACTTTAAAAAGATTTCTCTTTGTGTACATCCGTACATCGAAGCATTCATAAATAAAAAAGATTCTCTATTTAAACCAAGTCTGTTAAAAAAATGGAGTAAAGAACTGGGTTGCAAGATTGATTTACGCAGCATGGCTTCTTTCGGTTTTATGGAATACAAGTTTTATAATGAATTGGAAGATCAGATAATGATTTAACCTTCTCCCCTCTCCTTTCAGGAGAGGGGTTGGGGGTGAGGTCGAATGTTAAAAGCCTTTCGCATATGCGGAGGGCTTTTTTATTTTCAGAAAATAAAGTAATTTCGTTTGTAATATTAAAGGTGCTGATGAAAACAAAATCATTTTTATTTTCCCTCTTACTCCTAAGCAATTTCTGCTTTTCGCAAGATGATAATGCCGATACCCCTCCTGTAACCAACAAAAGCACAAAAGGATTTCATTTGGGTATTTACACAGGCACTTTGTTTGCCAATAAATACACCGCCAGTTTATACGATGGCTATGGTTGGGATTGGAACGGGAATAAAAACAGTTTTTACAACAGTTTTATCTATAACAAAATATGGATTGAATATGGCGCACACGGTGCTTTTAGCGGTCAGCCCGATCGTATTGCAACAGCCCTTGGTGTGCAACATACCGATTGGTTTTTTGATGAAACAGATATGCCGCGCCCCAATAGTTTAAAATACAATATTGCTTTTTTAGTGGGTTTGCAAGGCCGTTATTGTTTCGATAAAAAAAGTGCGGTATTATTCAGCGTCAATGGTTCTAAACTAACCGTTAACGGCGATTTTCAAATTACTGTGACTCCTATTTCGGCACAAACAGGTATACCGGGTAATACTAATTACAGAACATTTTCTATTGTTGGCGGCGAGCAACGCATGATATTTCAAACCGGTTACCAGCGTATAATGGGTGATGATCCTAAACTTAATTTCCTGTGGGAAGCAGGACCTGTTGTAACTTTAGTAAAATTTGAAAGAAATCTAATTAATATTAGTGGTCTAACCATTCCACTTACCACTTATTACAATCCATACGGCATGGCTTTATATAATGCCAGAAATCTTACCGGTGTTGGCTTTGGTGCCTTTGCAGGTTTGGGCATGAATATTAGTATCAGCCCTAAGTGGACTATACAACTTGTTTATGACGCTTCCTTCGAACAAATAAAACTGGGACAAGGCCCTAAGCTTAAATTACAGCACGCTATCGGTTTCAGGGCTTATTACAATCTCTAACCTTTCTATTCCGATTTTTTTAACCACATAGAAAATAGATAGTTTTTAGCGTGAAGGATACATAGGAAAATTAATTTTCTGTCGCAGAGCGCTATGTGAAACTATCCTTTCTTTAACCACTCCTACAACCTATGTATCTATGTGGTTTACATTCGGTACACCCTCTTCTGCTGGAGGAGAAAAATACAAAACAAAAAACCCCACTCTTTCGAGTGAGGTTTCAAAAAAATAGTTTAAATTTTATTTAGTTACCTGAACAGTAGAAGAAGCTTTTGCTTTACAGTGCAAAGTTTTAAAATAATAACTAAGTGTTAAACCCGCATAGTTGTTATAATTTGTAAAGCTATGGTTGTAGGTTTGTCCGTTTACATTATAGGTAACAGTAGAAGTAGCCAAAGGAGTAAAGCCTCTGTTAAAATAAGCGGCTAAACTAAGCATAGTACCTCTTTTGTAAATTTTCTCAACGCCAAACATAAAATGTCCGTTTAATACAAGAAAAGAACTTGACGATATGCTTTGAGTCATATCAGCTGCAGTAGTTAAACCCATTTTAGCTGCTTCAGATTGTGATGCATGGCTATCATTACTTTTAAATGTTGAAGAACCTCCAACTAAAGATAAACCTCCACCAACAAACCATCTAACATTTTTGCAATTAGGATTGAAGTTGTAAATAGCAGTAAGAGGAATAGTAGTAAGACCTGTACTAACCTGATTCATCATAAAATGACTTTTAGGTTGCATTAAATTATAATCGCGAGCCATAGAGTATTGAAAACCTAAACTTGAAAAATTTAAGCCCGTTTGAATACTCCAATGGTTAGTAAGTTGCTTACGGAACAAAACACCAATCATTCCACTACCATATTTTTCATGCATAAACAATGCGCTGGCAGTACTGCTGCCTCCGCTAAAAGTAGAATTGTTTCCAAAAGAGCCTATTGTTGCACCTATTCTCCAGCCGTTTTGCGCAGAAACGCTTGCACAAATGGCAAAGGCTACTGCAAGGGTCAATAATTTTTTCATTGGGTTTATTTTTATTGGTTTTGTGGTTTGATGCCAAAAATTAAAAAAGGTTTAGCCGAGTTTAATTATTTATACCAAATTTAAACTAAAAAGAACCGAAAAGCAATATTGGCATACTAAATTTAACAAATGTTATTGACCTCCCGGGCGTTGGGTAGCTCCACTATTATCTCTAAATGAGTTTTTAAGCGAAAAGGACATAGTATAATTCATTCTAAACCGTACATATTTATTGTCTTTAATAGCAGGTTTCCATTTTGTAAGGCCAATAACCCTAAGCGCTTCTTCATTGCAACCCCCGCCAATTCCTCCGTTTTTTATGCGAATGTTAGATATCATCCCATCTGGCTCAATAATAAAACTCATTGCTATATTTCCTTCCAAACCTTGCTGACGTGCAATTTCGGGGTATTCAAGATTTGAGTAAATAAACTCCTGAAATGTTTTTTCGGAATTAAAAAAAGAAGCGCCCTTATCTGCTTTTTCATAGATTCCAAGCGATGTATCTCCGGGCATATCTGTAAACAAGGCTTTATCATATCCCCGTTCTTTCACCCATTTTTTATATTTAGATGTTGAAAAATTAATTTCTACTGAGTAGTTTACATTTACCGGAATACCCTCTTGATTGGACGGAAACCATTCTATCAGGCTTATTAAACGTAAAGCTTCATTGTCAATAGCCGTTGTTACAGATTCTACAATTTTTGCATTTGTTCCTTTTCCCTCTTTAGTAACCACAAACGCAACAAGAACTTTGCCTTCTGTTTTCTCTTTCATTTCTTGCTGTGGATAAACCAAGTGGTCATGCAAAAATCTTTTCCATTCAGATTTCCCTCCATAAACTCCCGGAAAATTATCTAAATTAAAATTATAGGCGTGGTCTGCATATTGGCCAAAACCCAAACAAGAAATAAATAAACTTAGAAAAAGAAATTTCACTTTCATTAAAAATATTTTTTTATTTCGTTCAAAAACCATTCGGGTGGTGGACAAGGTTTGTTCTTTTCTCTATCAATAAAAACCAGTGTAACATGACCGATATTTAAAAGTTCTTTCTGAGCATTAAAGCATTCGTAATGAAAAGTAAATCGTACAGAGGGCAGTTCTTTTATGGTTGTTACAACCGTAATTTCATCATCGTAATAGGCAGGTTTTTTAAATTGTATGGCAAAATCAACCACAGGCAACAAAATACCTTTGTCTTCCATTTCCTTATAACTAAATCCGGCTTTGCGCAAAGCCTCTACCCTGCCCACTTCATAATATTGCGCGTAGTTTCCGTAATAAGCATAACCCATTCGGTCGGTTTCTCCGTAACGCACTCTTAAAACTGTTTCAGCTTTTAACATATTGGTAACAAATTTAGTTTTTCTCTTAACATGAGTACACTACATTTGCATAAATGTTGACCTCACCCCCAACCCCTTTGAAAGCAAGTGTCTTTTCCTCTTTTGCGCCTTCGAATCCTACGGATTTCCACAGGAGAGGGGAGCAAATACATCCCAAAAAGAATAATCCGTATAAAATTTATGGTTTTGTACTTTTATTTTTTACTTCTATTTTATTAATTACTTCCTGCAAACATTTAAGAGTCCAAAAAACCGAAACCCAACATTTTGTAATTGCGCAACCCGAGGTCGATTCTCAAATTGTAAAACTTATTTTACCTTATAAAACTCCGCTCGATACAAAAATGAATGAGGTAATTGGTTTTGCACCCGAAGCACTCATAAAAAAATCGCCCGAAAGTAATTTGGGGAATTTTTTTGCAGATGCCCTTTTTATAAGATCCAAACAAATTCCCAATACAGATACAGCACACTTAGTAGCCCTATTTAATTCGGGGGGATTGCGTACCGCTGTACCCGAGGGCGATGTACACGTACGGAACATGTTTGAGTTAATGCCCTTTGAAAATGAATTGGTCTTGCTTCCCTTAAAAGGCTCGCAACTACTATTGGTTTTAAACGCAATTGCAGATAAGGGTGGCGCACCGCTTGCAGGTTTACGATTAAAAATTGTAAATCATAAAGCGGAAGAAATTTATGTTCACCAAACTGCCTTAGACACAACTATTGTTTACACCATTGCCACCAGCGATTACTTGGCAAACGGGGGCGATAAATTTTTTAATATAGAAGCGCCAAATAGTTTTACAAAAACAAATTTATTGCTGCGCGATATTTTAATTGATTATTGCAAGAATCTTTACCAACAAAAAAAACCTATAACAGGTCTCATCGATGGGAGAATTTCAACAACAAAATAGGCGCGATTTTTTGCGTTATATGATTGGTGCTGCTGCTTTGTACGGCGGCGGGGTTAAATTATTGGGACAAGAAACCCTCTTTAAAAAAGGAATTACAAAACTTACTATTTTGTATACCAATGATGTGCATAGTCGTATTGAACCTTTTCCCGATAACGACCCTAAGTATCCTAACCAAGGTGGATTTGCGAGAAGAGCAGCTCTCATTAAAAAAATACGCAACGAAGAAAAAAATATTTTGTTGTTAGATGCCGGAGATATTTTTCAGGGTACTCCTTATTTTAATTTTTATGCCGGAGAATTAGAATACAAACTCATGAGCGCCATGGGTTACGATGCTGTTACATTGGGCAACCACGATTTTGATTTGGGTTTAGATAATGTTGTAAAACAAATGCCGCACGCTAATTTTAATTTTGTTTGCGCTAATTATAATTTTAAAGATACAGTGCTTGACGGAAAGATAATTCCTCATAAAATATTTCATAAAGACGGGATTAAAATAGGCGTGTTTGGTTTAGGAATTGAGTTAGAAGGTTTGGTAGACAAAAAAAATTACGGAAACACAAAATACCAAGACCCCATTGAAGAAGCCAAAAAAACAGCCGCTTTTTTAAAGAAAGAAAAAAAATGCGATTATGTAATTTGCCTCTCGCATTTAGGTTACAGCTATCGCGAAAAAAAAGTAAGCGATATGGATTTATCGGCACAAACCTGCGATATTGATTTAATTATTGGCGGACATACTCATACTTTTTTAGAAGAACCTAAAGTGAAAAATAATTCGCAAAATAAACCCGTTTATGTTACACAGGTTGGCTGGGCAGGTATTTGGTTAGGAAGAATAGATATTTTTTTTAGTGCCGATAACAATAAGCAGACTTCTGTAGCATCCGTTGTAAAAATTAACGGAGATATTGGTTAGCCGCTTACTACTTACAGCTTGTAAATTTATTTCACTAAATTAATTATTCCTTGATACTGGTGATGCTTTCCAAAAATATCATCCAGTTGTACTTTCCATACGTATACATCTTCCTGAACTATCTCGCCCTTTTCTTTTACTCTGCCATCCCAACCTTTATAAGGATTTTGCGTTGTAAAAATCATATTTCCCCAACGATCAAACACCCATAGGTTATACGTTGAATTATTCCATCCTTCTCCCACCGGCAAAAATTGCTGATTGGTATTGTCATAGTTAGGGGTAAATGCATTAGGCGCATAAAAAGTATATAAATCGTTTACAATAATTAATTCCATTATAGTATCGCGGCAACCTTGCGGGGTTTCTGCAATGAGTACAACAGGATACGTGCCGGGCGCAGTATACGTGTGATTAGGATTTTGTGCTGTGGATGATGATGACCCATCGCCAAATGTCCATTGCCAACTGTTTGAGTTTACTGATTGATTAGTAAAAATTACCTGCGGGTTTAAAATATCTGTCGGATTAGGAGAAGCTGCAAATAATGCCTGTGGAACAGGAAAAATATTTACAACATTGCTGTACGTTACTGTACTTGCACAACCAATAGTTGTAGTGTAAGACAAAGCAATGTTAAACGAACCCGCTACTGTATAACAGTGTGTTGGGTTTATCTGAGTAGAAATACCACCATCGCCAAAATTCCATTGACAATTTACTAAACCCGTTGGATTGGTAAAATTAACACACAGTGGTGCGCAACCTGATGCAGGCACCGGAGGTGGAATTAAAGGAGGAGGTGTTACATTTACCAAACCTGTATCACTTGCAGAAATTGCAGTACAACCATCGCTAACAGTAACCGTAAAGATAGTTGTGCTTGCCGGCGATACTGCTACGCTGTTTCCGTTTAAATTACCGGGCATCCAATTATAAGTATATGTACCGTCTCCGCCGGAAGCGCTGGCTGTAAGAGTGCCTGTGTTTCCTGCACAAATATATGCATCGCCAATTGTTACTTGTAATGGCGGACGTACTGCAACAACTATAGAATTATCAGTTACCGTACAACCATTTGCATCTGTAGCAACAACTGTATAAGATGCCGCCGAAGTAGGAGAAACAACATATGGATTTCCTATAAAGGCACCGCCATCCCAAATATAATTATAAGGAGCTGTTCCACCTACAGCAACCGCGTTGAGTGTGTAGCTTTGTCCTGCACAAATTACTCCGTCAATCACGCTCACAGATAATGTTGCAGGTTGGGTAATGCTTAGGGTTGAAGTAGCTGTGCAACCAATTCCATCTGTAACAACGCAAGTATATGTACCCGCAGAAATATTTATCGCAGAAGAATTTGTTCCTCCAAAAGGCGACCATGAATAAGTAAATGCACCCGTTCCGCCACCTGCAACAACTGTTGCGCTACCGTTACTTAATCCGTTACACGTAACACTGGTAGTTGTAACAGTTGCTGTAATGGAAGGAGAATTGAGAACAGCTAAAGTAGCTGAGGCCACACAACCATTTATATCGGTACCGATAACCGTATAATTTGTACTTGTTCCTGGATTAGCAATTACGACGGAACCTGTAGTTGCGCTTAATCCTGTTGCGGGAGTCCAGCTATAAGTATTAGCACCGCTTGCGGATATAGTTACAGAAGTACTCGAACAGCTCGAAGCGTTATTGACGGTAACAGTTGGTGATGGATTTACGGTCACTGTTGAAGTTCCCGGTATTGCAGAACAAGTTCCAACTCCTCCCGTCACTGTATAAATTATTGTTGATGTTGCATTGCAAGTAACAACACTTCCGCTCGAAGTACTTAAACCTGTTGCGGGTGTCCAAGTAAAAGTTGTTGCACCGTTTGCTGTTAATGTAGCAGAAGTTCCTGTGCAAATTGTAGCTGAGTTTACTGTTATAGTTGGATTTGAAACTACATTTACGCTTACGGTATCTGTAGCAGCACAGGTTCCGGCACTCACAATAACAGTATACGTTCCGCTGTTACCAAGTGTCGCACTTGCAATAACCGGATTTTGTATGTTGTTTGAATAACCTCCCGGACCACTCCAGCTATAAGTTGTTGCAGTTGTTGTTACGCCTAAATTAAATGATTGTCCTACACAAACAATTGCAGAGCTCGTAGTTGCATTTGCAGAAGGACCTGCGTTTACTGTGATAACAGTAGAATCTGAAGAACCGCAACTTCCTCCAATGGTGTATGTGATAGTAAATGTTCCTACACCTGCTACCGCAGGATCAAAAGTTCCGTTAGTTGCATTTGTAATTCCTGTTCCGCTCCATGTACCACCGGCCACAGAAGCATTTAAATTTGTTGCAAGATTACCACTGCAAAAAGGTCCCGCAGGAGTTACAGTTACACTTGTTGAATTTGTAACCGTTACGCTTATACTACTCACAGCACTGCAACCATTTGCTGTTACTGTCACAGTATAAACACCGCTGTTAATTGCAGCAGCAGTAGTTATACTTGGACTTTGAATAGTACTTGTAAAAGAATTCGGACCACTCCAACTAAAAGTTGTTGCAGTTGTTGTTACACCTAAACTAATTGTTTGTCCGGTACAAACTAAAGCAGTTCCTGTTGCAGTTGCAGTTGGAATTGCATTTACTGTTACTGTTGAAGTTGCTGTTGATGAACAAGTACCCGATGCTCCTGTTACGGTATAAATTGTGGTGGTAGTTGGTGTAGCAGTAACAGTTGCACTTGATGTAGAACTTAATCCTGTTGCGGGAGTCCAACTATAAGTTGTTGCACCGCTAATTATTAATGTTGCAGGATTACCGGCGCAAACTGTTGTACTGTTTACAGTAAGTGTTGGTGTTGAAGTTGTAATAACACTTGCAGTAGCAGTTGTTGTACATGAATGTGCATCGCTTACGGTAACGGTATAGGAACCCCCTCCAAGATTAGTTGCTGTTGCAGCGGTACCTCCGCTTGGTGTCCACGAATATGTATAACCTGCGGTACCGCCACTTGCCGCCACGGTTATATTGCCGTTGTTTGCTCCGCACGAGGCAGGAGATGTAGCAGTAATACTTGCACTTAATACAGTGGGTTGTACAATATTTACGGTGACTGTTCCGGAACATCCGCCCCCACTGGCAGTAACTGTATAGATGCCGGCTGCTAATCCGCTTTGCGTGGCTCCGTTTAAATTACCGTTTTGCCAAGTGTATGTATATGTTCCCGCAGGCGTTGCATTTACTGTTGCAGTTCCGGTGCCGGCACCAAAACAAGTTACACTTTGTGATGATACAACTGAAACAGTAGGAATAGTACAAGAAGTTGTACATGTTGGAACTGAACCACTACTTGTAACAGTATATGAATTTCCTGCACTGTCAAAAACTTTTACCGGGTAAGAACCGGGTGTAAATGTTGAAGTGCCTGTTGCAATTGTTGTCCAACTGGTAACAGTAGTTGAACATCCGGGAGGAAAATTACAACCTATTGTACAGGCCGCACAACTTGAAACAGTTGTTTGAGTTTGCCAGGTGTAACCCGGTGTTCCGTTAGATACAGTTAAAGTTGCTCCGTTAATACAAACGCTTAAGGAAGCACAAAGATTAACTACTATTTGTATAGAATCTTTTCCGCAAGCAAGTGTGTAAACAATGTTATGTGTTCCTGCTCCGGCGGTTGCCGGATTAAATACACCCGATGCATTAACGCCTGCTCCGCTCCATGTTCCACCGGCTGTTGCCGTTGTAAGAGTGTAAGATGGATCTGTTGTACAAAACGGACCGGCAGGGCAAATTGTAGCATCACAACAAATTAATGTCAACGGGTTACATGCTGTCATTGGGATAGACTGCACATATCCCGTACGTGCTGTATTAGTACCAATCCCGGTTGCTCCGCAAACAATAACATTTCCGACAGTGCTGACAGCAACATCATAAACATGAAAAGGTAATGCGGTAGAAGAAAGTAAAGTTAAATTAGCATCATACTTTACTACCTGGTTTCCTGAACCTACGTAAACATTCCCGCAAGTGTCAATATCAATTCCGCTGTTACCAATTTGATTTCTTCCACCGGAGGAAGTTGAAAGCCCTCCCGGAATTGCAGCCGAACCCAAAACTGCACCTGTAGCAAGTGATCGTTTCTGAATGGTTGTTCCATTGGAAGTATAAACAAAGTTTTTATTTGCGCGTATAGATTTAATGCCGGCATTGCCATTTGGCGGACGATAGTTTTCGCATTTGTATCCTAATGTATAACCACTGCTGATCGCAAATATTGGTTTGTTACTGGGACAAACGGAGAAGTTCTGGTCAATACATCCAATAGTATCCAAAGTAAGATAGTAATATCTACCATTAAACGATGATGTCAAAGATCTTCCCTCATTAATAAGAAAACCTTGCATGGCTCCAATGTTTTTTTTACTTGTGATGCTTCCGTTGGTTGTATTAATATCAAAGATGCATCCATTAAAACTAGCGAACCCTGCACCTGTTGTCCCAGCTACGATCAACTTGGTTTGATCACAATTAAACGAAATACTCCAATATTCATCCGTGCTGCCACCACCGGCTGTATATGACCATACTACTCCACCAGCATTATTAATTTTGTTTAAAGCGGCTACTGAACCGGATGTTACATAACTATTTCCTGCCAGATCAGTGGCAAGGGTTCCTAACCATTCATTAGCCGTATCCCAAGGTGTAACGTAAGTCCATTGTAATGCGCCGGCTGCATTGTATTTTAATAATTTCATAGGAGAATCACCACCAATAATGTACACGTTTCCGGCACCGTCTCTCTCACATTCCCAAACGCCGTTTGAGCTTCCAAGAGTTGGAGTTTGAACCCATGGGTCAATGACTACTGTTTGATTTTTGTTGTAATTTTCTAATTGAAAGGAAATTGATTTTCCGTTTCTACTAAACTTGGAAGAAATTTTGGAGGACATATTTCCTTGATAAAATGTTTGAGGTGCATGTTCTACTATGTAACCAAATTTTGTGGAGACAAACATATCTCCTGCTTCATTCAGTTTAAGTTTACCGGAATAATTCATTTTTATCAATGAAACATCAGCACCGGGGTGAAGAATGATGGAGTATTTAATTCCTTCTACGGGATGAAAAACATATTCCACATCTATATTCGGATAAAGATTTTTGTAGGTTAGTTTTTTATACCCATAAATATAATTGGCATTTCTTTTACCGCCATCCTCATCAAAAGAATAACTAAAATATTCCTCCGATTTATTTTCTGAAATTATTTCTACATTTTCATTGGCGCCTTCCCATTCTACACTAACAAAATCTGTCCTGAAGCTGACTTTTTTCTCTTCTCTTTCTTTCTCTAAATATTCTTCAATGCTTTTAATTTTTCCTTTCTCACGCTCTCTTTCTTCTTCATTCTCCTCTTTATTTTTTTTTATTTCCTTGAAATTGTAAATAATTCCTTTAGAGGTAAATAAAATTTGTGTAGAACCTTCATCGTAAGCATAATGGACGGATGATTTTATACCGGCGGAAACGGGAAGTTTAAACTGCCCCTTGTTTTCAATAAAAAATTTTGAAGGTTGCCAAGCGGCAGCCCAACTAGTAGTTGCATTTTGCGCGGCTAAGCCCTGTGCCCTTACTGCAAAAATACTTAGCATTAGAAACAAAAAACTTAGAAAAATTGTTTTAATAATGTTTCTCTTCATTAGTAAATAGTCTTCTTTTTTAGTAAATAACTTTGTTACTTGCAATTAGTACTCAACATATATTAATCCAAATAACGTCTAATTCAAAATTAAAGAAAAAAAATTGTGTTTCTACATAAAATAAGTGCTTATTATTGGAAGTCAGTTATATAGTTAGCAAGGAAAGTTGCAAAAATAAAAAACCCTGTAAAACTATTGTTTCACAGGGTAAGTTCTTTTTAATGTGTCTAAAAGTGATGATTAGATACTTATTTTGTGATCCCGCTGGGATTTGATTTTCAATACGTTATAAGTTTAACGTAATGGTTATCATAAAAATAAAATACTAAATATTTTTTGTCCACCTCAAGGACACTTCGCTTCCCATTCCAAATTTAAGCTATTCTTTTCTAATCACGCCAGTTCTGGCATTCGATTTTGTGCTCGAAAAAAAATAAAACACCCCAAAAAAGGTATACCCCCGGCCATCATTTTTAAAAAATATTTTCGGAAAACATACAACTTAATTTTTTTTCGAGGTATAAGTAATATGGGAAAAACTAATCCTTTTATAATTACTTACTTTTTTATTAAACCGACTAGAAAAAATAAAACCGGTTTTTGTCCTATTTTTTGCCGACTCTCTCAAAACGGTAAAAGAATTGAATTTACAATTAAACAAACTGTTAATCCTGCACTTTGGGATCAAAAGAGGCAAAGGACAAAAGGCAATAGTGAGGCGGCGCGTACATTAAACTATTATCTGGATAGTATGTCGGCCAAAATCGCCAATATTTACAGCGGTCTATTATCGGAAGGCTTCGTGTCACTGGAAAGGGTGTATGAGAAACTTACTGATAAACCCACAAAGTTTACATTACTGACAGCATTCGATGTAATTTACGAGGAGAAGCAGAAACTGCTAAATATTGAAATCGGTTTACCGAGGCTGAAAAAATACGGTGCGGCTAAAAAGAAGATTGAGGCCTTTCTTAAAGAAGGCTATAATAAGAAAGATTTAAACCTGTATGATCTAACGCCGGAGTTCATCACCCGGTTTGAAACTTACCTACTTACCAATAATTGCCAAAGAAATACAGCAAACAACTATCTCAAAATCTTAAAAACCTGTACACGCAGGGCATTTCAAAACGGTTGGGTTACACATAATCCTTTTGAGTTTCATAAATGTAAATTTCAAAAGATAAAACGCGGGTATTTAACGGAAGAAGAGATTAACAGAATCATAAACGCACCTATTGAAGACTCACAATTGGATTTAACGCGCGACATATTTTTGGTTTCGGTATTTACGGGCATGGCCTATTCGGATGTTTACCAATTAAAGAAGGAGAACTTCGAGAAAGGTAATAATGGTAAAGAGTGGATTATCATCCACCGTAAAAAGACCGGTGAGCGCTCCACCATTTTATTACTGGATATACCGAAGGCCATATTAAAAAAATACGAAAACCATCCGTTAACGGCCAAGAATGGAAATTTACTTCCGGTTTTATCCAATCAACGGTGTAACATTCATTTAAAATTAATAGCGAAATACGCGAAGGTAGATAAGCGATTGTCCACTCATATAGCCCGTCACACTTACGCCACAACAGTTGCTCTACTTAACGGTCTCAGCATGGAGGTAATTTCAAATAACCTAGGCCATGCTTCCACACGCACAACAGCAATTTACGGTGAGGTGGTACAAGAAAAGATTGGTAATGAGATGCAAGTATTAAAAGAAAAGGTAGCAGGTACCTACACATATCCTGCGGCGCTCCATCCGGTAGCGTAATTAATACAAACCGGCCTAAAAAATTACGTCAAATGAATGAACGTAGAACTGATTACAAAAGAAGATTTTGAGAAATTCAAAACTGAATTACTCTCAGAAATTAAATTACTGCTAAAAACGGAGTTGCCGGTTCCGGTAACACCAAAGGTAGATTCCGAAACCTGGATCAAAAGCCGTGCAGCTTTGAAACTGCTAAATTGCTCCGAGTCAACACTACAACGGTTACGAATAACCGGCGGAGTAAAGCATAAAAAAATTGGTGGCAGTTATTATTATTTGGTGGAATAATAGTCAAGTTATTAAAAAACTTCAAAAATTACGGTACTTATTGTGAGTGTTGTCGTTTTGATTTTCCGTCATAAAGTTAAGGACATGATTAAAGTAATATTGATAAGACATTTGTATTTTGAGCATTAACCCTAAACTTATTCAAAAATAATTTTAAGTGTTTTGTGACCAGACGGGCATGAATCTGCTAGCTCCTTTTTATGCTTCTCCATTGTATAATCACCAAGCAACTTTGCAGGTGCAATAACTACCGGGATATATTCGGTGTTAATTACGTTACACACAGTATTTAGGCTTGGTATAGAAACTGTCAATGTATAGAAATCACTACAGATTTCCTTCATAAAGAGCGAAACAATTTCAGTAAATTTTGGAAACTCATTTACAGGGAAGGCCGCGTAAAGTACTCTTTTCGACTTCCAAGTATCGTGATATACATTGAATTGTTTTTGGAAATTTTGAGCTGCTTCTTGAAATATTGGCTCAGTTAGCTTATCATCGCGCCATCTTCGTTGCAGTTTCACTACTATTAAGTGATTAAGAAGGGTTGTGTTAACAATGAGCGTTTCATTTTTTGCCTGAGTTGTTTTTGATTTTTTATTTTTCATAGTTTATATTTTATTAATTAGATTTCAATTATTTCGGTCTGCTATTAGTTTGACCCATGTTGTTAATTTTACAGCTCTCAATAAAATCCTCCATCCTTACTTCGTCGAAATCATTGAAACATTCCTCAATGTGTTCCCGCGAAAGTTCATAAGGTAACGCCCACCAAAACTCTTCATCAGTAAGTTGATTGACAGTTTTCCAAAATAGTGTTTTTGTTTCTTCCGATTTTTTCATAATTAATTCTTCTTCGGTTAATTCGTGTACTTTCTTTTTGTTGTTCATTTTATTTATTTTTAATTGTTTACGTTTAAAATTTTAAAAGAGTTTGCCTCTTTCAAAATTTTCAATTTTAATGTTGGGCTGAATTCCAGTGTTCTCCAATATTATCCTATCACAGACTGACTTTACTAAAGAAATATTGTCTTTTAAGGAAATTGCACAATCGTGAATTGTAAAAATTGGTTCTACACCTAAAGCATGCAGCTCAGGACAAATCAGGTCGAGGAACAGATAGCGTTCCAGGCACTGCAATAATATTGAGAACGAAGTGTGGTTTTTATCTTTTAGTAAGAAAATTGCTCGGTAAACGCTGGGAAAATGTTTCTTAAATATTTGTTTCAGATACCGGCGGTAATCGCTGATGCCATTGCTGTGATTCTTACAATAAAAAAAGATTATCATTTCTTTTTTTATAACATCCCTGTTTACAATGGTTGGCATATTTTGTAACACTAAAATTTTATTTAGCTCCACCTGAAAGAACTCGTAAAATCCTTTTTGCTGAACTAATTTTATGTACAGATCCAAATCATTTCCACATTGGTAAGAGCTTTGCAATTCTTTGAAGCTATCCATGATCATGTGCCGGACTTTTGCGGTGCAGGATTTTAATGCGCGTTTTATAAAATCGTTATCAGGGTCATACATTTTATTTTTTAGAAATGCTCCTAATAGAAATGGCTGTGATGCTGAAAGGTCGGCTGCTGAGAGCGAAGCTCCGTCATAGCTCAGATAACCCCTTGCGTTCTTCTTAAGGTTGCTTAAATTTGTGTAAAGACGATTGGAACTTGTATTACCAACGCTAAAATAAAATTCTTTATTATGAATCATGGAAGCTGACATTAATAAAGCTCTTGGTTTTTTAAGATCAACTTCAAACAGTGCCGGTATGTCACTAAATACAATTTCCAATTCCTGTTCAATGGCCGGGTAATCAATTTTTAATTTAGCATTAAAAAACTTTTTTAAGTACCCATACCGACGTGTGGCTTTGGCCGCTACTTTTTTATAGGCTTTGAAATGTCGGGCAATAATTCTTTTATCAGTTATTTCTACTTCTTGTAAAGCACCAGTATAAGGTTCACAAAAACTGTAAGCGATGGATTGCTTACCGACCACATAGTGGCCATTAGTTTTTAAAATTTTACTGTTAAGCAAATAGCGTTTAATAATATTGAAATTGGTTATTACTTTTATCATGGTATCAAAATGAATTGGCACCGGATTTTCAGAATTTTGTTCGCGGTCAAAAGCGACACGACTTGTTAGAAAACCCAACACATATTGTAATCTATCGATAGTAACCCCTTTGGGGAATGGGTATTGGTTTCTTATTACTGACCAGTTGATATTTCTTGGAATGAATCTTTTCATTATATGGGTTTTATTTTGTTGTGGAATTTTATTGGTTGCATGTTAATAGATTTTTATTTATAATGTAGATGTGCAATGAATTCGTTTAAAGTTTTTGGGAGAGCATCTGTTGAATTTAAACAGTACTCTAATTCGCGTTCTATCTGAAATTTTATTTCTCCAAAACGCAGGGTGCAATAATACTTTCCGTCCAATTTTTCTAGAAACATATAATTTTCACCGCCGTGTTCTATTATTATTCTTGCTGCAATAAGTAGGCTTAGAGCGAATAAGAAGCCAAAACTGTACGGATTTTCATTCTCTACTGAATTAGTAAATTCGATCTCAAATCGTTCCATCTTACTAGGGGCTGTTCGGATTGAATTTAAAAGTTTGCTAATTCCTGAAATAATCTCTTTCGAAGTATTGAAGTGATTACAATAGCCAGATTGCTCTAAAAAACGTCGGATTTTAAACCCAATCTCACCTACTAAAAATGTGGTAGATTTAGGAAAGAAAAACGCATTTGGCCCTTCCATGTCATTAATAATTTCATTTGTGTCAGGTTTTCTCATTTTTTTATGTTAATTGTTTCTTTTAATTGATTTTCCATGTTTCTAATTTTTATTTTGAGTTCTGCTTATTAATTTTGTTTCTGTTATTTGAAAGTTTTCTTAATAACGTTCCGGATTCCACGTGCTTGTCAAAAATATTATCAACTACATCTCCATCTATAACTAAATCATTCTTTTGAATTATATAATTTGAAAGTTCAGTAATGGCTCGCCATTCGTGTTTGCCTCTAATTATTTTTCGTGTATCCTGAAACATCAAATACAACCAAAATAGGTCGTAACGATTTTTATTAATGAGTTTATTCGCATTGTGCATTTCAATCCATAGCCTGTTGTAATCATTTTCGTTTGAATTTTTTGAATTAAATAATGGCACACCGGTAATGCGCATCTTTCTATATTTATATTCAGCAGAGTAACCGCTCAAGCACTTGTAAGCAAATTTTGTCATTGAATTAGCTAACCGTGTTTCATCTGTAAACTGCATCGTTGGCGTACAGGCATTAACATTTACCCTACCGCTACCGGCATTGTCTACAATTATGGATTGAATATTATATCCAAGCAAATAATATAGCAGGGCGTGTCCTGCTTCGTGAAATGCCGCAAATATTTTTTCTTCGTTAGTCATGTTGTCAATTAATAATTGTTTAATTTGTAAGGACAGTTTTGCCAAAAGGTTTTTTTATAATCTTCTTCGTTAAACTGCGTGTAGTCTTGCAGCAACTCCCACTGCTTCGAAGTATAAAAAATTACATTTAGCCCCGTTTTATTTGGTATTCCTATATACAGAGTAAAGAAATCATTCAGATTATATGTTGAAATGTATTCTTCCGCAACTGCCTTTAATTCATTTGCTCTGTCCGCAGGCCAAATAGTATGAGATTGGTAAACGGATGTGCTCCAAATAGGATTATAGCTTGAAAATAATTTTCTGAACTCAATTTCTCTTTTGTCGTCGCCCCAAAGTGCTGCGTGGTGACATTCAAACGTTATTAAATAGTTGGCGTCGCTGATGTAACTGGTATCGTTTATAAACCCGTTCTTTAAAACGTTTCTCCGGCTCTCTCTGTAGACCTGAGATGAGAACCCACCCTTTAAGGGGCTTTTTGGAATAATTGATTTTCGTTTCATGTTATGTTATTTTTATTAATTATAATTTTTATTTTCTGCCGTTTTTTGAAATAAACAGGTGCCGATGTTTTTGTCCCTATTTCACATTGTTATTAATAATTAATTTAAAGATTACCTATTCTGTATTTTTATGCTTGTAAAGTTTTACTCTCAATCTTTATTCGTGCTCAGGTAAAATAATATTTCTAAAAAAATTTAATGTCGGGTGAATCCTTGGAACTTTTTTTAATAGCTTCATAACGCGGTCTCCCACCTCGTAGTCCATGAAATGTTTAACGACAAATTCCGGCCTGTTGTTATGAAAATAAATCATATCTAATTCCATATCAAAATAAGATAAAAGTAAACTCAACTTGTATTCGCGACTATCGTGTGCTTCAGTTATAACTTGAATTTGTTCCGTTAACCATTCATATTCTGTCAATGGAAAAACCGCAACATATTTTTGACTTTGGTTCACACGCCATGTCTCATGGTAAACAGTTAATCGCTCGCGGAAGTCTTCTATTATATTTTGATAAGATGAGTCAGAAACAAAATACCTGTGATGCCCTTTTTGTATGGTAACGATAATCAAATTATCTGGAGGATAAAACGATTTTTCTAAAGGGAATTCTATTTCTAATTTATTACAGATTTCTAATCGGTACATTTTCTTTAAACATATAGGTTACTAAATTGAAGGGAGAACTCGTCTGCCACCTGATTTTTGTTTATTTTATTTTTTGTCATTTTGCTTTTTATGTTTTGTGTAGAACTGTAGTTTAAGACAGTAGAATTCTACACCGGTTAATAATTAATACAACTTTGTTTTACGGTTTATCTGAGCGCAAGGCAGCCCCAATAATTTATAAAATTAGTTCTAAGAAAGCGGGAAGGGGTTACGGGTAGGTTACAGAAATTACAAAGCCTTTATCTTTTGGAATTCGATATTGATGCTATCACAAATGCTCAGGATGTCAGGATACCCAATCTCTGGTATGCCGGCTCTGTTTGGCCTTATCCGATTCTCTTTGTATTCTCCATGATTTGCATCCTGAAAATTAGCGATCATGACTTGTGCTAAATATGGCATATACAGTATTTTGGATTCTTCCAATTGATCGAGTAGATAAATCAATTTTCTTTGTTGGCCAGTTTTCCAAACGATTTTGCTCGAATCAATAACACTTGGAGCGAATCGATTTACAAAAACTCTTTTTGGGGATGTAACATAAGATGCGCTCAATAGATCAAACATCTTTTCAGCCAATGCAACTTTCTTTGAATTAGGTAATTTTAAAATTAGCCCATTTTTATTTATTTCGGCCATTGCTATAGCATAATGTTCATCATAAAATCTATAACTCAAAAGCATAAAGTCCCATAATGCATACAGTTTCGCCAGCTTATCAATTGGTTCAATATCTCCGTTTTCGAATACCGATAAATCATTGTGCCGTAATCCTTCATACATTTCCTGTATTTCGGCAGCGTTATATTTGAACACTTTTGTTTTTGCAATATAATTATCCTTCAATTTAATATCCACCCCGCTGAATAGGTGAGATAAATAATGAAGTATTTCCTGAAGATAATGGGCACTATAAGGATTCTTTTCAATGACTTTATAAAAATCCTTCTCAAGGGAAGCGTAATATTCTGACCGTAAGTTTTTATAAACTGAAAACGCCTTCTCATCAAAAAAGGAAGGTTCGGGTAATGGGATGTAATCAGATTTTCTTAACGGTTCTTCTTCCATGGTTGAAAATTAGTGATTTTCTATTAAATAATAGAACGTACCACCAATTTTTTTATGTTGTAACTCCCCGCTTTTTCTAAGTATGGTTTGTAATGGCTTGTTGCCATTGGGCAGTACTAAGCGATTAAAATAAATTAAAAGCGTTGGCATCAATTATAAACCCGTTCATTTACCATGTCGTATGTTTTTCTACCATAATGTAAGGGAAAGGTTGTGGTGAGTGATTGTTGATGTTATATTAAAAAAAAACGTGCGTTTACCATGTCGTATGTTTTACCATTTTGACGTAAAAAGAGAATTATAATTACTTTTTTAAAATTGCTTCGTAAAACTTTAATCCTTACTCTACAAGTACCTTTTGAGTGATTCTATCGCTTCCATTCTAAAGCGAAACAAAATACATTCCTTTGCCATTTATTTGCACTTCTAACCATTACTCTTATGGTAGAAAATAGCTTGGAACGACCCAGTCGTATCTAAATTTTAAACCCATAAGTTTGTATGGCCTGATGGCCAAATGTGTGTCCAATACACCCAAAATCACCCTTAATTCATTTAAAATAATTATCATCAACAGCCCTAACACAAATTAACCAATCAAAACTATCACAAACCATTTATCTTATGGAGGAAAATATCATTTAAATATATTAATATCCTAATAACTCTAACACAACCATCCAATCATAATCACAAACCAAACCATTTATCTTATGGTAAGAAACGGGCATTAAAAATCTATTTTTTCATTGCTGAAATTTAAAAAATAAAAATTGCATGATTTTCGTTGATTTTAACGGCCGGGCTATCTAAATTAACCATTTATCAGTAGATTTTAAAATATGCCACCGTTTCGTTGCAGGCTATCCAGACCCATCAAAAAGCACAATCTATATAAACTTATGACCTACCGGCCTTCGCTTAACCTGAGCTAAATCATTCGTTTTCTACCATAATATAAATGGTTTGGTGTAAGGTGTATTGATATTGGGAATGTGGTTTTACCGAAAATATTGTATGGCAGATGAATTATTGGGGTTTTAAATTATTATTTTTTGCCATAAAGAAAAGGAATTGGTTGTGTTTTAATTTGTCTTTGGGATAGTTTTGGGCTTTATTGGAATGCTTTAGGGCAGCAACCCATACAAACATATAGGTTTTTATTTTCAGCATCACCGGTGCGCTCCAAATCGTTTTTGACTTTGGCAGTAATCCCCGAAACGTTAGTCTTACGTATTAACTGAATGGTTGGTAATGCTTTGGTGCATTTTGATTATTCCGAAACCATTTCTTTGTCAAATGTCAAACCGGAATTATAATTGACGATCTTGTCTTCATCGCCCATTTTCAAAAAAAGAATTAAAATTCTTGTTTTTAAGAAACGAACAGAACAATGTTTGTTTCTTAACTCGTAAAAATATCATTTCTCATGTCGTATAGTTGGATATTATTCTGTATTGTTTGAAATTTCCTGACCGTCTTCAGAAAATAATTCTCGTGTTGCCGCTCCCCGGTTTTCTTCTACATCCATTTCTGTAGATGTTTCATAGAGTATCTCTACTTCAACATTATCCAGGCATTCATTTGAATCTTTTAAAAACTCTATTGCTTTCTTTACAGCTTCTTTTTTGTCTTCTGCTTCTATTGCAAACCGGGTTCTCTCCCACGTTTTGATTCGCTGGTCTACATAAAATCTAAATTTTTTCATTGTGTAACAGGTTTTTAGGTTTTATATTTCTCAAATTTTTCATCGTATTCTATCAGTCCTTCATCCGAAAACGAATAGTATCCGCAATCTGTGGTCACTATAACATGATCGACAACTCTGATGTCGAGGTACTTTCCAATTTCCACCATTTTTCTCGTTAGTTCAATGTCTGCAAGGCTCGGCTCCTTATTGCCCGATGGGTGATTATGACTTAATATTATTGCCGCAGCCGACCTAAGAATTGCGCTTTTGAAAATTTCCCGACCACACGCTACAGTTCCATTTAAAGTTCCAATGGAAACAATATCTACGTACTTGATGAAATTTGAAGTCTTGAGGCCAATACAAATGAAGAACTCCTTTTCTATGTCAATAGCCTGTCGCCTTTTTAAAATAGATGCTACGAGAAAGTAGGCATCACTTGATCTAAGAATTTGAATTTTTTTGCTACCTAACCGTACAAACATTTAACCAATTATTTATTTCGGCAATATGACGGATTTATTTTATTGGTTATTCAAAAACCGAAATAAATTCAAATTATTTGTTACCTCAATACAGTAACAAATCCTTTCAAAGATTTACTTTGCGTTTCAGTCCCACACTCAATTTTATATTGAGCAACATAATAATAGGAACCATCATCACAAGTAGGCCTCCAGACAATTGCAGGATCGCTGCTTTCAAATATTTTGTTGCCCCAGCGATTGTAAATATCGAGTTGTAAGGATGAGAATTGATAATTACTGAAATCAATAAAATCGTTTATGTTATCGTTATTTGGAGTGACAATATTGGGCAAGGTAAAATTAAATGCGCTGTATGCAGGATTGACAACAAGTGTATCTGAACTTATACACCCATGCCTGTTTACTTGTACCCAATATGTTCCGGCATGCGTTGCAATAATATTTGAAGTAGTTTCACCAGTACTCCATATATAGGTGCAAGAAGAGTTAACAACATTTAAAGGTAAACGCCCTAAACAAAAAGTGGTGTCACTTCCTAAACTAACAACTGGGTAAGGATATAAATATAAATTGAAACTGTCCCTTGAAACACATGTATTATTTAATGTAAAATCCACCCAATAAATACCCGGCGTTGTTAATGAATGTGTTTGTCCCATAAAACCATCGCTCCAATTATATAAAGTTGTGTTGGGATAAACAGCGTTTACATTAACAGAAAAAAAGAAATTTCCGCATTCTCTACTATCACTTAAAATATTTATTATTGGCGGAATATAAATAGTTACATTAACAGTATCCGAGTTCTTACACCCTTGTGGACTTGTAACGGTAATAGAATACGTTCCGGAAGTAGTAACATTTATTTGTTGAGTTGTTGATCCGTTGCTCCAACTATATTGTTCCCCGGCATTTGCGCTTAAAGTTAATGGTTTGCAGAGTGCCGTATCCCTTCCTAAATTAACCGAAGGAATAGAATCAATAAAAAAATTGAAGCTATCTCTTGAAACGCAGAAATTATTTAGAGTATAATCTACCCACTTAGTGCCGACTGTTGTAATTGTATGAACTGGCTGATTAAAGCCATCATTCCAATTATAAGAAACGGTACTGGGATATGTAGCGTTAATAGTAACCGAAACAGGCACATTGCTACAAGCGCTTGTGTCTCTTAGCTGGTTAATAGAGGGAGGCTGGATTTGTGTAACCCAAAATGTATCTATCTCCTTACAACCATCCGAATTAAGATAAGAAACAGTATAATCTCCAAAATTGCTTATAACGATTGCCTGTGTGGTGTCGCTTGTTGACCATTGGTAGTTATTGTTGCCCGATGCAGTTAAAGTATACGTACTAAAATTACACAATTGTGTTTCTTTATTGTTGTGAAATGGTGCTGCCCTGTTTGCATCAATAAAGTTGGGCAGGCCATAAGTAGAACTTCCGTAAGAAAAAGTAATAACGTTAGAATGATAGTTGCAACTAATTCCTGTATCATTAGGATTATTTATACTTCCCAAGTGAATGTAATCGCATATGTATATTTTGTTATTTGAAGCTAATTGCAAAGCACAACCTTCAAGGCCCGGGAGAATACTTTTTCGTGTTGCATTAATTGCTGCCGACGTTCCCGCGTTTAAATCATACTGCAGTATATCACCATTATAGGTACCAATAGATGCGTATAGTTTGGAGTTATCAGGCGAAAAACTCAATCCGTATGCGCCGACGGTATCCGGATTTCCTGATATTGTAGGATGCACAACCGTTAAGGAAATTGGAGCGCTAACCGTTCCATTTGAATTATCAAAATCAAAAACCTCTAACAGATTTAAATATGGAACCGCAGAAGCTAGTCGCTTGCAATTAGGTGATGCTTTTAAATAACCTGTAGTTTCATAAAAATTACCTCCAGCATTATTTTGCACCCCCCCAACGTTTGAGACAACAGGTGTTGGACTTATACCTGCCGGATTTACCAAATACGCGTTAAAGGCATTTGAATTAAACGGATGGGTAATCACCCAATAATCTCTATCATTACAATGCTTAACGGCAGTAAGTTTTTCTGTTGTAGGCGGAGGAGTGAGTAACACATTTTTTACCGTAACGTCTCCGAGTCCTCCGTTAAGTGTCATATCTACGATTGAATAATGAATCCCCGTATTAGCTTGAGGAGTGGTTCCGCAACAATAGCCACCCTGATCTGCCGTAAAAACATAATACAGGTTGTTGGTACCGGGCTTTTGTATGATGAGTGCGGCTTGAGTAGCAGTACCTTCCCCACCAATGAGGCCATAACCATTTGGCATTCTGTGATTATTTTTATCCCAAATATGTGTCCCGTCTGTATAAAACAATAATTGTCCGGTATTAGAATCACTGATAGATGCTGAACCTTCCTGGGTATTTATGGAATCTATTACTGCAACCGGGGATCCAGAACTAAAATCTAATCCAACTGCTGAACCAAAAGCCCAATGCCATGATTCTTTGCCCGGTTGAGCATATAGACTTATGGTAAGAGAAAAAATAATCGAAATAAAAAGACTTCTGCTTCGCATAGCAGTGTAAAAATACAAAAAATAAAAATTGCAATAGTTTACTGCACTTTTACGATCTTATAGATTACAACATCCTTGCCAATTGTGACCCTCAGATAATAAATTCCCTGTTGATAATTATACATGTCGATTTGGTTCTGAGTAGGAACATTTTTCTGTGTAAACACAATTTTACCTTCCGGATCTGCTAATTCTAAATCAATTTGTTCTTTAGAGGGTGAATTGGCTATATTAAGATTTACTTTATCTAGCGTAGGATTTGGATATGCAGATATGCCATAATGCTCAGCAAGTTTTTGTTTTGTTGTATCTTTTTTTGCTTCACGATGAGTATTCGGGCAATTGGGGCAAACATATAATTTGCGCTGGGTGCGGTTGCCATTATGGTCGTAAGAATATTCTATAGTTTGGGCCTTGCAACACACTCCTGAAAAAAAGAGCAAAAGCAAAAAGAATTTTTTGAACTGTGTTTTCATAATAAAATTTTATTGAGGTGGGTGACTTTTGAAATAGTTAACATAATATCTGTAACCTGTGCTATCCTGAATGGAATAATCAAACAAAAAACGGCAGGAATTTGGATCATTTAAGTCATACACACCCATATATTTACTGCCTTTATTATAAGAGCCAGACGAAGGAACAGGCCAACCATTATATCCGTCGTCGTAATTTTTTGAGTAAGATTTTCCATTGATAATATAACCAAAATTAATATCGGAAAGGTGAGTTCCATTCAATTTAGGTTGATAATAATTAACAGTAGCAATAGTATAACCTGGATTGGGAATAATTTTCTTCTTTTTGCAACTAATTGCTAAAACGCAAACAAAAATTAAAATTAGTTTTTTCATTATTAATGCCTTTTTAATTTAAATAGCATTTTTAAATAATCTGTAGCTATACCTGTGCCAGTGCCTATAGCCGTCGGTGGAGTTAACACTGTATGTCTTCAAACTAAATTGTACTTTGTCTTAGATAGTGTTTTCTCTTAATTCAAATGTACGATTAATTTTTTACT
>OLKW01000170.1_pt1 | contig 29220 bp, 27 predicted proteins | sample 1604351 | NCBI WGS metagenome assembly OLKW01 (sample SAMEA104055714, study PRJEB20765) | soil metagenome | isolation source: soil
AAACAAAAAGCTCCGCCGAGGCGGAGCTTAAAAAAGGGGGGAATAGAACTGAAAAAAAGGAACATCTCTATTGGCGGAGAAGGAGGGATTCGAACCCCCGGAGGTATTACCCTCAACAGTTTTCAAGACTGCCGCGATCGACCACTCTGCCACTTCTCCGGCGGCAAAATTAACATTTTTTTTAAATCACAAGCCTAATCTTTATAGATAAAAACCTAATTTATTTGTACCTTTGTCTTACGTCCCTGAAATTAAAACACCTTTCACTATGAAAAAGTTTTTTTATCTCTCCATTTTGATGGCGACGCTTAGTTTTAACCTCTTCTCAAACAAGTCGGCAGAATTGAATTTCTCTAAACAAGGAGTTAATGCATACCTTAATTATGCGGTCTTTTACGCCCCTAAGCAAGGCCCTTACATAGAGGTATATTTAACTGTTACAGGTCGCTCGGTTTTCTTTAAAAAAGAAAAACAAAAATTTCAGGGCAAGGTGCATATAGAAATAAGTTTTTTGCAGGAGGATAAAATGATTAAGACTAACGTTTATAACCTGCTCAGCCCCGAAATTATTGACACCGTTAATAAGCCTAATTTTATTGACTTGCAGCGTTACTCGCTTAAGGCAGGTGCATACACTATGCAGGTTAAAATAAGTGATTTTAATAAACCGGCTATCGAAGCCATCAGCGCTTCTCAAATCATAAAAATAAAAGAACCCGCAGCCGATAGCATTGCCATTTCTGATATTGAATTGCTTGAATCTTTTACAAAGACAGAGCATCCGGGTACAATTACAAAAAGTGGATATGACGTAATGCCCTATGTTTTGCGCTATTATCCCGAAACAATGAATAAACTGGCTTTTTATGCTGAGGGTTATAATGCTTTGCAAAAATTGGGAGCCGATTCGCGTTTTGTTTTTGTTTATTTTATTGAAGGAGCAGAGACAAAAGAAAAAGTAACAGGCTTGCACACTTTTTCAAAACAAAAATCTGCCGAGGTTAATCCCTTGTTAAATCAATTTGATATTTCTCAATTGCCATCAGGCGAATATAACTTAGTTGTAGAAATACGAAACAGCGCCAATGAATTATTAGCGGAAAAAAAATTACCTTTTACCAGAGCCGCTATTTTAGTTAAAATTAAAATATCAGATATTCAAACCATAGATACTGCCGGCACATTTATAAGTAAGGTTAATAATTTAGATACCTTACGTGATTATATTTCTTGTTTGTGGCCCATTTCTTCAACTACAGAACGTGATTGGCAATACAGTCAAATAAAAAATGCCGACGCAAAAATAATGCAACAATATCTTTATGCTTTTTGGATAAACAGGGATCCGGATCCTGTGAATGCCGAAAAGACATGGAAAACATATCGCGCACAAGCCGTACAAGTAAAAAAGAAATTTGCCTGCGGTAAAATGCCGGGGTATATGACCGATAGAGGCGTCGTTTATTTAAAATACGGAGCCCCAAGTGCAGCACAGCAAGTACCCGCAGAACCTGATTCTTATCCATACGAAATATGGCAATACTATCGTTTAAAAGATCCTGCAACAGGAAGTTTTCAATCAAATAAAAAATTTGTTTTTTATAATCGCGAGTTAGATGGTAAATGTTTTGAATTAATACACAGCGATGCCCGTGGCGAAATACGTAACGATCGTTGGCAGATTTTACTTAAACAAAGAAGCAACCAAGTCATGGATTTAGATCAAACTACACCAACTAATCAAACGTACGGATCGGGTGCTAATGACTTGTTTCAAAATCCGCGTTAATTGTATATGCACAAGCCCGTTGTAGCAGTTGTTGTTTTAAATTTTAACGGAAAGAAACTTCTGCAACAATTTATTCCTGCAATCAGTAAGTACTCTCAAAACGCTTCTGTTTACGTAATTGATAATGCCTCTACAGATGATTCGGTAAATTTTCTGAAAAAAGAGTTTCCGCAAATAAAAAATATTCTATTAGAAAATAATTATGGTTTTGCGCAAGGGTACAACGAAGGAATAAAACAAATTGAGGCAGACTATTTTATTTTAATTAATTCGGATGTGGAAGTAACAGCTAATTGGATTGAACCTGTTATTGATTTGATGGAAAACGATAAAACTATTGCTGCCTGTCAACCCAAAATACTTTCATTTACAAATAAAGATGAGTTTGAATATGCAGGTGCTTGCGGAGGTTTTATAGATAAATACGGCTACCCTTTTTGCAGGGGAAGAATTTTTGGCACGCTTGAAAAAGATAAAGGACAATACAATACTACCGAAGAAATATTTTGGGCTACAGGCGCTTGTATGTTTGTACGCGCAAGCGTGTATAATGAATTAGGCGGGTTTGACAAGACTTACTTTGCACACATGGAAGAAATTGATTTATGCTGGCGCATGAAAAATACCGGATATAAAATTATGGCCGTGCCTGCCGCTTTGGTATATCATGTTGGTGGAGGAACGCTGAATAAAGTGAGTCAACGTAAAACATTTTTAAATTTTAGAAACAACCTTATTACGCTAACAAAAAATTACCCTAATCGCAATTGGTTTTTTGTTGTTATGGTACGTTTGTTTCTTGATGGAATTGCCGGCATTAAATTTTTAGCTGAAGGAAAACCTCTTCATACATTGGCTGTACTAAGAGCGCATTTTGTTTATTATTTTAATTTGCCAAGAACACTTAGCGAGAGACTAAAAATGAAATCGCATAAAAATTACTGCGCTAGTTTTAAGCAAATTTATAAGGGCAATATGGTTGTTGATTATTACCTCAGAAAAATTAAAACTTTTTCCCAATTGAATAAAAGTCGGTTTAATTAGCGGTCAACGGGTTGCCAAACACTAGTGCCAACACCTTTTGTGTATCGAACAAAACCAACAAATAGAGCTGCATTCATTACCATAAAATGCGAAAGCGAAATAAAAATTTTTATTCTGATTTTTATAAGTACTAAAAACCAATTAATAATCGGGATTAGCAAAAGAAATAACTGTCCGTAAAAAAACACTTCAAACAAAATATGCGTTTTGATAAGCATAACGCAGGAAATATAATTTAGCAAAAAGAAAAATGGCGTTAACCAACGTAATACTTTGTGAGATAAGAACGCAAAACCGGTGCTTGTCCAAAAAGGCAACAACAAATCTTTAAAATAAAATAAATTCTGAAAATTTCCTGTTGCAATGCGTGCTTTACGCCTAAACTCATCTTTTGTATTGGAGGCAAGGTCTTCATATACCAAAGATTCAGGTTCAAATAAAATTTGCTTTTTGTTTCTGAGAACTAAACAAGTAATAAAAAAATCATCTACATTAAAATTAGAAGGAATTTTTTTATAGGCTGCTTTACGTAATGCGTAACAGCCACCTTCTGCACCCATCACTGTTTTCCATTGTTTACTCTCAGCGTATTTGAGGTAATTTTCAAAATTCATGTACTGCAATTCGTTTGTAGTAACGGTTTCTTTATTTAGCGGTCGTTTTCTAATGTTCCCGCAAACCAGTTGTACTTCGGTATTTTTAAAATGTTTTACTAATTCATAAAAAGTATTCTCTTTAAAAAATACATTAGCATCGGTCATGACAAGTATCTGCTCATTTGCTTCCGGACAAAGTTTATTTAGGATACCAATTTTTCCTGTACGACTTGTAAATTCAGTCAATTTTAAATTTGGGTAGTTGGCTTGCATTGTTTTAATGATGCTTACCGTTTTATCGCTGCAAGCATCCGTGCCAATATAAAACACAATTTTTTCTTTAGGATAATTTGTGTTGAAAGTTGAAATTATTTTCTCTTCAATCACTTTTTCTTCATTGTAAGCCGCGCAAACAACTGCTATTGTTGGTAATTCGTCCTGCCGAGAATAGTATAAAGCGTTTTTATTTTTTTTATTTTTTGTAAGCAACCAAAGTAAGATGGGGTATAGCACATAGGTATGCAGCATAGCATAAGCAGAAACCAAAAAAACTATTTCAAAAATTAGTTGCACTACAGTAGTGTTTGATAAAAATTAACTAATTGTTTCACGAGTGCTGTATTATCATAAAATTGTTCGGCAAAAATGCGCGCTTCTTTTGCCAGCGCTTCTTTTTTTACGGGAGATGTAAGAATTTCTACAATCGCATCCGCAAAATCTTTTGGTGTATCTGCCAGCAAACAATTTTTTCCGGAAGTCACCGCAATACCTTCAACTCCTATGCGTGTACTTACAATTGGTTTGGCGTAGGCCATTCCTTCAATCATTTTAATACGCATACCGCTGCCTGACAGCAGGGGAATTATCATAACTGAGTAGTTGTGATAAACTTTTTCTGCCGTATCTGTTTTACCAACAACAACTACGTTGGGTTTAATGAGCGATGAGATTTTTTGTGTCATGCCTCTCCCCACAATATAAAATTTTGCTTGCGGAACTTTTTGTAAAATTTTTTCCCAAACATTTTCCGTAAACCATACTACCGCCTCTTCATTGGGCAGCCAGTCCATAGAGCCAAAGTGAAAAACACTGCAAGGAATTTCAGCCGTATTATTAACTGTGTATTTATCAAACAACAAGCCGGTAGGTGAGGAACAAAAAGATTTATCAATGCCCCATTTGCGGAAATAGACTTCATCAACGGAAGTAATCGGAACAATAGCATCTACACTTTGTAAAGTTTTGTATTCAAAATCTTTTAGGCGATTATTTTGCAGAGACAAGTATTTTTTTTTGAGAAATGATTTTTCGTTTCCTATCATTCGTTCCCAAATAAGATGTTCTATGTTGTGTGTACGAATAGTTATTTTGGCTTTGCTGTATTTTCGAATAACAGGAATGTAATTTCCCATGAAAATGCTTTCGAGATGAACGATGTCAAAATCTTTCTCTTTCAGTAATGAAATTAATTTTTCTTCAAACTCAGAAAAATAAAACCTACTAACCATATAGGATTGAGTAGAAAATAAATTTAAAAGTGCGCCGGTTACTTTTACATTTGTATCGCGGTAAACGGATTGGTAATTACTTTGTTTTTTAAACGATTCATCTACTCCCGAATCGGGTTTAAAATGTTTTTTGGTGTTTATGGTTAGCAGTGTTAAATCAACCTGATTGGCAATGAACCCGCAACTCATGTTAAACATAGCTATTGAGCTTCCATCATTTGGCGGGCACGGCGGTTTATTGCTAAGCTGCAGTATGCGCATCTTTAGATTTAAATTTTGAAAACAGTTGGCGAAAAAAATCTGTATAACTGGTCATATCAAACAAAGGTGAATCGTTAGCTGCTTTGTAAGTTAACCACATACCTATGGGAAGAAAAATAAGAGGAGTTGCCCACATGCCCGCAATAACAATAAGCTTGTCCTGCAAAACCATTTTTTCGAGTGTAAAAGATATCACGTGATAGGTTATAAATAAAAAAACAGAAATTATAACGGGCATACCAAATCCGCCTTTACGCACAATAGCTCCCAATGGTGCGCCCACAAAAAATAAAATAATACAAGCAAAAGAAAGTGTAAATTTCTTATACCATTCTATTTCAAATTTTGCCTGGTCGGTAATATGACCGTCTTCTTCATTGGCTTTTGAATCAATAAAAGAGCCGGCACTTTTTGCTAGATTCTGGGCGCTTTCTAAAATACTTTTTCTTTTCAGTTCAGATTGTTTTTCTAAATACTTGGCAACAGGAATGAAAGAAGTATCTTTTGCATTATTTTTAAATTGCACTAAACTTTTTTGAAAATAATATTGGTTGGTAAACTGCTTATACGTATTGGCATAAGCTTCTTTCATGTTTTTAATAGAGGTATCTCTGTAAGATTTTAACTGGCTAACATTCATCATTTCCGCATGGTTTTTAAAAAGCTGCTCATCGGTATTCTGCATTTTTAAACTGGTAAGGTCAATTCGAACGATTTGTTCTTTAAAATGCATTATCATATTGGGACGCGTACGCTCTTGTCTTGGTTCGTTAAGGGGTTGCTGGTAACGCGTTCCGTTTACTAATTTAATAGTTAGATAGCGGGCATTACCGGTAACAGATATTTCTCCGTCTTTGGCATACATCTGACTTGTATTTCCCAGACCTTCGCTATGATCATAAATATAAATGTTGTGAATTGTTTTGCCGTCTCTGTCTTTTGTGCCAACACGTATACTGTATCCGTCAATACCATTATAAAAAACACTTTCTTTTAATTTAAAGGCGGGTTTCGTACTCCGTACATCATATAATAAGCGGGCAGCTTTTAAATGTATATAGGGTAAAGTGTAATTATTAAATAAAAAACAGAAACCGGCCAATGCAAAAATTAAAACAACAACCGGCCGCATAATTGATATGAGTGATAACCCTGCTGATTTCATGGAGGCAAGTTCGTAGGTCTCTCCTAAGCTGCCAAAGGTCATGATAGATGAAAGTAAAACTGCAAGCGGCATAGAAGGAGGTAAAAAAGTAAGGAACATATAGCCAAACATTTTTACGAGTGTTGTATTATCAACCCCTTTGCCGGCAATTTCATCAATGTAAGTGAAAATAAAAATCATGAAAAAAATGAACATCCCTATAAAAAGTGTGGCCAGAAATGGGGGAATGTACTTTTTTACCAGATAAATATGTAGGGTTTTTATACTCATGTATCTTGCAAAGGTATTATTTGAGAGCGAAAATCGAGCCAAATAAGGTGCCAAGTATCAAAAAATGAACGTGTATAACTTTTAACAGTTAATTAGCATTAATTTTTATTTTTGCATCCAATGGTTAAAGGAAAAAAAATAGTCGTGGTGCTTCCTGCATATAATGCAGAGAAAACACTAAAACGCACCTATGACGAAATCCCGTTTGATATTGTGGATGACGTTGTATTGGTAGACGATTGCAGTAAGGATAATACCAGTGAAGTTGCTAAGCAGATAGGAATAAAGCATGTAATACGCCATGAAAAAAACAAAGGTTATGGCGGAAATCAAAAGACCTGCTACGATAAGGCACTTGAATTGGGCGCTGATATTGTAATTATGCTGCATCCCGATTATCAATACACACCAAGGCTTATCCCTACTATGTCTGAGCTTATTGCAAGCGGATTATATCCGGCAGTTATGGGATCACGTATCTTGGGTAAAGGCGCATTAAAAGGCGGAATGCCCATTTATAAATACATTTTTAACCGCTGTCTTACACTGGCTCAGAATATCCTTATAAACCAGAAATTATCAGAATATCATACAGGTTACAGGGCTTTTAGTGCCGAAGTGCTTAGGGGAATAAAATACCATAAAAACAGCGATGATTTTGTGTTTGATAACCAGATGATTTCTCAGATTTTCTATGCGGGATTCGAAATAGCTGAAATTACTTGTCCAACCAAGTATTTTGATGACGCATCTTCTATTAACTTCAGGCGCAGCTCAAAGTACGGAATGGGGGTATTAGGCACATCATTCAGGCATTTTTTCAATAAAATAGGGCTTTTGAAGTCTGATATGTATTAAAAATTTAACCGTAGAGATGCCTTTGGCAAAAGTTTGTAAAGATAGTTTATCGTTTAAAATAATTTTGTTTCTTTGTGAATAGTAATTTTTAACAAGTATGATAAAACAGGTCCGAAATTTTTCATTTCTATTTTACCCACTTTGCTTTTTACTCTTTACTTCCTGCGGAGATAATAATAGCAAAACAAGCAACCCCGAAGAAATTCAGGAGGACACTACTAAAGTAGTTTCGGGCGCAGTACTTAATATTGGCGGAGAACTTTTTAGTATTCCCTCACCGCTGCAAACTGCCATGTTAATACAAAAAACCGGTTCTGTATATGATAAATCTATTCTTAACACAAAAGAAAACATGAATCAATATGCTACCGATTTTTCTAAGGCCTTAAACCTTGGTATTTATGGTGCAGATTTAGGTTACGTTAACATGTATAACAAAACACAGGACGCTATTTCTTATTTGGCTGCCGTTAAAAAATTATCTGACGAATTAGGTGTTTCGGGCGCTTTTGATACCCAAACTATGGAGCGTTTTAATAAAAATATTGCCAACAAAGATTCTATGATGGTTTTGGTTGGCTTGGCTTATCGTGCCGGAGATGCTTTCTTAAAACAAAACAAACGCCCCGATATCAGTGGTTTAATACTTGCCGGCGGATGGATAGAAAGTTTAAACTTTGCCGCAGCGGTTAATAAAGCAAAACCAAACGAAGAAATAAAACGCCGTATTGCCGATCAGAAACAAGCTGTAAGCAGCGTTATTAAGCTTCTTGCTCAGTTTGAGGCTCAGCCGGAATATACTAGTCTCGTTAAGGAGTTAAAAGAGTTAGGTAAGATTTATGACGCTATTGAATTTAAATATGTGTTTGAGAAACCCGAAACGGATGTGGCTGCCAGAATAACCATTATTAACAGCCATACAGATGTAAATATTACCAAAGAGACATTAGACCAGATAACTACCAAAATAGAGTCAATCCGTAAAAAAATTGTAAACCCGGCTAAAGCCTAATTTTATTTATTGTATGAAAAAGATTTTTTTAACCTGTTTTTTATCGACTTTATTCTTAATGCTGAGCCCTGTTAAGAGTAAGGCTCAGTGCGATACTATAGCCAGTTTATGTGCTAAGCATATTATCGCTTCTTTTGTTTCAGATGGTCAGTTATACCGTTCATTATTGTTAAATCCGGAAGAAACTGCCGAATTTAAAACCACCTTTTTTGGAGAGACTGTTTACCGCATTGCAGCTTGCAGCGGTTTAAACGATGGAAACCTTATTTTTTCTATCTATGACTCAGAAAGAAACCTGCTTTTTACCAATAAAGATTATAAAAATGCACCTTATTGGGATTTTAAAGTAAAATCTACAGTTGAGGTTACCCTCGAAGCCAAATTAGACCCCGCTAATAATGGTTCGGGTTGCGCGGTATTGCTTATAGGCTTTAAACAAGGCAAAAAATAAGATTTTTAAACCGGTTTAGTAATTGCGTTTCAGTAATTTTAGTATTATTGTAATGCATGAATCAATTGCAAAAAACGGGCGCACTTTTTTCAGGTTTATCATCTTCAGAGAAGGGATATCTGAAGAAGTATTTTAAAACAAGGCTGGCTGTTTTTCCTCCCAAAAAAGCCGAACAATTTCAAGAACTTTTTATATGTATTGATAGTAATAACATTACGCATGATGAGTTTTCTGCAGAAACGGTAAAAGATGTTTTTATTCTTCTTGCATCAGGTTTGGAGGAGTATCATAAAAATGATACAACTCTTACAAGAAGCTATATTAATCAGGTAGAGATTTTACTGGAAAAAAACCTGAACACACAGGCAGAAAAATTGCTTGCCAAAGCAAAAAAAATAGCCCGAAAATGTGTTAACCATGAAATGCTTTATGAAATAGTGGAGTGGCAGGTAGCCATACATAGTCTCAAAGCACCCACTGACAAAAACATGAAAATTTTTGACGATTATTTTGGCGAGTTAGAGAAGATTTTACAAAAGCAGACTGAAAATTTTGGAGTGAAGTTGTGAAACCCTCAGAAAACATATTCGAACTTATAAAATCTCTTTCGGGCAAGGAGATAGAATATATTTTAAAAACATCAGACCAGCATAAAAAAAGCGGTTCTAATAATTACATGATGCTGTTTCATGAAATATTATCGCAGCCTGTTTACAATGAAAAGGAAATCATTAAAAAATTAGGATACGAAAACAGCCTGAATAATTTTGCTTTTACAAAAAATTATCTGTACCATTTTATTTTAAATCGCCTGGAAGAAATTTGTCAGCTTCCGCAAGTGGCATTAAGGCGCAGTATAAATTGCGCATCGCTTTGTCTTCAAAAGCAATACCACCCTTTTATGGAAAGTATTTTAAATGAGGCTGAAGCAGAAGCTTATAAATTACAACTGTTCGATAACTCATTAAGTATTGTTGAACTTCAATTAATGGGAAAAAAACCCGACGCAGAAACTGCCGTCCGCATAAAAAAAATGCTGCAGGCAAAAAAAAGTTTTTTGCATTACCGTAAACTCTTTGCGCTCGTAAGACTTAAACACCATCAGTCTTCTTTTATCCGCGACATCTTAAAAACTCCCGAGTTTAAGCATGTTTATGAAGAGGAATTATTAGAGCCGGATGCAAACTACAATTTTAATCACAAAATATTTTTTTACCTCGCCAAGGGAATTGTTTATTACGCAACCAAAGATTACGAAAACGGTACACATATACGCAACGAGTTAATTAAACTTTGGGATAAATATCCGCACATGATACAGGTGCGTTTTGCGGCTTATTATAACACCTATTATAACAAAGCCTTGGTGCTTTCTAATTTAGGTCAATTCAGCGAGGCGGTAACTGCTATTTATTTCCTGCGCAATAAAATGGAAGAACTAAACCGCGGCACGTTGTTTCAGAAATACATGCTCTATAATTTGCTGATTGATGTTTATAATTCTTGCGGGCATTTTGAAAAATCGTTGGAAGTAATTGATGAGTATACGCACTTCCGACAAGGGCTACCCAATAGCGAAAACACTTTGTACTCTGACCAGCAGTTTTATTTTTATTTGGCAAAAGTTTATTATGGCACCGGAAATTTAAAAGAAGCTTCAAAACATATTAATCATATAATTAATAATGAACTTGAATACAATGCCGATATAACCTGTATGGCTTATGTGTTAAGTTTGATTATTTATTTTGAAGGCGGCAAAACAGATGTGCTTGAGTACAGACTTAATCATGCACAGCGACAATTAGAAAAACGTAATTGCATGATGGGTTCACTTCAGTTACTTACTAAGTTTTTCAAAAATTATATAAATAAACAACCCGAATCTGCGGAACTGAAACTATTGTTTAAAAAATTGAAGGAGGGTATAGATACTAATATCAGCACAGATGTTGTACAGCAAAATCTTTTAAGTTATTTTGATATTGCTGCCTGGGTTACTTCTAAAACAGAAAACTGTAGTCTGGCCGAGGTGCTTAAAAAACAAAGCGGATACCCGGCTTTACGTTAAACTTATTTCTAAAAATAAATTTCTTTGTTTCTAAAAAAATGTGCATATTTGTACTGAGTTATACGATATGCCGCATTTTCTGACGGTAAAATCACTCAAAAAATCCTTGAATAAGCCAGTATCCCAATAAAAGAATTAAAAATTCATGTTTTAGAATAAAGCATAGTTTACCCTTATAAATGAATCAATCACCTTACTAATTAAATCACCTCTCCGGAAAATCAACCGATATTTCCATTAAAAAATATTTATTTCACTTATGAAGAAAGAAGACGAAGAAAAAGGGAAACCTAAAAAAGTAATGAGGTCAAGAAAAGTTAAGTTAGACCCAATGCCTGAGGATGAAACAAAAACGCCTGTCAGCAACGAGGAGGAAGTACATGAGGAAGCAATTGTTCAGCCTGTAGTTGAGGCTGCGGTTGAAAATACTTCAACGCCCGTTGAACAAAATACGCAGCAAAACCCTGTAAATAATCAGGCGCAGCAGCCTCAGGGAGAGTTTGCCTTTAAAAAAGAAAACGATAACCAAAATCAGAACCAAAACCAGATTCAGGGACAAGGACAGCAAAATCAAAACTACAAACGAGAGGAGAATCAGTTTAATTTTGATGGCATTGTTCATGCAGAGGGTGTTTTAGAAATGATGCCGGATGGCTATGGATTTCTACGCTCATCTGATTATAACTATTTAAGTTCGCCTGATGATGTATACGTTTCTCAATCACAAGTAAAATTATTCGGCTTAAAAACCGGCGATACTGTTAAAGGAAGTGTTCGTCCGCCAAAAGAAGGAGAAAAATATTTCCCCTTGGTAAAAGTCGAAAAAATTAATGGGCGAGATCCATCATGGGTACGCGATCGTGTACCTTTTGAGTTTCTAACACCACTTTTTCCCTATGAGAAATTCAAATTAACCGGACATAAGCACGAAACTCTTTCTTCAAGGATAATGGATATGATTTGTCCGATTGGCAAAGGCCAACGCGGTTTAATTGTGGCTCAACCAAAAACCGGTAAAACAGTTTTATTGAAAGAAGTAGCCAATGCTATTTCGGCTAACCACCCCGAAGCTTATTTAATTGTGTTGCTAATTGATGAGCGCCCGGAAGAGGTAACCGATATGGCAAGAAGCGTAAAAGCAGAAGTTGTGGCTTCTACTTTTGATGAACCTGCCGAAAAACACGTACGTATTGCCAATATTGTTTTAGAAAAAGCAAAACGTATGGTTGAGTGCGGCCATGATGTAATTATTTTACTTGATTCTATTACACGTTTGGCGCGCGCTTACAATACTGTGTCGCCTGCCAGCGGAAAAGTGCTTACAGGTGGTGTAGATGCCAATGCGCTGCATAAACCTAAACGTTTCTTTGGTTCGGCACGTAAAATTGAAAATGGAGGGTCTCTTACCATTCTTGCAACTGCACTTATTGAAACAGGTTCTAAAATGGATGAAGTTATTTTTGAAGAATTTAAAGGAACCGGTAATATGGAAATGCAGTTGGATAGAAAAATATCTAACAAACGTATTTTTCCTGCTATCGATCTTACGGCTTCATCAACACGAAGAGATGATTTATTGTTAGATGCAAGTACATTGCAACGTATGTGGGTATTGCGTAAACACTTAAGCGATATGACTCCTGTAGAGGGCATGGAGTTTATGCGCGACCACATGAAGGGCACAAAATCTAATGAAGAGTTCTTAGTGAGTATGAATAAATAAAAAAACGTACTCATGTTTAAAAACAAAATTGTTGCCCTTGCATTAGTTTACGCGTTACTTTTTTCGGCTGCGGTATGTATGGTGTTTTATGGAAATCACGTAAAATACATTACGCATGTTTATTTAATTGGATTGCTTGCTATGTTTCCTTTTGTATATGCAGCAATTTGGTTTCAGAGAAAAGATGTACACGATGGCGAAATTGGAGGGAAAGACGCAGGTAAGGAAGGAATAAGATTTGTGGTTATTACTACTTTTTTCTTAATCATATTTCAAATTGTGTTTTTTGAAAATGTTTTTAAGGAATATAAAATTAATTACATGAATACGGTTGGTCCGCAAATGCTTAAAGAGCAAATCCTCGCGGGGAAATTAAAAATTACAGAAGCAGATATTCCAAAAATGATTGCAAATGATGTGGAGGGCGTGACTTTATTTAAAGAAATTACTTCCGTAATTTTTAAAACTATTTTTTATGGAGTTTTTTGTTCATTAATTTCGGCCATACTATTAAGACGCAAAACATAGCATGAAAACAGTTTTAGTTACCGGCGGAGCGGGTTATATTGGTTCTCATACCATTATTGAACTTCTTAATAATGGCGGCTATGAAGTTATTTCAGTAGATAATTTTTTTAATTCTTCTCCGCAGGCATACAAACAAATTGAAACCATAACAGGTAAAAAAATTAAAACCTACCAACTTGATTTGTGCGATGAAAATGCATTTGCCAAAATATTTATAGAAAATAAAATAGATGGAGTAATTCATTTTGCTGCATTTAAGGCAGTAGGCGAGTCGGTTGAATTGCCGCTTAAGTACTACCACAACAACATAAGTTCTTTAGTCAATCTTTTAGAACTTTGTTTAACCTATAAAATTTCTAATGTAATTTTTTCTTCTTCTTGTGCGGTTTACGGGAATATTGAAAAACTTCCGGTAGACGAGAATACATCTCTGCCTAAAGCAGAATCGCCTTATGCCTACAGCAAGCAAATTGGTGAAGCCATGATAGATGATGTTTGCAAGCAGAACAAATTTTTTAAAGCAATTTCTTTACGGTACTTTAATCCGGTTGGAGCGCATGTAAGTGGTACAATAGGTGAGTGGCCCATAAATAAACCAAGTAATTTAGTGCCGATGATTACAGGAGCTGCCATTGGAAAATACAATCAATTAATTGTTAATGGTGGAGATTACCCAACGCGTGACGGCACCAACATACGCGATTATATACACGTAACTGATATTGCTAATGCACACGTACTGGCGCTTGATTACTTATTGACAAACAAAAATGTTTTTAATTACGATGTATTTAATTTAGGAAGTGGCAACGGAATATCTGTTTTAGAAGCTATAGCTGCTTTTGAAAAAGTATCGGGCAAAAAATTAAATTATAAAATTGGAGAGAAGCGTGACGGAGACGTTATTGCCGTATATTCTAACAGCAGCAAAGTTGAAAAAGCCCTTGGTTGGAAATGCGACCACAATATTAACAGCATGATGAAAACTGCATGGCACTGGGAATTGTATCGGGCTAAAGAGAAAATTTAAAATTATCTACAAATAGCAAACAGGTAAAAAATAATAAACGGCAGCAAGAAGTAACCCAATAAGTACGCTGCTGATAATCATTTTGCGTGCTTTTGCGCGATCGCGTTTGCGATATTCTTCTTCTTCAACCGATTTAGCTTTACCAACTTCTCCAAATCCGTAATAACCTTTCAGTCCGAACAGGTAGCAAAATTTAAAAATGACTTGTTGTGCGCCGATAATAGTTAGAGTAAACGGAATAAACATAAATAAGCGAAGCATTTTATCTAGATGAAATACTTGCAGAAAAATAAGACAGATTATTGTTGCAGAAAGACATTTTGCAAGAAAACGTTTTCGCTTTTGTAATTGCTCTTTGCCAATATTGCAAGTGCCGGGAATATAGTTGTCGTCTATCACAGTTTAAATTTGGACACGAATTGCACTAATTTTTAATTCGTGAAATTAGTATCAATTTTTATTTTCAGGTAACTGATGTTTTGCGTGTTTTAAAATAAATAAAAAGTAACCGATGTAATAAGTGCAAATAATAAAAAAGACGGAAGCAGTTAAAGGGTTTCTAAGGTCGTTTAATCTGTCGCGCGTTTGTTCTTCCGATTGAGTGCTGCCCATAACTTGTGCCATAGTATAAAAACGATAAAGTAAGCGGGTAAAAAATAAAAATAACACAGTAAGCTCAACCCAAATATGTGTTCTGTAAAACAAACCTTCCCCACGATTTTCAAAAATTGTATTCTTTACAGCAAAATACACTAAAACCAGTCCGAGTAAAATTCCAACCGCATCAGCGAGTAAAGCCATTGGGTTAACAAGTGTTACTGAAAGTATTAGTATTGAAACAAGCGAAAAAAGCACAATTCTAAAAGTAAGACGTGAAGGTGTATATTTTTGAAAACCAATTGTTTTTTGTACTCTGCGGTAAATTAAATATCCTACAAGCAGAACAGGAATTAAATATTTGACGTTATCCATAGTTTTAATTTTGGGCTATACAGGTAGGTTTATGCAAGACAGGAAAGTTACATGAATTTGCGATAAAACATTTTTTATTTGCCTCAGTGTGTAAAGAATTTGCTTTTTCTATTTGGGTTTTATCTGTAATTGTTACAATGGGCAGCAAAGTTACTTCTGTAAAATGCCCGCCACCACCTGTGTTTTCTATCATAGTACCAATAGGGTTGTCTTTGTAATCGGTAACTACAATTTTATTATCTGCACAAAAATGCAAGAACCAAAGCATGTGGCAAACAGATAGCGATGAAAGAAAAAAATCTTCCGGATTGTATTTAATGCCATCGCCGCGAAAAGGTGTATCTGCCGATCCGACTATATCAGGTTTATTCTCAATAGAAATTGTGTAGTTGCGGTCGTACGATTGATAATCTTTTGTCCCTTGTCCTTTGTTGCCGGTCCAGACAATGGTTGCTTTATAATGATGTTCTTTTGCCATGAAATTTGTTTTACTAATTATTGTATTCCAAATAAGACACCGATACCTATTATTATTCCGCCCGGTTGTAGAATTCGTAAAACAGCTTTTCCATTATTCGTTAAAATAGAAGCATCTTTGATTGTATAAGGTTCGGTTTCTATTGGTATTGCATACCCAAAATCTACGTAAAACTGGTTTTTATGTCGAAAAATCCACTTATAAGAGACGGTTAAATTTACTGTGCTACTCCTTAGCAAATCGAGCGTTACCTGCTTTACTGCTATTATTTTTTTACTGCTATCAGTTGTTTCTAAATTTGTTTTAAAATTTTTTAATCCCGAACAGCTTGAAAAACTAAGGCCAAATCCCCAGCTGTTGGTGGCTTTAAGTTCATACTTAAATCCTGCGCTAAATTTACTGCCCCAATCCCCAAGCCCTAATCCCACCCTGAGAAAAAAATTATCGGTTGCTTTAACGCTAACAGCAACGCCAATCATTCCGCATACATTATTTATACCGCTGCCCGCACCAATGTAAATGATTGGAATTGTGTCTTTGTGAGGTGTTTTTCTTATCCCCTGCGCTTGCAGCTTAAAAGCAAGTAAAAACACGAAGAGCAGAATGAGGTTCTTCATAACACAGGTATATCTAAAATCAAATATAAGTAATTTGTAAGCTCCAATTAAAAAACCATGTATTTTTTTTTGATTAATAGCCGCTTTATGCCCGTTTAAAATGTTATTTTTGTCACGCAAAACTATGTATACTCTATTCCTTAAGGAAATAAAAAGTTTTCTTACCTCATTAGCAGGTTATATAGCTATTGGAGTGTTTCTGACCATTACAGGCAGTTTTTTATGGATTATAAGTTCAGAGAGTTCGGGCGGATATAACATTCTTGATAACGGTTTTGCCAGCATCGATTCTTTATTTACCATAGCACCTATGGTTTATTTATTTTTAATTCCTGCCATTACCATGCGCTCTTTTGCCGAAGAGAAAAAAACCGGAACCATAGAATTACTGTTTACCCGTCCGCTTACCGAATTACAAATTATTCTTGCTAAATATTTTGCCGGCGTTGTTTTGGTGGCGGTTTCACTTATTCCAACCTTATTTTATTATTACTCGGTTTACAAATTGGGGTATCCTCCCGGAAACATTGATAGCGGCGGCACCTGGGGTTCTTACATTGGTTTGCTTTTACTTGGAGCAGGATTTGTTGCGATTGGAATTTTTGCTTCATCGGTTACCGACAATCAGGTAATTGCTTTTATTCTCGCAATGGCTTTATGTTTTATTTGTTTTAGCGGCTTCGATTATTTTGCACAATCGGGTATGGCAGGTAAGTTGGAAAGTTTTTTTTATAATTTAGGAATAAGCAGTCATTACGCATCGTTAAGCAGGGGAGTAGTTGATACACGCGATGTATTGTATTTTTTCAGCCTCGCAGCATTTTTTATTTTACTTACTCGCTTTGTTTTAGAAAAACGTAAATGGCAATGAAGAGCGTAAAATCAAAACATATTACACAGTTAATTGCCACTTTGGTAATTTTAGTACTGTTTAATTTTGCAGGCGGATATTATTTTAAACGTTTTGATTTAACTTCAGAAAAACGATTTACCCTCAATGAAGAAACGATTGAGATGATCAAAAATCTGGATGACCGTGTTTATATTAAAGTTTATTTAGCCGGAGATTTTAATGCTGCCTTTACACGTTTGCGAAATGAGACAAAAGAAATGCTGGATGAGTTTCGTGCTTATTCAAAAGTTGATTTTGATTATGAATTTATAAATATCTACGACCAGAAAAACGAAAAAGATATTGAAAACATACAGCGACAGTTGTATCAAAAGGGAATAGACCCAACGGAGATTAGAAGTAAATCAGAAAAAGGACAAAGCAAGCAAATTGTTTTTCCGGGGGCTGTGGTTTATTTTAAAGACAAAGAAGGTGTTTGGCAAATTTTTGATCAGCAGGAAGGAATAGATGCAGGTACAAGCATAAACAACTCAGTTCAAAATTTAGAATATGGTTTAGCTAATTGCATTCGTAAATTACAAAGACCCATCAGACCGCGTGTTGCTTTTATCCGCGGACATCATGAGTTAGATACCAATCAAACAAAGGATATATACAGAGCGCTCAGCGAGTATTACGATGTTGATTATATGCGAATAAAAGGCCGTGTTAAAGCACTGAAACCATATTCTGCAATAGTAATGGCGTGGCCGGATACAGTGATTAATGAACGCGATAAATTTATTATCGATCAGTTTATTATGCGCGGCGGAAAAGTATTGTGGTGCATAGAACCGGTTTATGCAAATTTAGATTCACTAAAATTAAAGGGATTCACATTGGGCTTAGCCAACAATATAGGACTGGATGATATTTTATTTAATTACGGAGTGCGTGTAAACCCGGAGTTGGTACAGGATATGCAATGCGGCGGTATTCCTATTAATCGTGGTTTTAAAGGTGGCCAGCCCGATTTTCAATTATTCCCTTGGATATATAAACCTTTGGTGTTGCCGCAAACCAATCATCCCATTGTAAAAAATTTAGATTTAATACGTTTTGAATTTGCAGGAACAATCGATACTGTAAAAGCAGAAGGCGTTAAAAAAACAGTGCTGTTACAATCATCAAAATCTTCGCGTACGCAAAGTGTGCCGGCACGCATAGCATTGTCAATGGTAAGCAACCGTTTAAATGAAAAAATGTTTGATAAAGGCAATCGCCCAATGGCAGTTTTATTGGAAGGAACATTCAGGTCAAATTTTGCAGATAGAATTACAGATACTATTGCAAATGACAGTGCTATTTCTTTTAAAGCCAAGAGTGTACCTACCGCTATGATTGTTATTTCTGACGGAGATATAATTAGAAATGATTTTAATTATTCAACAAGGGCAATCAGTCCATTGGGTTACGATAAATACACTAAGCAAAAATTTGCAAATAAAACTTTTCTGTTAAACTGTATGAATTATTTAATTGATGGCCCGAAATTAATGAGCTTGCGTTCTCGCGAAGTAAAATTAAGAGTACTCGATCGCAAAAAAACAGAAGCTGACCCGTTTAAATGGAAAATGTATAATGTAATTTTTCCATTGGTAATTATGGTGGCGATTGCGTATTTTTTATCGTGGCGCAGAAAAAGAAAATTCAGCAGTAAATAAAAGTTTATGAAAAGAAGTAGAATTATATTAATTATTTTCATTATTGTTATCATTCCTTCTGTTATGGTTTTAATTAAGAATAAAAACAAAACACTTACAGGTAAGGATACCGATTTTGCGGTTGCCGATACATCTTGTGTAAACAAAATATTTATTGCTGATAAAAACGGCGGCAAGGTTACATTAGAGAGAAAAGACAAAAGCAACTGGATGGTGAATGATAAATATCCCGCCCGAACCGATGATATATTATTGCTGTTAGAAACCTTCAACAAAGTACAGGTAAGATACCCTGCCGCAAAAACCGCACAAGAAAATTTACTAAAAGAGCTCGCCAGCCGTACTGTAAAGTGCGAGATCTATTGCAACGGCACACTCTCTAAAATCTGGTACATAGGCCATGAAACGCAGGATTTAAAAGGAACATTTTGTTTGCTGCAAGACCCCAATGCATACAAACCGTTTGAAACTGTTTACGTGCTTGAAATACCCGGTTTTATAGGAGTTATTACGCCGCGTTTTTTTACTGCAGAACAAGATTGGCGAGAGAAAAAAATTTTAACCCTTTTGCCTACACAAATTAAAAATGTTACCCTTAACATGATTGGCGAACCCGATTCATCATTTAGTATAGATGTAAAAGGACTGCATAGTTTTGCCGTTAAAACACTTTCGGGTAAAATAATTGCGCCTTTTGATACTTTGGCTGTAAAGCAATATCTATCGTATTTTATGAGTTTGTATGTTGATGGTTGGTTAACAAACTCAAAAGAGAATGAGATTGATTCGGTTAAAAAAACAAATCACTTTTTAGAAATTGCTGTTACCGATATAAATAGTCAAGTACAGCTTTTTAAGTTTTATCATAAGCCAACTACGCCCGGAAACGATATTATTGAAGGACATAAAATGCTTTACGATCCTGAAAATATGTATATGAAATTAAGAGGTGATGTGGAATTTGCGAGTGTGCCTGTTTATACCTGGGGAAAATTATTTCAGTCTTCCGCTTATTTTTTACCAAAGCGTAATCAACTTAGGTAGCAAAAAAATGGAACGCAGTCCCGATTCTCGGGAACGCTGTTTGCTTATGATTTGTAAAGATTTTTTGAATAAATTTTATTTGGACAATTTAAAAATTAACGACACAAATTACTTCCGGCGTAAATCATAAATCCCGCTAACCATCGGGACTGCGTTATCAGCGTTCCATTGCATTTAATTTGTTAAAAAGTAGTTCAAAACTAAGTACAACTTAAAAGTCCTTTTTCTTCTTATCAATTAACTTTGTTCGGCTTAACAAATTAATTATTTATCTATGAACTTCATTGTATCAACCACCGTTTTACTAAAACATTTAAAATCTATAGGCGGAGTTTTAAACTCAAGCAACACCATACCTATTTTAGATAATTTTTTATTTGAAGTTACTCCCGGGCATTTGGTTATTTCTGCCTCTGATATGGAGACTACCATTACTACTTCGCTTAAAGCGGAAGCTAAAGATACCGGCGCTATCGCAATTCCTGCACGTACGTTGATGGATACGCTTAGTAATTTTCCGGAGCAACCACTTACATTTTCTATCGATAAAAAGAATTTTGGAATTAAAATAAGTACCGATAATGGCGAATATAAACTTACAGGGCATAACCCCGAAGAATATCCGCGCACGCCAAAATTAGAAGGAGCGTCAAGCATTGAAATGAAAACCGATGTGTTAGGCACTGCCATAACAAAAACTTTATTTGCTACCAGTAACGATGATTTGCGTCCTGTAATGTGCGGAGTATTTTGTCAGTTTTCTGAAGCGGATTCTATTTTTGTTGCTACCGATGCGCATAAATTAGTGCGTTATCGCAGAACAGATGCAAAAGCAAGTCAAGCAGCCTCTTTCATTATGCCTAAAAAGCCTCTGGGAATGCTTAAAAACCTTTTGGTGGGTACAGATGATGTTGTGAGTATCGAGTACAATAAAACCAATGCGTCTTTTGCATTTGGGCATATAACACTTGTTTGTCGTTTGATTGATGGAAAATATCCTAACTACGAAGCAGTAATTCCAAAACAAAACCCTAATAAGTTGGTGGTAGACCGATCTGCTTTTATGGGTGCATTAAAACGTGTAAGTGTTTTTTCTAATAAAGCTACGCATCAAATTCGTTTAAAAATTAACGGATCTCAACTAAGTATTTCTGCCGAAGATTTAGATTTTGCCAATGAAGCCAACGAACGATTGACTTGTACTTATACCGGTGAGGATATTGAAATAGGATTCAACTCTAAATTTTTGCTTGATATGTTGCACAACATTGAAGGGGATGAATTGCAGGTAGAGATGAGTGCACCAAATCGCGCAGGAATTATTTCTCCAACCAAAAAAGAAAACACAGCAGAAGATGTGCTGATGTTGGTGATGCCGGTAATGCTTAATAATTAGAACTTAATTAATTTCTTTTACCCTCAAGCATTTTTGTGTAATTGGGCGGAGTTAACTTCGCTGAAAATATTTTATATTCTTCGGGAGACAATCTTTCTTTTAAGAAAACATACTCATACGCTTCTTTATTCATTCCGTTCCAGTTAATAATGAGGAATTTATATTGCCAGGATTGAAAAAGATTTAGTTTAATAAAAAGAAACAGAATTACAGTCAGCGATGTTCTGATAAAGATTGTTGCAATAATTTTTTCTTTCCATAAACTCCAGCACCATTGCACAAATACAGCAAAAGGAAAAATTAAAAAAGCGTACGATTGTATAATTGCCCTACAACCAAAAGAACCTCCGTAAGACCAATCCCACCAACAGCTTAACAGGTATGTATTAAAAAGAAAAAAGACAATTGAAAAGATAAAAAATTCTTTCAAGTGTTTTTTTGATAAAACTAATCCTATTAAGGAGAAAATCATTATGGGCGTATAAATCAACCATCCTTTCCGAAAACTAAAAAGTATATTGGTAAGTTGGGGATCTAAAAAAAAGAATCGCTCGTTTACGTACGAATAATAGATATAGTGGCCTGTAAAGCTCTTCCATATCAGCATTTGAGTAAATAAGGGAAGTAAGAAAAAAAATGCAGCGATTGACAGTAAAATTGGCTTAGCAAAAATGAATTTTATCCTAGAAACAAAATTGTCAATGGAATTAATTTTAAATAAAAGAGGGAAGAGGATAATAATGATATCGCTAGGTCTGATCAATGTAATTAATCCAAGTATAAAAGACAGAATTAATAAATAAAAAGAACTATTTTTTAAAACCCACTTTAGAGTACTGTAAATAAATACCGAGAATAGAAAAAACAAATAACTATGTGCCATCTCGCCATTTCCATAGGTATAAAAGAAAAGATTTGTACCTAAATAGATACATAATAAAGAAATGAAAACTGTTGTATCATTAAAAAAGAGAAGTAAACTTTTTCGACAAAACCAAAGGCCCAAGAGACAATAAAAAATTGTTCCGAAATGAATTAAATTTTGATAAGGGGCAGAATAACCGTCCCTGTCGTAGCCTCCATGCCCGGCAATTATATCGGCAATAAAGAAAAAAGGGCTGTATAAAATAGCCATCCCTATTGTTCGTTTTGAATATTTAAGGGTGTTTGTATTAATAGCAGAATCAATCGCATTAGAATTTTGCGGAAGAAACAATACCGGTAAATAAGCGTAATATTCTTCTACGTCGTCATAAAAAATCCCGTGACCGTAGGTTTTTTCTGTCATCCATCTGCTATATCTATCACTGGTAAAAACAAGCAGAAAAGCAAATAAGTATAGCGAAAGATTCTTTAATACATGCCTGATAAATTTATTTACGTAAAGCATTTTTAAAAAGAATAATTATTGAAAGCTATCAAAGGTATAAAATATCATTAATTGATGTATTGTAAGGTGATTTTGAATTTATTTTTGATAATAAAGTTTCTTTTCTTTTGTTACTCCCCAATACTGCAGAAGCGTACTGTTTAGTTCAGACTGATGATAATCAGTTATTTTTTTCCAAGAAAGAACAGTAACATCGCCCGGTATTTCAACAATTTTTTCTGATGAGTGAGCTATCTTCTCCATTGCTTCCCGTTCATTTTTATTATTGTGAAATAAAGAATTATCGGCATCCATGTAATGAAATAAAAACATAAAAATGATTGTTGTGTAGGCAAATTTATACACCCCTGCATTTCTCTTAAGCAGAAACAAGGTGGAAATACCAAATGCAAAAAATAGTGCCAATGTAACAGGCATCATAGTATCAAATCGTATGATATCAGGTCTATAAATTCTTGTGCCTCCAAGCGGAAGTAAAAGTAAATAGAGAACACTAAATACACCTACCCACTTAAGTGCAGAAAGAATTTTTCTTGCGTTTTTTTCTTGGATAAATTTCCAACTAATAATAATAGTATTTAATACTATTACCAGAAGGATGAAAGAAAATGCTATTCCTTCAGTAAATAAGTTTTTAATTCCGTTTACCAATCTGCCGTATCGTTCATATATCGGTAAATTAAATGTATTATTTTCTGAATTATAACTGCCTATGTATAACGAATAAAGACTTAAAGCACTTACTAAAGTAAAATAAAATAACAAAGGTTTAGGGATAGATAAAATCGCTTCATATACCTGTTTAATAAATGGACGCGGCACTGATGCTTTGTATGCAATGTACCCGTAATATAAAAGCACTAATGGACATAGTATTAAAATAACGCCGGGTATAAGCGGTCCGTTAAACGAAATAAAAAAGGCTAAAAAAACAAGTACTAGGTGAGTAGCAATAGAAAAACTATTTTTTCTATGCAGAAAATAAACAGAATAAAAGGGTATAAAAAAGAGAAGGGTAAAGGCTAAAGGGAGGGCATAAAAAAAAGTGTAGGTGGTTGACCAATCAATAATTCCTATTATTCTATTATAACCTTCTGTTTGAAACAAAGGTGTTAGTAATGCTGCGGCCAGTAAAATATCTTTGCCCGGAGTATTGGAGCGCATTGAAACGCAATAGGCAAGAAGAAAAATAATAAGCACCTGTGTACTTGTCTTAGCCAACGCACATGAAAAAAAAATACTTTCAATGGGAGGAGTGAAATATTGAAGGAAAAAGGGAACACTTTTAAAATATTTTGCCATAAACCAGTGAGCAAAAAAACGATTAGTAGCAGGGTACATTTCTTTTTTAATAAGCACGCTAAAACCCAATGGATCACTAAGTACTTTTTTATAACTGTTGCTGGGTACAATAATTTGAGCCATGTCTCCGTCAAGATTCATCCGGCTGTGTTGTTTAAAAGAAAACGTTATATCAAATAAAAGAGATGTAAATAAAATAAAGTAAAAGATATTTTTAAGGGTTAAAAACTTAGGCATGACTGACTTTTATATTTTTACCCCGGTTCTTTTTGGCACTTATCTATCCCGCTATTAGTTTATGAGAGAAAACTTTATTGTAGATAAAATAGTATTGTTTTGATTAAGCACCTTAATAAAATAAGTTCCACTTGATAAGTTAGAAAGATCAATAGCTGTCTCAATGTTTGAATTAATTTTAAAATTCATAACTTCTTCTCCAAAAATAGAAAAAACTTTTGCTGTGTACTTTTCATTATTAACAGAAGAGATAAATAGGTTAGTGGTTGCATAAGCAGGATTAGGAAATAATTTTACATTAAAATTAGTGACGTAATTTTTAACACCTACTTGCCATAAAGGCAATGTATCACCAAAACAACTATATTTTGTTCGCGCAGACGGGGTAAGCGGGCCATTTAAAATAGAATCGCAATTAAATCGCACTAGAAAAACATCCTGCGATCCCATATTTGTATTTGCACAAAAATCTTCCAAACTTTTAGAGCTTCCTACGCCAATTACTCTGCCTTTTGATGTATATATACCATTATATCCATAATCATCTTTTGTTCCCCCCACAGTAGGGTAATAATCATAAATTACGTAACCTTGGTAATCAAAACCTACAATAAACATTCCTAAACCTCCTAAGCCTCCTGTTTTGGCTCCTATTACACAAATGCCGCCATAGCTAATATTAATTATATGTTCGAAGGAATCGTAATAGCCGGAAGACGTAGGGCCATTCTTTGACAACCATAAGAAGTTAAGCGCTGTATCCGCTTTGCCTATTATGTGTGTAGTACAATTACTATCAAGTTTGGTTACTTTACCGCAAAAATAAAAAGTACTATCTGAGTAGGGAGTTATTCCCAATAATATTTCTTCAAAATGAACATCGGGGTTAGAAATAAAAACGTCTTTTAAAATAGTTCCATTCGTATCTAATTTCACAATCCACCCATCAGCAATTGTATCGGTGGCATGCGATGCATTTTTTCCAACAGCATAAATTTGGTTGTTCATCAGCGTTACGCTATTAAATGTTTCATCAAGCAAACCTCCGTAATGTTTTGTCCATAGTGTATCTCCGTTTTTATTTATACGAATTAAATAAGCGTCAGACCCGCCGTTAGAGTTGGTATAAGTTTCTCCGCATAAAATAAAACCGCCATCGGGCATTGGTGTAGTACCGTAAATAAAATCCCAATCAGTACCGCTTACTGTTTTTTGCCATTGGAGATTTCCGTTTTTATCGGTCTTAAAATAATAAGCATCAAACCCGTTTGGCGGGTTAAATGAATTGCTGTATCCGGCAACAAAATAACCGCTATCAGCAGTAACTTCAATGCTGTAAGCCCAATCGTTTTGAGTTCCGCCGTAACAGGCAGACCAAAGGTGTTTGCCCATGCTGTCTGTTTTTATCAAATACACAGAAGCATCTCCCTGACCGAAACTACTGCTTGTTCCTGCTAAAATATAACCGCCGCCCGGAATTTCTTTTATGCTGCGTGCTTCATCAATCCCTTTCCCACCATACAAATAAAAAAATTCGGTATCGGCGGGCATTTTAAAATACTGCGCATAACTGTTGATGAGAGATAATGAAAAAATAAATATGAATATTAATTTACGCATTATAATTTTTTACTGTGTAACTAAAATAGAACGCTGATATCGCCGTCCCGATACATCGGGAATTAGGATTTAAAAAGATTTTATATTTTAAGTGAGCTTTATTTGAATACTCATTTCTATTTTTATCCTTGTCAATCATACTATTCATCCGTGTTCCCGAGAATTCCGGACTGCGTTTCATTGTATTTGATTGGCGGATGCTCATAATTTTTTACTCAAACTAAAAAATAATCCTTGCCCTAATGTTTGTTTAGGCATAATATACCCTTGCAAAGCATTACTTCCTATACGAATATACCAAGAATTTATTTTATATTCAACATTTAGTCCCACTGTAAACTTTCCGTATCCGCCAACGCCTGTGTGCAGCGTTGTGCTTAGATTTTTATTGATGTGAAAAACTCCTTCGGCAAAAATATAGGGAACGTAATTGCCCTGAAAAATATGTCTGAATCCATTGTTAAGTGTAAAAAAATCGTTGAATTTTATGGAATGGATAACTAAAAAAGAAGTCGGTAGGTTAACCGATTTACGTTGCATGGTAGTATGTATAAGTTTTTTATACAAACTATCTTTTGAAAGCTGTTTGATAGAACTATCACTAATGGCAAATAAATTATTTACGGTAACTCCTTTGTAAATATAATTGGTATCGAAATTAAGATTCATTGTGTTTTGATTCCATCGTATAAAACCTAAATTATTTACCGACACATAAAATTTGCTGGCACCTAATTTTGATTGATAAGGCATATCGGCAAAAAATTCGGCTGAGGCACCGTTGCCGTTAAATGCACCCATGCCTTGTTTTTTTTTGGAAGTATCGCTTGAAGTGAAAGAACCGTGCATGTTTAAATAAATTTCGGATGCGTCGGCTGCAGTGAAAATGGATGATGTTCCGGTGTTGACCTGAAAAAGATTTTGTCCTTTTAAATAAGAAACCGAGAAACCAACTTTTGCAGTTGTATCAATATGATCCCATATAAAACCCAATTTTACTTCCTGAAATTTAAAATGATTTATAGTTGTGCCGCCGATGTTGGCAGTTTTTCCTTCAAACATTTTATTTCCGAAAAATGCCATTGAGAAAAAATCCTGGCTAAATGTTGAGTTAAAAAATTCTACTTGTTTTAATCCTGTAATAAAACTGTATTTACTTCCTTTCTTACCCCAAAAAGCTGTAACACCAACCGAGTATGCTCCGCCTGCGCGATTAACAGCGCTCATATTTTTTTGCGAATTTGTTTTTGTAGTACTGTCTAAATATCCGCCGGTAATAAATTTATTTACGAAACCGTTTTGTATGGCGGTAGAGTTAAAATCGTATTCGCCGTGAGTAGAAATGCTTCTTCCGTATTTAGTGTAATATAAAAAATCGTTATTGAATTGTGCTTTACTAATCACACAGAAACAAGAAATAAATAATATTAATAAAAAGCCCCGCATTATTTTCCGATAGAATAATTAACATCTGCCGTTAAAAGCAAATCAAGGTTATAATAATTGTAAAACTTAATCTGGTTAGGTTGCGAAGCCGTATTGAAAGTAGATTTATAATAAATGTATTTTGCTTTTTGCATCTTAACTATTTTATCGGGGGCAAGCGGAATTGTAAGTTTGCTTTGTTGCGGAGCAATGACTTTAAAATTTACATCTAATTGAGGTGCTTGAATTGTATTTGGTGTATTAAACAACACATCAATAACCTGTTTATTTTCATCTAACAAATACCCTTGTAAATTTATACTGAAGGGATAAGAATTTGTGGCCGTTAAAATTAATTGTCCGCGATTAATATTTTTTAATTGGTTAACCCCCGAAATATTAAACGCAACCGTATCGGCTAAAATTAAATTGCTGGCAGAAAAATAAAGAGGAATATCGGCATCCATGTACGCTTTAAACGCGGTGCCGTAATAGCCAAAATCATTTCCGAGAGATTGATTCGGATTAACGCCCGGATTTATTTGTGCGGTTAATTTGTAAGCTAATTTATTAGGTAAAATTCCAATAAAATTAGTTAGGCTTGGGGTATTGATGTTATTTATTGTAATGGTTTTGGGTAATGAAGAAGAACCTGTTCCTGTATTTAAAGCTGCGTTTATATTTAGGGGAGATGCTAAAGGAGTTGAGTTAGATGAATTAAGTGTTACGGTTTGAGAATTAGCGGTGCTTATAGATGATAAACTGTTTATGGTAGCTCTCATTGCTACGCCAAACTCATTATCAATTCGTAAATTAATCTTGGCGCTGTTTAAATTAAGCATGCCTGATTTAATTGTGTTAAAAATATTGAAGGAAGTTGTATCGGGGCCTACATTTATAGTTTGGTTGCCAAAATAGCCAACGGCGTATTGGGGAATGATACCTTTAAAGCTAAAATAGGAAGCGAAACCCTGTCTGAAAAATATAGTATCTAATGGTTGTGCACTTGCGGATACACTAACCGTATATGTTTCAATTAAGGTGTTATATTTATTGTAACTTATTCCGGTAAAATCAATTGTATATCCCGATAAATCTAAGGTTGCGGTTAATACACCCGGATTATTTAACGAACCGCTAATTGGATCACCACTAGGTATATGAAATACTGTATCAAGAATATGACCATTTTTTGTGGCGGATGATAATTGATAATGATAATCAATCGGCTGCCTTACGGTATTTTCCATTTTTATTTGTACCGTTCCACTTCGTATTATGGCTTTTTTTAACTGAATTCCATTTGGAAAATTATAATAATTTTCTGCTTGACTCGGATTACTAACGTCAACTGAAAACATTGTTTCACTAGGCGTTATAGGAATATACGTTGGCGGAGGTACAGGCATAGTATCTTTTACAAAAGTTGTAGTATCCGGTATTTTCAACAAACTGTCTAATCCAAAATTAATAAGTATGGATTGAAAAGAAAGTTTCAGGCTGCTATCATTCGGGTTTGATTTGATAAGCGTATCAGGAAATAAATTAGCTAATGTTAGTCCTCCGTGTGCTATTGGCGCAACAAAATCATCGCCCCAATACGATTTTTCTTTCCTGCAGGCGTTTAATGCCAAAAGTAGTATGAGAAAAGGGGCTATTTGTTTTATCTTTATTCGCTGCATTGCTACGCACAAATATAGTTGTAGTTATTTGTAAAAAAAGTTTGTTTTTTCTTGTTCAAATCAAAATCCAAGGCTATCTTTGCGCCCCCTAAATAAAATAAGATGTTTTTTGTTAGGAGAAAGTTAATTAAAAGTAAGAATTATTTTGTGTAAGTCAAAACAATTGTTACTTTTGCAGCCCCTAAATAGGGGAAA
>OLKW01000240.1_pt1 | contig 29025 bp, 45 predicted proteins | sample 1604351 | NCBI WGS metagenome assembly OLKW01 (sample SAMEA104055714, study PRJEB20765) | soil metagenome | isolation source: soil
AATGAATCATGATGATCGTGTTGGTCTTTCGTACTCATAGATTTTACCTTACTTATTAAAAGTTGCGATTTTGTCAATAAAACCATACTTCAATGCATTCTTGGCATTGAAGAAGACTCGTCGATCAAAATCCTTTTTAACTTGCGCCAAAGTTTTTTTAGTCGTCTTGGCAAGAATTTCCATCAAACGTTGATTATCAAGCCTCTCTTGCTCGAAAAGAGCTTTGGCCCCAGGCAAATCAACATGCATATGAAAATTATGCTCTAACTGAGTTGCTGAAATAATAGCATGCGGAGTTGCTAATCTCATACCAGGAGTTCCGCCAGCTAGTAAAATAACTGCCTCATCCATAGCGGCCCCAATACATACAGTTTCTATTGGTGCATGAATCATGCTCATGACATCATAAATCATAAAAGAGTTTCTAATATCACCACCATGAGAATTTATGAACAATGTAATTTTCTTTTCAGAATCTTCATTATCTTTTAAAAGTAAAGTGGCTACAATATCTGACGCTAAGCGATCATCAAGATATTCTGCAAGAAATAAAATGCGATCACCAGATAATTTTTGATACACATCTACTGGCATCTCTCCAATAGGAGTATCTTCGAGAATTAAAGTATTCAAAATTAATTTATCTTTCTTTGTTTTTCTTCATTTTCGCGCTGCTCTGCGCAAACAATACATGTTTGAAAATATGGATTACTTAATAGTCTTTTTTCAGCAATAACTTCTTCGCAATCTATACATATGCCATATTTTTTATCTTCAATACGTTGGAGGGCCAAGTCCATTTGAACAAGCTTTGCCGCATTACGAATATTAAGTTGATTAGTAATTTGAATTAAAAGATTAGCTTGAATCTCATCTGTTTCATCTCCATCAGTATCTACATCTATTTCCTTTACAGTTTTAGATAAAAGTTCATCTTTTAGTAAAGTAAGTTGTTTTTTCATTTTTGAAAGAAATATTTTATTCATTATTAAACCTCAGATCAGAAATAGGAACTACAATAGTTCCCTTTGGGGCTGGTTGTTTTTTACCGTCTACCCTCTTTATAAAAAGTAAATATGCATGGTTCTCTGGTTCTTTTAAGAATAAAACATTAACTTCCCATTCATTATAGAGTGCCTTTTCCTGCTTTCTATCGGAAAATTTCAAAGTTCTAGTATTTTCAATAACCTGAGCCCTTTTTGGGCGGAATGGGCCATGAATGGTTTTTGCTTTAATATTTGTCATTTCAAAAAATAAAGAAGACGCCTCGTCTTGAGAAATAGCTTGAATAACTTTTGAAACAAAATCGCCAGTATTTTCATGGCTTCCAATGCACACAAAAACAACAGGTCTGGGGCCACGTCTATTCATTTTAATTCCTAATTAATTTTTGTCAAGTCCAAAGAATTACATATTTTTTTTCGAATCGGTTTTGCTAAAAATAAACGAATAACTCGATGCCCTTTAGCCAGCATTACTTTATGAAATCTAACATCATGATATCTTCTATCTGGCATATCTTTAAGAACAAAAGTTCCGAAATTAACAACTTTAATATCTTTACCAGTCTTTAAATCTTTAACCATTTCTTCAAAAAGAATAGTTATAACTGCGAAGACATGATAGTGATGAACTAATCTTTTAATTTTACGATTAACATATCGCCATAAATCTCTCTTACTTATACTTAATGTCATTTTTTCTTTTTGATACTTTCCACTTATAATTATTCAATTTACGCCAAAATCGGTCAGCTATATCTTCATACTCTATTTCAGTATCAAATGAACGACTTTGGATATAGGAATACCTATGTTTAAGATTAGAGTCTAACTTATCATAATGTTGTCGCAAATGATTTTCTTTCATATACAAATTACTTTGTTCCAAAGAAGAACTACATTTATGGCAAGCAATACTAATGGGAGCGTCTAAAGAAAAAGTATTAATAATATCTATCTTAAGATAAAATCTTCCGCAAATAGTATATTTAGTGCCTCTTTCAGTTTGAAAATCTGCTAAATGGTAATTGTCTTTTCTATCTTGAATTAAAAGTATCATATGGCCTCTTAAAGAGCAAAATTAATATACTCGTCGAATCTTTTACCTTGACTCAATTGGTCTCCTACCTTCATAATAATTTCAAATTCAAGCAATTGCTTAATACAAAAATTGTGCTCAGCAATATTATCACCATCATAATTTAAAACGGGGTGATTTATAGCTGGTAGGAAATTTACTTCTTTTATTGTGTCGCATAAATCTTTGCATTTTTCAGGATATTTTAATTCAAAAAATGATAACAATTTGGCGTCTTCCGACTTATCTTTTTTTACATTCTCGAAAGAAGATATAACGTCTAGCAATTTTGTTCTTATTTTCTTGCTCACTTCAACTGCTTTAATTTGTTCATCAATTTCAATAATCATTTGCTTGGCACGGACGACAATTTGATCGGTAGTTTCGGCTCCAGCTAAAACAGATTCTTGGATAAATGAAGCAACAAAAATTGGATCAGTTTTCTTACCCTTCATCTAAACCTCCAAAAAAACTATCATGAAACTTAATGAAAGAAAGAAGCTGTTCATAATGAGACTTATATTCTGTACATTTAGTCCAACCATAACCTAAATCTCTAAGCTGCTCCATACCTGCTAAAAAAGTTCCTTGCAAATACATTGTGCATGGTATCCAAAATTTCTTATCTGTATTAACTGCAATTAAAGCCTCTGAGACTGGCGGCTCAGATAATCTATCCAAAATAAAATAAACTCCAAAAGCAGGAGAATCTTTTAATTGAACAAAAAGACAATACTCAGGAATGTCTTTCTCTTGTGCGCAGTCAGCTAAGAGAACTTTAAAATCTTTTGAATTAGCTAGAGAAATTTGACAACCATAAACATTTTTGCTAAAAACACCGGAGTCATTTTCAAAACTAATTTTCTCTGGGAGCAAAAATTGTTTATCTAAAATTGATTTGGTAAAATCTTTATTAACAAAATCTGCAGGAAAAATTCCCATATTAGATAATATATGATAAGCAATTTCTTCGGTTAGTTTTTGATTCATTTTTTGATTCTTCCCATCGCTTGTTTAAGAACATCCCGAATGTCTTTCTTAAAATCGAGAACTGGTAATTGTTTATATGCCTTATCAATATAACTTTCAAAATCAAAAGTATCTCCAGCTATTCTGCGCTTGGACAATTCCTCCATACAAATTATTTGAATTTTCTGACCAAAACCAAAATAACGATCTATCGCAATCATCTCAGAAAGCTTTTCATTGCTATACGAAGGAAGATTTTCTTTGATTTTATCCATATCCAATGATATTGGTAAAATAGGAGCATCTGGCGTATCTGTCATTTTTCCTCAAAAGGTTCTTTATAAAAATAAATGGCGCTCAAATAAAATTGTTGTCCTTCTTCATTTTTAACATGACGCAAATAATACATACAACCTTCTGGTGGTTCAATCTCATTAGAAATGACAGTTAGTTTATCACCCCTATAAAGATGTATTGGGTTAACTCTAACATCGGGATGCACGAAGAAAGGTGGCTTCCAATTAGAATCAATCAACAATGGCTCTTTAGCTTGATCGCGATATTGTAAAAGTGGATTAATCCAGCCACCAGCAATGACCGTATTACCTATTTCAATTTTATTTTGATCGTACATTATTTTTTCCTTAATTTTGGAGGTGTTGAAACTTGTACCTTTATAGCGGGAAATATAACGCCAAATCTGCGATGCGCAAATACCAATAATTTCATATCAAAAAAAAGAGTATTAAAATTAAGAATTTTTCCGAGAACCAATAAGTCCCTCATTGAAGAAAATATAGCCTTGACGATGATTCCCACTTCTGATTTATTTAACAATGGGTACCGAGCAGAAACTCTATTAATCAAATCTTCATTATGCTTTAAACCAACAGGATATTCACTATTTAGTTCATCAACCATCTGCTGGCGCGAATGATCTTTAAAACTAAATTCACATTTTAAAATCTTCTGTTTTTTCATGCGACCTCTGGATCTATATATCTCTAAAAATTACAAATGCTCCTAAGATCTGTACTCCCCCTACAAGATCCCCCAAACTTTTGTCGAGATAAAAAAACAAAAATGATCTAAAATATGAGAAAAAAGAAAGATCATTATCGAGCGATATAAGTATTTGAAATGTCTGCCATAAATTTGTCGGTTCCTATTGGAAAAATATTAGTCGTCGGCCCCATCTACGACAAAATGGAAAAGTTATCTATTATTGAAAATCTAATGCCAGAATACCAATTTGTTATTTTTAATGGTGGTTTATGTTTTCCATCCGATGATTTGGTTAAACTTAAAGTTCGTATTGATAAAATGCAAAGTTTTCTTGATAATAATAAGACAATTTACTTGGCAGGAAGAGCAGATCTAATGCTTTTACAAAAATTAGAGGATACAGAAATTTCTAATTGGATTAGACATCGCCCCAATATGGCTATTATAAAATATCCTACTCGAGTAGCCTTAGTTATGGATGGAGGCATACCATCGGGAACGAAATCTAATAATGATCTAATTGATAATATGGAAGTTAGCTTTATTTCTCAAATAAATGAAAAGCCTTGGCATATATCTTATAATGGTGGATTGGGATACGTTATTTCTAATAATCCACTTACAAATCATTTCCCCGATTATTATAGCTATTCTATGCAGTTGGGCAATTCTTATAGTCCAAATGGATTTGTTTTTGCCCAGGAAATAGATGAAATTGGGCTTAAAAAAACTATTTCATTATAACTTGCTAATAAAAAGACATCTTTTTGAAATTCACACAAGGATCTAATCTAATGGAAAAAAGCTGTAAAATCGCTTCGTTATATATTGCAACCCTTAAAGCAATGGCTTTGATCCATCAAAACTCGCATTGGACTACTTTTGGTCATGCATTTTATGGAGATCACCTACTTTTTGAAAGGCTTTATAATTCCGCTTTAAAAGATCTGGATTTGGCGGCAGAAAAGTTCGTAGGGCTCTTTGGCGATTCGTGTCTCGACTATGACATGCAAATCGACCTTTTACACAAGGTTCTTTTAAAGTATAAACATCTCGAAGGCTCCCCGGCTCAGATGTCCCTTAAGGTCGAAGAGGATTTTCTTAAATTGTCTAAAGTGGCCTATGACAGTTTTGAGGAAGATGAAAAACTATCTTTGGGGCTCGACGACATGCTTATGGCCATTGCAAGCCAACGTGAAGAATCGGTTTATCTGTTAAAACAAGTTCTTAAAGACTGAATATTTAGATATTGAATAATACATAGGAGAAATAAATGGATTACAAGACTACCATCGCCAAGCTAATTAAAATTGCAAATAATCAACAAAAGATTATTGAAAAACTTGCACAACAAGTACAAGAAGGTGAAATTAATGGCGTACAAGGCGGAACTGCTCCAGGAGCAACTGCACCGCCTCCAGCACAAAATTTGCCCACTGGCGGAGCCCATGTAGATCCAAAGTCTGCTATTAATGCATTAATTATGAAGAATTTGGTTTTGTCAAAAGCTATCGTTCAAAGTTCGCCAGGCGCCTTCTGCACAGTTGATGCAAATGGTGTTGTTTTTGTACAAATGAGGCCTGGCCAAAGTAACCAAGCTAATTATGATGCAATGATGGCCATTGTCACTAGCGTTGCAAAAACGCTTACAACGGGCCAATTACAATTAAAAATGGCTTAATTAAGCCGGATGTTTTTTATCTAAAACATCAATGGTGCGATGCTGCAAGGCTATTGTAAGAGATTCGAAAACGTTGATATTATCTTTAAGAGATATACAGGTCAAGGCGAAGACCAATTCGCCAAGAGTTCTAGACTTTAGTTTCTGCATTTCTTCGCCCGGAATATCTTTTTGAGAGTTAAGGGCTTTATAGAGATTAACTTTCATTATTAGCGCGTCAATAACTGGTTGCAAATCTTGCACGTTTGTATTCTCTTGATGAAATTTCTCGCATTGATCCCATAGATTTTCAAAATGTATGGTCATATTAATCTTCCTTCGAGTCGTCCATTAAAGCTACTTGCAGCTCCTCGGCCCCAGACTCAGAGGTATATATAAGAAATACTACTCCATCTGACGCGTCAATTAAAACTGGACATTTTAATTTACCAACGAAAAATGTTTGACCATTCTTATCTTTGCGTGATTTTAATTCAATTACTAAATTTTTACTTGACATAATAGTTTCCTTTTTACAACTTGAATTCTTTCTTTATTTTATTGAATAATATTTTATCATTCGTTTTAAATGAATTAGCATCTACATAATTACTGGTGCCCATCTCTATACCATTAGGATTAAAAAGATTTAGATAGGTAGGTTTTAGGCTGGACCACAAATATTGCTTTACCCATTCTCTTCCCCCGCTGGCTTTAGCTAAATATTCATCATAATTATTTGAGACATCTTCCATTAAAATGGCAAGATCATCAACATTGCATTTATATTGATTTCCAATATTCTGATTAAATACCTCATAAAATGCTGGGATTTTTTTATTGGCAGCTGCTGGGATAACAAATCCACTATCACAAATTGTTTTATGAGTTGTATTGTTAGATAAAATGCAGGGTTTTCCAAGAGCCAATATCTCTCGTGGTGTGATTGAAAATCCTTCACCACGACTTACAAAAACATAGCAATCAATACTGTCCATAAAATCATCATAATCTTTTGGAGACAATGGGCTTGTTAGTAGCTCAATATTATTACATTTGGAATTTTGAATTGCTTTTTCTATAGTATTTTTACATGGGCCAGAGCGCCCGTGCAATCGGAGCTTAAACTTTTGATTGTTTCCAAATTGTTTTACAAAAGCATTTAATACATCAATATGCGATTTTCTCTCATAAAAACTAGCGCTCATTCCAAAGGTAAATGGATCGTTAGCCTTAGTTTTCAAAGGTCGTTCCAAGAGATTTTCTATCATAATGCCTAATGGCACAACAAAAATAGGAATTTTAACACCAGAGTTTTTATAGACTAAGACTAAATATTCATCTGGGACAACTACCATATCATAATAAGTATTAAAGATGTTAGTCCATAGTTTAGGGATCGCATCAGACTCAAACATAGAATAGGCAATTTTAATTGGGGAAGTAATGGCTTTATGATGTTCAATCATATTCTCATTAATGCCCAAAATATATGTCCAAAATGAAACTCGACCATAACCATTAAACGGCTTGATCAAAACATTTAAGACATCTTTGGAAAGATATTTATAATCTGGTGGAGATAATTGCAAAGCATTAACTTTTAATGAATCTTGGACGCAGCCGATGATACCCGCCCCCTGACGGCAGATGCCATCCGACATTTTAATACTTGTAATTACGGTTAAATCAATATTTTTATTATACATGAATGTCTTGAATTGTAAGAATCTAAATCGTATATATCAGAAAGCTTTGAGTCTGCCAACGACTAAAATATTTACTTTAGCATCCTGATAGGTTTCAGGCAAAATGTTTTTCAATTTGTCGTTAGTGAGGCGGACTTCAATTGTATATTCGCCAGTCTCGGCGTCTTTGCCAATACCAACGGCTAAATTATTTCCAACCGCTTCAAGAGCGGCGGAATAATCTCTACTAAAATCTCTATTAACTAACTTCATTTCTTCTAATGTATTCATTTTCTATCATTCTCCATAAATATTAAATAGTGCATGTTTTCAACATACTGACCTCTTATCAGTATATATATCAAATGTAGTATAAAAGTTGTGCAAACAATGGTACCCTCAGTAGGAATTGCACCTACGACATCAAATTTAGGAAATTTGCGTTCTTTCTACTGAACTATGAGGGCATGATTTCTAATATAACAGCTTCGCCAACTTGGAGCGAACCTTCCATACACTTTAATGTGTCATTAATAGCAACATTGTTCCAAAATTCGGGACACATTGGTTGTAAAAAGCATTCACATTCTTCGCCAGGAGCAATCTCTTCTTTGTCGATAAAGGTAAGCATTGCGCAATTATAATCTGGCTTGCTATCACAAGTCCAATCTGGGCGATAAGAACTTCTTATCGGAGTTTTTCTTACAAGGAACGCGGTGAATAGAACTTTATACTTCATGAAAAAGCCAACAAATTAGTTATACGATTAATAACTTTTAATAATTTATCTTCTATATCATTAATGTCTGCCGTAATAAAGTCATCAGTATATATTATTTTACTATCTAACAATAATAATGTTTTATCATTGCTATTTGGCATTAATAATGTTCCAAAATTGCCAATACTATATATTATACCATACGTTTCATGATATTTGTAATACATAAAATAACTGGATACTTTCCCATTACTATCAGCTTTAATTTCTGAAGGACATTCCATTATATTGTGGCATTGAAATGTCACGCTGCCATCATCAAATAATACTCTTGACATATTTTTATTTGATATAAAACATTTCATTTGTTTTTAACCATTGGAATAATTTCATCTGTTATAATTTGCTCAAGTTTAACATTAAAATATTTTCTTCCATCAATCCAAATTATATTAATATTATTTTGATCGCAAATATTTTGTAGATATTTATCTCGCTCTTGTTGTTTAATAAAATTATCATTCGCTCGTTCCTGACTAATATTTCCAAAACGAACGGGCTTATAATGTTGCACGCCATTATACTCTATAATAATATTTTTATTTGTTATATGGTAGTCTACAAATATTTTTCGTTGTTCCGAGTTTATAATATTTTTAATAAATTTGTGTGGCTCATACAATATTCCATTATCATCAAGAATTGATCCAATTAATTTTTCATTTTTTCTTGTATTGCATTTTGGGCATCCGCTTTCATTATTTATGATATCGCCCGGCCTCGCCATCCATAAAAAATAACATAGCTCACATTTAAAATGTATTTTTACATTTGAAGCAATGTAATCATCGATTCTTGTAATATTTCTATTAATTAGTTTACTATCTATATCTTCGTTTGAATATTTTCTAGCTAATTTGGCACATTGTGGGCAACCACTATTCATATTTAATATATGAGACGGCTGTATTTTCCATATACATAAGCATTTTTCGCATTGGAAATGTATTGAAATATATGAGTTAATAAAATTATCAATTCTTTTAATGTCTCTATTAGCAAGTCTGTCATCCACGATTTTATTTGTTAGTGGCATATGGCCATTACATTTAGGGCATCCGCTCATACCGTTTATAATATCAGATGTGCGTGTTTTCCATATATGATTGCAGCCGTCTATTAAACATTGAAATTCTATTGGTAGCAATGCTTGCGCATAATTTTCAATTCTCTTTATATTGCGAGACGATAGTCTTAAATCAATTTCTTCATTTGATAATTTAATTCCACCATTACATTTTGGGCAACCCCTTCCTAATAATATATTATTCAATATAGCTTCCCAAATATGTAAACAAACTTTACACTCAAAATGTAATTTGCCTCTTGTTCCCTTGCAATCATCTAATCTTTCAATATTGCGATTAATAAGTCTTTTATCAACCTCCCCATTTGTAATTGATTTTTGCATTATAAAATTATTTTTTTATAGGAGACAAAACGGTGCTCATAAATTTGCCCTCTAAAGAAATTTGAGGGTTAGGGGCAATTAATTTGTCTAAATGTTTAATAATATACTCTATACGCTCCCTACCGACACCTAAATGGACAACCTCTCTGCCCCTAAATTTCAGCGTTATCTTTACTCGGTTTCCGTCTTCTAAGAAACTTTTAGCTTGCTCTATTTTGTGATTAAGATCATTATCAGCAATATTGGGCCTAATAGTTAGTTCCTTAAGCTCTTGCACTTGTTGATTCTTCTTGGCAAGCTGTTGCTGTTTTTTCTCTTCATATTTAATCTTGCCATGGTCACCAATTCTGCATACAGGCGGGACTGCCTTCGGATTAATTTCAATCAAATCTAAAAATTGATCCTGGGCTAATTTAAGAGCCACTTGGGTGTCCATGATACCACCATTACTGCCATCTGCCAGAATGACCCTGATCTGTGGGACTCTGATGTATTTGTTTATTCTTGTGCGATATTGTGTTTGTTGATTATTATTTGCCATTTGCATGCAGTTTTATTTTACTCCTGTTAATCGAATTTGGTTAATTTATAAATAAGTGAGAACATTTCGTTTTGAAGAGTTTCTATAGGAACTGGAGTTCCATCGTCGGCAGCTATTTTAACGGTGCCGTACTTGTGTCTAGTCTCTAATTCTTCTTTGAGGGCTTTGATTCTAATTTGCATTTCTAGTCTGGTCATGATGAATTATATATCAGAATATTGGTGGTCCGTGTGGGACTCAAACCCACAACCGCTCCATTTAGAGTGTGAGCGCTCTATCAGTTGAGCTAACGGACCATTCACATACACACGTGTGCATACGTGTCAATTATCTTAATATTTTGTTGGCGCCCTTAGCGAATCCTGCCATCGCACCTACAATTTTAGAAAAAGTTGCTCTTCTTTTGAGCTATAAGGGCTTAAGCCGCCGTGGTGGATTTTCGCCACCCTAGCCTCTTCGTTAAATGCGAAGTGCTCGTTCGTGAATTACCATCAGCACAAGGCTGATGGCTTCTTGCTTCTACGACTCAGTTTACTACCTGACGCCTCATCAAGTTTTTGTTTAATGTCCGACAGCATTCCGATACCAGACAGATACCATTAGGTTCAACTAGTATATACCGCTAAAAACAGAAGTTTCGCAAAAATCGACACGAATAGCAAAATAATAACTAAGAGTCGCCAATTCATCCACCACGACAAGCGTGGTGGTTTTCTTGGCAGGAGATCATAAAGATTACTCACGGTATCTGCCACGTCTCGTAGACCGCTTTCCTTTTTCACTGAGCTAACGGCGGATACATCTTTATTCTTTCAAGGCTAACCTTAAATTGCTACACAGCTTCTTGGATTTAGGGTGAGGCGCTAATGCAATGGCGGCAATCTGATTATCTATATCGGGCTCTCTAAAAACAGAAAAACGAATGTTGTGCAAGGTTGCTTGCCCAATCAATCGCTGTAATTCTTCCTCATTTGATACTGCCAATAAACATAAATAATTTGAATTCTTATACCACTCACTCGCCAAATCGGGATGATCAAACTGAAATTGAATTGCAGAGTGGGCGCTCATTGTCGCCTGATATCCCTTAGATAAATCGTTTCTCGTAATAATATAGAGCTTGTCGCCCTTTTTAACCTATGAATGGCTCATTTGTTTTCCTTTGTTGTTTGTTGTTTACCGCTTACTTCATATATTACTATTTATTGATATTTTTGTGCAGGTAAAGGGAGTCGAACCCTTGTCCAAAACATTCATTAACAAAACTCATTCACAGACTTAGCCAATATTAATGTCATTGGCAACATTGGAAGAATTCGCTCCGCCAGGCTATCTAATGTTGATTTCACTAATAACTCCATAGATAAATTATTAGCTAGTTTTTGTGAATTATGCTTTCTTAACTACCAAAACTATCTTGCTAAGAAAACATTCTTAGGCAGCTTGTGCGTAAGAAACAATGCTATTGTCATTTGCATTTAAATGTCGATTACTTTTAAGAGTTGCAATCATCTCTTGTCTGTATCATCTCACTAACTTCGTGCCCTGTCGAAACCGGGATACCCGCATATTTTATTTTACTACCTCTAACTGGCTAAGATAAAGAAGTGAGTCTTTGAACCTTTTATTTTCTTCATCCCACCAACTACACCAATGAGCATCACCTACGCGACACCCAACAGTCATTAATGGTCCGCCACCAGATTTAATTCTAACTACATCGCCTTGTTTTGGGCTCATATCTATTCCTATAAAAATGGCAACAATTGCCTATTAACAAAATTTGGTATTGAAATATTCAATTTCTGAATTTGGAGCCCGCAACTGGAATTGCACCAGCGACATCCATATTACAAGTATGGCGCTCTGCTGTCTGAGCTATGCGGGCCTATGGAGCAAGCTGAGAAAATCAAATTCTCGTCATTGGGATACTAATCCAAGGTAATCTCACTATACGAAGCTTGCGTGATTATTATGTTTATATATCGCGCTATTGATAGGTTTTCTGCGACTCCTTATAACATAATCATAGAAATTAAAACGTCAAGGCCCATTATTTTTTTAAATTGGCAAGAGTAACGTGGTAGAGATGTTGCCCATCGGGCGAAAGAGTAACGTCCCCATAAGGTTCCATACCCAATTCCTTACGTATGTATTCCAATTCTGGGCAAATAACATTGAGCCAATAGTATAGCTCATCATTGTAAATGTAAGCCTCATACTTAAAATCAATTGATTTTCCTTGATATTTATCCCAAACATTCATATTAAGAGGGGCGATTGTATTTCTTATGATAGAGACGTGCGGCTCAAACATAGGCGGCTTAACGTGAAGATATTTTGGAATTAAAGAGCGATAAAAGTCGGCGAGGCCAGAATCGACTTGAAGAATAAGTTTGAAAGGATTAATATAGTATTGTAAAGTTCCACTAGTAGAATAATAACCATTCATATTACCAAAACGCTTTCAATCTCAACATCCTTTCAAACTCTTTTTGAGAAGAACATTCTATTCGGGAGCCCTTATACCACCATTCTTTAGAGCCATTTTCCAATATAAGGGCAGGCCCATCTTCTCTATGGCGCTTATCATTTAGCCACCAGCTTTGGTAACCATCAATATATTCGATAAAAATTATCTCGCCATTTTTCCAAAGATATTTGGTTCCACCGGCTCTTATTTCTAAGCTATCTTCCATTCACTTGTTCTCTTTATTCTTAGAAGTTAGGTGCCAGCCGCCACAATCGCAATGATAAATTGCAAGATTCTTATTATCAATTAATAATAAGCTTGTTTCTGCGTCTTTTTGTGTCGCATGGCGAGTTTTATTAGGGAATTCAAAACATTTTTTCATATTTTAGCCTCTAAAAATATCAACGCCCATACGAATTATATTAGTTAAAAATGATTGATCTTTCGTGAAAATGGGCAACTCGGAATCAACATGCCATTTATTCTTCATAAGCCCATCTATTATTTGTGGAGCTTTATAGGCAGCAACTCCCCTTCTAAAAGAAATGGGATAGTCATTGAAATTAATACCGCATTCTTGATAAAGAAGATCGGTTTTTTCGTCTACATTTAATCCTAATAACATTTCTTTAATTGTATTTTTATCGTATTTGTTTAAAAGTCCATATAAACAAGCAGATTGTATGGAAGTGTGAAAATTCTGTTGCTGGTGATAGATAAGAGTATTAACAGCTTCTGCTTGATTAGGAACCCCAAACACTTTTGATGTAAAGATGGCCTCACCTGTTAAATTTAATTCCAAAGCGGTAGCCGCCTCATTAAAATATAATGTAGCGGCAGAAGAGGTGACCGAGCAAATCTTCTGTATAAAGCCATTATACCACATTTCAGTATCTATATTCTGATCTGTCCTTAGGAGCAAAATAATTTCATCATTAAATTGGTAGGCAAAAATAACACCATCTACCTTGCTGCAGAGTCGCAGCATTACCGTTTCGAGGCATTGTGAGAATTTTACACAATATGGTTTGTCGAGAAGCTGTGTTACTTTTGAAAAATTGCAACCATTAATACAAATGATAATAGGAAGCTTGCCCATTAGTTTTTGATCGCTAATGGAAACGTAATTTTGAATTCGATCGGATAATTTGCTCATGTTATATCATATATGACGTGCGTTTTGACAACTTAAGGCCGGGACGGCGCTTTGTCAAGGGATGTTAATTTTTCTGGCAATAAGATTAGATAGTTAAAGGGTAAGAACAATGAAAAAATTTTGTATAGTTATTCCTTCTTATAATAACGAATTATATTGTGAAAAAAACTTAGCATCAGTTTTATGTCAAAATTATTCTAATTATAGAATAATATATACAGATGATTGCTCATCCGATAAAACCGTAGAAAAAGTGGAAGAAATAATTAGTAAATCTACAAAATTGAAGTATTTTACACTTATTAAAAATAAAGAACGTATTGGCGCTATGGAAAATCTTTATAATATGATTAATTCTTGCGAAGATGATGAGATCGCTATAACTGTAGATGGTGACGATTGGATGGTGGGGAAAAACATTCTAAACAAATTGAATGAAATATATTCAAATGAAGATATTTGGATGACATATGGTCAGCATAAAAGAACCGATAATATGCCTTATGATTTATCTGCACAATATCCAAAAGATATTATTGCTACAAATTCTTTCAGATCATATAAATGGAGTGCGTCACATTTAAGAACATTTTATTCTTGGCTATTCAAAAAATTAAAAAAAGAAGATTTAATGCATGATGGGAAATTTTATTCAATGACATATGATCTTGCGATGATGTTTCCAATGTTAGAGATGTCAGGGAGCCGATCTAAATTTATAGATGAAGTATTTTACGTTTATAATAGAGATAATGTAATAAATGACAATAAGGTTAGCCTTAAAACTCAATTGAATTTTGACAAAATAATTAGGAATAAGCCTAAATATCAAAAACTTAATGAGAAAATATAATGTTTGATAATAAGTATCATCAATGGAATTCAACGCGCATTAAAGCGATTGTAGATTTTTATTCACACAAATTCTTTTATATGAAGAAAGTTTTAGATTTAGGATGTGGATATGGGGACATGGGCGGGGTTCTTTATCGTTTGGGCGCGGATGTCACAGGAGTAGATGCTCGCCAAGAACATCTCAAGGTAGTTAGCAAGAAGTTCTCTGGCATTAAAGTAATTAAGGCCGATTTAGATAATAATTGGCCCTTTGGTAATCAAAAATTTGATCTTGTTTTATCTTTAGGGTTAATGTGTCATTTGGAAAATTACGAGCAGCATCTTAAAACTATCTGTGCATATGCTACAAATTTAGTATTAGAAACTGCAGTTTGTGATTCACAAGACGATCAAAAATGTGTTATAGTAAATCAAGATCAAAAAACATATGATCTTGCTTATAATGGAAAAGGTTCTTATCCAAGCCCCGCCGCCATTGAAAGGGTTCTAAAAGAATGTGGAATGAATTTTAAGCGAATAGATCATTCTAAATTAAATACGCCAGATTATCAATATGATTGGCGCCCCGCTAATGATGGTAGCATCAGTCATAGTAAAAGGAAAATGTGGGTTTGTGTTAAAGAAAGTAGCCCAATTCAATTTGCACCGCCGGGCACTGTAAAGCCCAAATATACGCCAAGATCAGTTATGGAACAAGCCAAATATCATCCTCCAAAAATGCATAAAAGGGAAGAAAGCTCGCCCATAAATAAAGTGGCATCAAAAGACAAAAAATTTGTTATAGTTATTCCAAGTTATAACAATGAAAAGTGGTGCGAACAAAATATAAACTCTGTCATTAATCAAAATTATACAAATTATAGAATCATATATACTGATGATTGTTCGCCAGATTCAACTTTTGAAAAGGCGTCTCAATTGTCTGCTAGTTGCAATAAAATTACATTAATTAAAAATAAAATTCGTTTGGGGGCGATGGAAAATCTTTATAACATGATTCATAGTTGTGAAGATGATGAAATCATCATAACAGTAGATGGTGATGATTGGCTAGCAGATAATGATGTTTTATCTAAATTAAATCAATTTTATTGCAATGAAGATATTTGGATGACCTATGGTCAATATAAAAATTCAACAGATGGTAATACGGGCTGTTCTAATCAATATCCAATAAACATTATTAATGCAAATTCTTTTAGGCAGCACACCTGGGGCGCATCACATTTAAGAACGTTTTATACCTGGTTGTTTAAGAAAATAAAAAAAGAAGATTTTTTGAAAGATAATAAGTTTTTTGCTATGACATATGATATGGCAATTATGTTTCCTATGTTAGAGATATCTGGCACGAGATCTAAATTTATTTCAGATATTTTATATGTCTATAATTTAAATAATCAAATTAATGATCATAAAGTTAATGCCCAATTACAAAGAGATTTAGATGTTTTTATACGGGCAAAACAAAAATATAGTAAACTGGAAAATTATACACCTAAAAATAAAGTTGGATTACTATTAATTGCAACAGGAAAATATGATATCTTTTTACAGGACGTAATAACATCGGCGGATAAAAATTTCCTCACAAATGATAGTGTTACATATTACGTGCTAAGTGATAAAAATACAGAAATCAAATCAAATAGAAAAATAGTAAATATTAACATTGAACACAAGCCGTTCCCTTTTGCTACGGCAGACAGATTTAAACATTTCACTAATAATGCAGACACATTTGTCAATGAAGATTATTTATATTACTCTGATGTTGATGTCTTGTTTGTAGATAAAATCGACAAAGAGATATTGGGAGATTTAGTGGGCGTGCGTCATTGTGGATTTATTAATAGTATTGGCACATATGAAACTAATCCTTTATCTACCGCATATATTGATCCGTCAAAATATAAACATTATTATGGCGGAGGATTTAATGGCGGTAAAAGAGAAAACTATTTAGAAATGGCAAAGTGGTGTTATGAGGCGTTCGAAAAAGATTTAGCAAATGGAATTATGCCCGTCTGGCAAGACGAGTCATTATTAAATAAGTATTTTTCAGATCACGAACCGACCGTAATTTTATCGCCAGCATATCATTATCCACAGGGCGATATATCTAGATTTAAGAAAATGTGGCTGCCATATGATTGGGAGCCGAAGATTTTACTTCTTGACAAAGATCACGCTAAACTAAGGTATTAACTATGTACTGTAATGTTTGTAAAATAAATAAAGATGTTAATGAATTTTCGCCATCACAACAAATTCTCAATACATCAAGATGTAAAGATTGTCTTAAGTTATATCGTAAACAATATAGAAAAAATAACAAAGAAAAAATATTAAACAAAGCGCGCCTTTACAGAGAAGTCAATATATATAAAATAAGGAAGTACAGTAATGAGCATGCGAAAGAAAGATATCAAAAAAATAAAGATAACGAATTAAAAAGAAGTAAAAATTATTATAAAAATCACAAAAATGAAAAGTTAATATATAGAGAAAATACAAAAAATAATAAAAAAGAATATGATAAAATCTATTATAAAAATAATAAAAAAGAGTTAATTGAATATCAACAAGAATATAAGCTAATCTTAGAAAATAAAGAAAAAATAAATAAAAGAAAAAACCAAAGAGAAAAAGAAAGAAGAATATCTGATCCCGCATTTAAATTAAGAAAAAATATATCAAGAAATATAAATGCATATTTAAAGAAAAATAATTCTTCTAAAAAGGGCAATTCTATATTAAAATTTCTTCCATATACTATTAAAGAATTGAAAGAGTATCTCGAAAAGCAATTCGAGCCTTGGATGACGTGGGAAAATCAAGGTAGATATAATTCAAAAACTTGGAATGACAATGACCCTACCACTTGGACTTGGCAGTTAGATCATATAATTCCGCAATCAGATTTACTATATATTAATATGGAAGATTACAATTTTAAGAAATGCTGGGCTTTAGAAAATTTACGACCATTATCTGCTAAAATTAACTTATTAGATGGTGTGAATAGAATTAGGCATAAAAAATGATATCTATATTGATGCCAATTTACAATGGAAAAGAGTTTTTGCAGGAAAGCGTTGCGTCTGTAATAAATCAAACATATAAAGAATGGGAACTATTAATTGGAATAAATGGATTATCAGTAGAAGACAACAATGAGATTAAAAATATAATTAAAGAGTTAAATGATGATAGAATTGCCACTTATTCTTTTGATTTTAAGGGGAAAGTTAAAACATTAAATGAATTGGTAAAACATTGTAAATATGATTTGATTTGCTTATTAGATGTAGATGATTATTGGTTTCCAGAGAAACTAGAAAAACAATTGCCATATATGGAAAAATATAGTGTTGTTGGGACGGATGCGATATATTTTGGCGATAAAGATGGCTATAGTCCAGGAATATTTTTAGGAGAATTGCCATATGCAATATTTAGTTGCCAAAATCCAATTATTAACTCATCAGTAATGCTACATAAATGTGATGCGATATGGAAAGAAGAATGGGAAGGATTAGACGATTATAATTTGTGGGTTCATTTAGCAAATAAGGACAAAATATTATTTAATATACCAGAAGTATATACAAAACATAGAATACATGGCGGCTCCTATTATAATAAAGATAACGATGAATTGAGATTAAAATTAAGAGATAAACTACCAAAATTAGATGAGGCGTTAATTTGGTTTTTAACAATACTTAGAGATGAAAAAAAGTGGAAATTATGAACAATTTGGTATTAGGGTCTAATGGATTTGTTGGAAAATATTTAAGCCAATATTTGAGAAATAAAGATTGGTTTAATCACTTTAAATTTGATTCAAAATTTAGTAAAATATTTTCAATTTGCCCATATACTACAAGTTGGTTTAAAAAAATCTATAATGTAGATAGGACTCATGTTTTTATTCCAATTTGCCACAAACCACAAGATAATATAAAAAAATATGATATTATCTATGCTGGACATGTTTATCCGGGTAACATTGAAAATGATGTATCTGTATTAAAAGATTTTAATTATAGGCTAGTGTCTAATACTAATCATCCCTTAGTGACTGATAAATCAGCTTCGCATGAAGAAAAATTGAAATTAATTTCACAGTCAAAAATATCATTAATACATAATTTACTTTATCCAACACAAGAACATATTGATTTTGTCAAAACAATTTCTAATTATAAATATAATGAGGCATTTACTTTATTAGATAGCGGAATAGTTCCACAAATAAAAGGTAGGGTATTTGAATCTGCATTATGTAAATCATTAATCTTATGCCAAAAAGATCAGTGGAATGTTATTGAATATTTTTTTGAACCCAATAAAGAATTCATTTACTATGACAAAAATAATGCAAAAGAACAAATTCAAGAAATAATAAATAACTACAAAGACTATTTGCCAATTATTGAAAATGCTTATATAAAGGGATTAAGTTATACTACAGAGGCTTTTTTCAACAAATATTTAAAGGATTTAAAGTGAAATATCATTTAGGTTGCGGATCTCAATATTTAGAAGGCTATATTAATGTAGATTTTCCATCCGAAAATCACAACGTTAATCATGACATTCGTGCAGATATATACATCGACATATTGAAAATGTCATATGATGATTGTGACGAAATTCGCTCACATCATTTTTTTGAACATTTTAATTATTTTGACACTATGGTATTATTATTAAAATGGACTAATAGTCTTAAACTAAATGGTAAATTAATTATTGACTTACCAGATTTAGAGGAATTGTGTAAAGCTTATTTGGCTGCCGATAATAAAACAAAATTTCTTATTGTTAGATATATGTACGGATCTCATGAGGCAGATTGGGCATACCACATTAATGGTTGGTCTAAAGATACATTGGAGTATATTTTAAAAGAATTAGGATATTCAATTCAACATGTAAAAAAATATGGAAATTTTACAGACAAACAGCCTAATTGTGGCATTACCATAACCGCCATTTTAGAAAATAAAATTACCGCCGAGGAAATAAAAAATAAAATAATGAATTTTCTCGCGCTATATAAAAATGGAAATACAGATTTTGAGAATAGTTTATATGATTATTTCACCTCTGAATTGCTAACCAAAATAGAAGGGTAGAATAATGTTTCTTCAAATAAAAAACTCTAAGCTCGATGATTTGGAAAATACATTTATTCATAGGAATGCTTGGTTTTCTATATGTGATTTTGCGTATACTAACAAAGATGATCAGTGGTCAGCCCCACTTAACAATACTGTTCCATATAATCCAGAAAATACTCCTGCTAATAGTGTAATATTTGCTACACCATATGGTATTGAAAAATTTTTAGAAGAAATTCATCCAAAAATTAAAAATCCATATATATTAGTTACTTATTGTTATGGTCCAGTATCTAAATATGACTCTACTATTAATGATCCTAAAATAAAAGCTTGGTTCGGTAATGCAAATAGTAATGCTATAACTTTTGATAAATTTACTTTAGTGCCATTAGGCGTTTTTGCAACCAATGAAGTTTTTGATAAACGAATTGAAAATGCAGAATTATTTAAACAATTAAAAAACAAACAAAAAGATAAATTATTATACATGAATATAATGGTTCATGAGGGGCCACATGTTACTTTAGCGGGAAGAAGATATGTTTATAATTTATTTAAAGATCAGCCATATTGTACAACCGTTACTTTAACTCCAGAATGGCGTAAACCATTTATAGAATATATGGCTGAAATGGCTAATGCTAAATTTACCATTTCTCCAGAAGGTGATATGCATGATTGCTATAGACATTGGGAGGCATTAATAGTTGGCTCTATTCCAATAGTTCATCGTTCACCATTAGATCATATTTTTGAAGATTTGCCAGTAATTATTGTCGATGATTATAATGAAATTACAGAGAATTTTTTGAATAAAAAATATGATGAAATGAAAAATAAGACTTATAATCTAAATAAATTATACCTGAAATATTGGCATGATTTAATTAATAAAGCTAAAGAACAATAACATGACTATTACTTTTTCTCAACTTGGAAATCAAGGAAGATTAGGAAATCAACTTTTTCAAATGACTGCCGCCATTTGTTTAGCATTAAGCAATAATGACAATTATCAATTTCCATCTTGGAAATATGAGCCATATTTTAACCTACATAATTGTTTTTCTAATAATTTTGCGTATACTTCAACTTATAATGAACCACATTTTCATTATACGCACATTCCATATCAACCAAATCTTAATTTAAGCGGATATTTTCAGTCATATAAATATATGATTGGGCATGAAGATTTCATCAAAAACAAGTTTATTCCAATTAATAAAATAGAGGCAATGCCAAATACCACATCAATACATGTAAGAAGGGGCGATTATGTTTTGCAACAACAATTTCACCCAATTATGACGATGGACTATTATAAAAAAGCGATAGACATATGTAATACAGAAAAATATTATATATTTTCAGATGATATAGTATGGTGTAAGTCTAAATTTGTGGGATCACAATTTATTTTTGCTGATGGAAATCATGAAACTATTGACATGGCCATGATGAGTAAATGTCAAAATATCATAATGGCAAACAGCTCATTCAGCTGGTGGGCTGGCTGGTTAGGTGAAAAAGAAGATAAAAAAATAATTTATCCTAAACAATGGTTTGGTCCAGCCTTACTACATGATACAAAAGATCTGATACCACAAAAAGAGAATTGGATAGGCCTATGATATTTGATAATCAAAAATATAAAGCTGTAGTTTGGGGATTTAAGTTAAAAAATAATTTGATTCCACATACCCATAGTTCTATTCACAAATCATTTGTTAAAGCTTTTAAACATTTAGGATATGAAACATTGTGGCTGGACGACAATGATGATGTTTCTAATATTAATTTTGATAATTGTATTTTCTTAACTGAAGGCCAATGCGATGCCAAAATCCCCATAAATAATTCTGCTTATTATATTTTGCATAATTGCTCTAATAATGCATCAAGATATGTAGGTTTACCATCAGATCATAAACTAAATTTGCAATTTTTTCATAAAGCCGCTCTCGAACGCAATTTAACTAAAGTTAATGATTATACTTATATTGGAGGAGATGTAATTCATATTGCTTGGGCAACAGATTTGCTTCCTCATGAAATTGATGAAAATAATGCTAATAACGAAAAAAACAATAAACAATGTGTTTGGGTAGGATCCTATGATAGAGGCGATCGTTCTGCATTTCAAAATAATACAGAACTTGATCCATATTTTGATGAATGTAGAAAAAATAATATTAAAGTTAGAACTAGTTCTCCTTGGGGAGGCCCTATATCTGATGAAGAAAATAGAAATTTAGTTCATAGCTCTTATTTATCGCCGGCTATTCAGGGCCCTTGGCAAATAGATGATTTATATATTCCATGTAGAATATTTAAACATATTTCATATGGTCATATAGGAATCACCAACAATGCCTATGTTCATAAAATTTTTGGAGAAAAATTAGTTTATAGTAGAGATCCTATAGATTTATTTCATAAATCGATAGAGAAGAAAAATAGCCCTAATTGCCTTAATGAAATTAAATCATTAATGAATGAAGTTAAAGAAAAACATACCTATATTAATAGAATTAATTCTATACTTGAGTGTTTTAAATGAATAATATTGAACAATACAAAAAATTTCTTGATCATGACACTAATGATGGTATGGGCCATGAAGATGAATCAAAATCAAGATATCAATCATTCAAAAAATGTATAGATTTTTTAAGTGTTAAGTCAAATCCTGAAGTTTTAGAGCTAGGAACTTCTCGTAGTTTTGTGGGAGGAGCTTTTGTTGGATGTAATTCGGATGATACATCATATTGGAATCCAAATGATTTTACAAAATGGGACTTTGGGGCGGGCGTATTTACTTTAATTTTTGGTCAAACTAACTGTCGCTTAACAACTGTTGATTTAATTAGTGAGCATATCAAAAGATGTAAAATTATGACGGACTCATTAAATATCAAATGTAATCATGTAGTATCTGATTCGACGGCATTTTTAGAAAATACTCAGAAAAAATATGATTTAATTTATTTGGATACTGGCGATATGTGGCCAATAGAACCATCAGAAAATTTACAATTAGAAGAAGCCAAAATTATTATAGAAAGAAATTTGTTAAGTATAGATGGGATTATTTTAATAGATGATGTTTTAAATCATACTCCAAAAAAACTTGGAAATTTGAATAATAAATTTGGAAAATCTACTAAATCAATACCATATTTACTTTCTAACAATTTTAAAATAATGTTTGAAGGTTATCAATATATTTTACAAAAATCATGAAAATATTACACATAACATATCATAATGGATGTAAAATGACTTTAGATTTTATTGCAAAATCTTTGGATCATGAAATTACTACACAAATTGCTAGTTGGAACTATAATATTGGACACAGTAGAGCCTACGAGGTGTGGAATCAATATAAAGACTATTATAGTCAATTTGACATAATTATCACTTCCGATACTTGTCCACTAGCTAGAATTTTTCTTCAAAATAATTATTCTGGCAAATTAATCATTTGGGTTTGTAATAGATTTGATTATTGTGACATGGCATCTAATGACTGTAAATTTCCTGACCAAGAATATTATAATTTAATAAACAATGCCAAATTAAAAAGTAATGTTAAAATTTTCTCATATACCAAATTTGAATATGAATATGCTCAAAAATATAAAAATGTTGATTTGGGGACTAATATTATCAAGCCATGCGCCTTTATAAGCGATGAAAATATTGTGTCATCATTTCCGTCTCATATAGATAAATCAAATACTTTTTTTATTCCACCATATCATAATGATACAATATTTATGAATCTAAAATCTAAATGTGATGAGTTAAATATTCAATCATATTCTGGAAGATATAGCGGACCAATTGATTTAAAAGGTTTAAAAGGCATAATTCATATTCCGTATGGCTGGTCTAATTTGGCTCTTTTTGAAAATTGGTCAATTGGAAATGTATATTTAATTCCATCAAAAGAGTTTATCTTAAAATTATCTAAACAAAATAATTTTTGGTGGCAAGACAGCTATGCAATGAGCCTGATTGAATCGTCTGAATGGTATCTTCCCGAACATCGTAATTTATTTGCTTTTTTTGATAGTTGGGAGCATTTAAAAGTTTTATCTCAAAATGAAACTTTATTACAAGATAAAAGAAAACAAGTTATTGATTTTAGCAATACGCATAGTTCTAAAACATTAGAACAGTGGAACTCTGCAATTACTCAGTGGAGTATAACGTGATAAAAATATATACTTTCGCTCATAAAAGGCCAGACTTTTTAGGCATGCAATTAAAATCTTTTCAAAAGAATTTAGAAAATAAATATGAATTTATCGTATTCAATAATGCCGCTTTTGACCCAAATAGAAATCATTACGATGAAATACAGGCTTGGTGTGGTGAAAATAAAATACAATGTATTGATGTTCAAAAAGATAATGATTTAATTACCAGGCTTCATAAATTTGATGGAGAAAATCTATTTAACAATGATGGTCAATATCATAATTCACCAATTGCTTGCGCTTATCCATTATGTTGGGCTTGGGAACAACATATTTCTAAAACAAATGACAAAATTTGTATTATTGACTCTGATATGTTTGTGGTGGAAAAAACTAATATTTCTACAATTTTAGATGAATATGATATGGTATACATGTTGCAAAGTCGTGGCAATGGAGTTTATTATATGTGGAATGGCATATCTTATCTAAATCTATATAAAATGCCAGACAAATCATCGTTGAATTGGTGGTGTGGATATTGTGAGGGACAGCCGGTTGATGTTGGAGGCCATACTTTTTATTATTTAAGACAACATAAAGATAGTTTAAAAACTAAAGAGTTTTCTTTACATTATGTCGGAGAAGATCCAGATTGCAATTTCTCGCCAGCTAATTATGAATATTTCACTACTGATGAAAAAAGAACTCTGCTTCATTATAGAGGCGGTAGTAATTGGGATCAAAAAACTCCAGATTATCATATAAAGAAAACGGCTTGGTTACAAAAGAAACTAGGATAATTTAGCATAATTATAATATGGCTAATAATATATATTTTCAATTGGGCGCCCCCACTTGGCATCCAGGTTTCTTTTGTTGCTACCAAACTGTTATAGGGTTTCTTAATCGTTGTGAGGCGGACGTCCCAGCCGGATATAAAGTATTCTTCGAAAGAGGTTTATATTTCGATAGCACTGTTGGCCCTAATTGGTGGGAATATTATTTTGAGCCAATTGGCAGCGGACAGCCTATTAAAATCATAGAGCATGTTAGTGATGTTGAAAAATCTGCTTTTGGAACCGAAGTTATTTCTACTATGAGTAGAGGGCGTGCCGCCGAAATTATTAATAAATATATTAAAGTCAAATCACATATGCAAAATAAAATTGATCAATTTATTCAAACAAATTTTGACCACAATTATACTGTTGGAATACATTATCGTGGTACTGATAAAAGTTCAGAAGCGCCCCGAGTTCCCTTTGATTCAGTACGTGATGAGATAAAAAAACATATAAGTGACAAAAGCTCATATAAAATATTTGTCGCCACCGATGAAAATCAATTTATAAATTATATGAGGTCTCAATTTGGAGATCGCGTTGTTTATACTAATGCAAAGCGTTCTGCTGGAAATGAACCAATTCATCATAATGGCGGCAATATGGTTGATAATAGATATATGTTAGGAGAAGACGCTGTTATTGACTGTTACTTATTATCTAAAACTAATATTATGATTAGAACGCAGTCAAATTTAAGTTCTTCCGCAGCAAACATAAATCCATCTTTATTGGTAATAGATTTAAATCATGCGCATTATCGTGTAGGATTAAGATGAATATAGCATTCATAATTTGTGGAGAATTTCGTTGGTTCGATAATTTTAAAACAACTTTTCAAAATAATTTTAAACCAACGCTTGATGGACATAATATTCAATATTTTTCTCATTTTTGGAATCAAAATCTTGAAAGATTATCAGATTTTACCAACACATGTGATCCAATGAATATTGATATCGAAAATAAAATATCATATGAAGATGTAAAGAAATTTTTTAATTTTACTAAAAATGTAAATGGAAGTTTTCCTAATCAAGCGTATGGCGCATATAAATCTTTTCTATTATTAGAGAAATTCCAAGAACAAAATAACACAACATTTGATTTATATATTAAAATGAGATCAGATTTGGCTTTTTTAAATAAAGTAGATATCAGTAATTTTGATCAAGAATCAATTTATGTAAAAGATATTTCTAATTGGCGACCAGTAACTAATTATGTTAATGATTATATATATTTTACTAAAAATTATCAAGCTATAAAAACAATATCTAAATTAGGGTTTCATATAGACACTATACTAGAAAACCCTAATTCATTTATTTATCAAAAAGATGTGTCAAAAAATATTTATTGTCCTGAAGAAATGTTGGCAAAACATCTCGTAAATAACAACATATCTACCAAAACTTACAATTTTAACATAGATTTAGCTAGACATCATATATGATTATAAATATATTATTATATGATTCAAGCTGTATTATTAGACCTAGACGGTACGCTTTGTGATTGTACAGAGCTACATTATGTATCTTTAAATAAAGCTTTATACAAAATTTCTGGTTTTGAAATTTCTAGAGAAGATCATAATACGATTTTTAATGGATTACCTACAAAAAAAAAGCTAGACATACTTATTAGTGATAATAAAATTAATATCAATGATAAGCAAAATATCTGGAATCTTAAGCAAGAATATACTAAAGAATCTGCTACAGACACATTAAAGCCAGATTTTGATAAGATCAATATGCTTCAATATTTGAAAAGCAAAAATATTAAAATAGCCTGCATAACAAATAGCATTTCCGAAACTGCTGATTTAATATTAAAAACTATTGGACAATTTTCATATTTAGACCTAATAATATCTAATAATTTGGTTAAATATCCAAAACCACATCCAGAAGGATATATACGAGCAATGATTGCATTTCAAGTAATGCCTGAGGATATTTTGATTGTAGAGGACTCTGAAGTTGGTGTGAGCGCTGCCAAAGCCTCTGGTGGCAATGTGTGGCAAATAAAAGATTCTTATGAGCTAACATTGGCTAACATGATAACACAGATCGGGGCACTATGATTAACATTCTAATTCCAATGGGTGGCAAAGGCCAACGCTTTAAAAATGCTGGTTATCAAATGACTAAACCATTAATAGACGTTAATGGACAGCCAATGATTAAGCGGGTCATCGATAACCTTAATATTAAAGGAAACTATATCTTCCTAGTTTCTGAAGGAGATGAGAAAATACATAATATTTCCAAGTTGCTTATCAATTTTTGTGCTGCCAATAGCTGTCATATAATTTTAGAAGACCCAAATAGCCGTCAAGGCGCCGCAGCAGCTTGCCTGCTCGCAAGCAATTTAATAAATAATGATGACGAACTTGTTGTAGCAAATTCAGACCAACTACTTGAATGGGACTCTTCTGCATTTTTATCATATGTGCGCGCAACAAATGCTGATGGCGGAATAACTACATTCACCGCCACCGAATCAAAATGGAGTTTTGCAAAATTAATTCCTGGAACTGATATAATTTGTGAAGTTGCCGAAAAGAAACCAATTAGTAATAAGGCAACTACCGGAGTTTTTTGGTTTAAGCGCGGAAAAGAATTTGTCCAAGGAGTTAGGGACATGATGTCTAAGCAAATTAAAACTAATGGCGAATATTATGTGTGCCCAGTATTTAATGAATTAATAGGTAATGGTAAGAAAATTTATGATTATCCAATCAATAAAATGATTGGTCTTGGAACTCCCGAAGATTTAGAAATTTATTTAAATGATATTAATCAGCCACAGGGGTAATCTAACTGGTCCCAATCCAGAACATGAAAATTCACCATCATATATTGTAATGGCAAGTCATAATTTTAATGTAGAAATTGATGTGTGGTTTGATAATGGATTTTATCTTGGACACGATAAGCTCACTTATCCTATAGATGTAGATTTTTTAATAAATCCAAAATTTTGGTGTCATGCTAAAAATTTAGAGGCACTGGCCGAAATGTTAAAAACAAATAAAATACATTGTTTTTGGCACCAACAAGATGATGTCACATTAACATCTGAACAATATATTTGGACTTATCCTGGTAAAAAATTGGTCGGACATAAATCTATTGCTGTGGTTCCTGAAAATGTTAGTTGCGAGTGGGATATATCTAATGCGCATGGCATCTGCTCTGATTATATTCAGAATTATAAGGATTAATAAATGAAATCAGCAATTATAACTGGCTGTACTGGACAAGTAGGAAGCTACATGTGCGAACGATTACTTTCCGAAGGATATAAAGTCTATGGCATTAAAAGAAGAAGTTCGTCTATTAATACCGAGCGAATTGATCCTATATTTGATAATCCAAATCTAAAATTAATATATGGAGATTTAACTGATTATGCATCAGTTTCTAATATAGTTTCTGAAATTAAACCAACTCTATTCATTAATTGTGGGGCGCAATCTCATGTAAAAGTTTCGTTTGAAATACCTATCTATACAATGGAGGCTACCGGAGTGAGCGTTCTTAATTGTTTGGAAGCAATAAGAACTCATAGTCCACAAACTAGATTTATTACAATGTCTAGCTCTGAAATGTTTGGAGGAATAAAAGGAACGGAACCTCAAAATGAATTAACGCCATTCCACCCCAAGAGTCCATATGGTGTAGCGAAAGTGGCCGGATATCATGCCACAGTAAATTATCGAGAGTCATATGGACTATTTGCCTCCAACATAATAGCATATAATAATGAGTCTCCCAGACGCGGGGAGACGTTCGTTACAAAAAAGGTAACATTAGCAGCAACAAGGATTAAATTGGGATTACAAGATAAACTCTATTTAGGAAATCTTGATGCTGTGCGCGATTGGTCACATAGCCTAGACATAGTGGATGCAATGTATAAAATTGTCACAGCGAGCGAGCCAAGCGATTATGTAGCTGCCAGCGGAGAGGCTCACTCGGTAAAAGAGTTCGTTCAATTAGTTTTTACTAAACTAGAGCTTGATTGGCAAGATTATGTAATTATAGATCCTAAATATTTTAGGCCAGCCGAAGTAGACATTTTGCTTGGAGATCCGACTAAAATTAAAACAGAATTAGGTTGGGAACCAAAATACACATTCGAGGCGCTTATAGATGAAATGATCGCTTCTGATATGGAACTTGCTAAGAATGAAAAAATATTG
>OLKW01000319.1_pt1 | contig 28207 bp, 19 predicted proteins | sample 1604351 | NCBI WGS metagenome assembly OLKW01 (sample SAMEA104055714, study PRJEB20765) | soil metagenome | isolation source: soil
ATAATAAATACAACTTATACAGTTACCGGAGCAAACGGAACATGTACAGATACAAAAACAATTACAGTAACAGTTTCTACAACACCAACAGTAATAGCCAGTGCTGCGTCTGCAACTATTTGTTCGGGACAAAGCTCTACTTTAACAGCAAGCGGAGCAACATCGTATACCTGGAGTGCCAATGCCGGAAGTGTTTTAACGGCAACAGCAGTTGTTTCTCCAATAACAAATACAACATATACCGTTACGGGAGATAACTTGGGTTGTACTTCTACGCAAACAGTTTCTGTAAATGTTATTACTACACCAACCGTTACTGCTGTTTCATCGCCAACTATTATTTGTAACGGCTCAAACGCAATTCTTACAGCAAGCGGAGCATCATCGTATACCTGGAGTGCTAATGCCGGAAGTGTTTTAACTGCAACAGCTTCTGTTTCTCCAACCGTAAATACAACATACACAGTAGATGGTGCAAACGGAACGTGTGTAGTTACGCAAACAGTTTCGGTGGTTGTAAACAATCCTCCAACGAAAGTTGATTCGGTTTCAAATCCTGCTTCCTGCAATCAATCTAACGGAAGTTATGTAATTAATTCTGTTACGGGTGGAACCGGACCCTATCAAATTAATTTTAATAACACGGGCTTTAACCCGATTGTTTCTTTCCCCGATTCATTGAAAAATTTAACAGCAGGAACTTACCCGGTTGTAATAAAAGATAATATTGGTTGCACGTATACAACTTCAGTTATAATAAATAATTCGGGTGGAGTTACGAAAGTAGATTCTACAACGAGTAACGCATCTTGTAATCCCTCCAATAACGGAAGCATCACCCTTAATTCTGTTACGGGCGGCACAGGGCCTTATCAGGTGCAGGTTAATGGAGGAGCTTTCAATCCAATTGCTTCTTTCCCTTATACAATATCAAATTTAACGGCAGGAACTTATACGCTTGTTATAAAAGACGTCAACCTTTGTCAATACACAACATTAATTACAGTTGGTTCAATTGGCGGAATAACACAAACAACTTCAACTTCACAAAACGCGTTATGTGTTCCTCTTAACAGTGGCAGTATTTCGCTGACTTCTGTTACCGGAGGAACAGCTCCTTATCAAGTAAGTTTAAACGGAGGAGCATTGACAACCATTGTTTCTTTTCCTGATTCATTAAAAGGATTAACAGCAGGAACTTATACCGTGTTAGTGCAAGACGTTGCGGGATGTACTAAAACAACAACGGTAACGGTAGGAAGTGTTACCAGTCCCACAGCGATAGTTACACCCGTTAAAGATACGTGCAACAAAAATGTTGGCACAATTACAATTACAAATGTAGTTGGTGGCACGCCTTCATATCATTATAGTTTGAATAGCGGAGCAAATCAGGCATCAAATATTTTTACAGGATTAGCGGCCGGTCATTATACAATTACGGTAACCGATACAAACGGTTGTATGTTTGTGAAACCCGATAGCATTAATATGTTCGCACCAATTTCTTCACCTACAATTACACCAAGTGGGCTTACTACTTTTTGTAGTGGAGGAAGTGTAACATTAACATCAAGCAGCGCAATAGGTAATACATGGAGCACCGGAGCAACTACGCAAACTATTACTGTTAATTCAACCGATACGGTTTCTTTAATTGTTTCACAAAATGGATGTAAAGATTCAACCACAACTATTGTCACCGTAAATCCAAACCCAACTGTTACCGTTAATTCGCCACCGGCAATTTGTGAAGGAAGTTCTACAATACTTACATCGAGCGGAGCATCTACTTATACATGGACTCCCGCAACAGGACTCAGTTCAACTTCATCACCAAGTGTGACTGCTAACCCAAGTGTTACAACAGTTTATACTATAACAGCAACAGGCGCAAATAATTGTCCGGGCATTACCACCGCAACGGTTACAGTTTCTCCGGCACCCACTCAGCCTCCGGGAGTAAATAGCCCTGTGTATTATTGTTTATTTCAAAATGCACTTCCGTTAACAGCAACTACAAACGGAGGGGCTACTTTAAATTGGTATGATGCAAGCGGAAATCTATTGCCGGGTGCACCAACACCTACTACGGGTTCTTTAGGAACAACAACTTATTATGTTACACAAAACATTGGTCTTTGCTCAAGCGGCAGAGATTCTATTAAAGTAATTGTAGTTACAAAGCCTAACGCAACTTTTGTAACTGATCCAACTTCCGGTAATATTTTAGCGGGACAATCGGTTTTGTTTACACCCAATCAAGTGCCCGCTAGCTATCTTGTTTATAGCTGGAATTTTGGAGAACCAAGCTCAAGTACAAATACATCATCTTCTGTTATGCCTACACATTCTTATTCATCGCAAGGAATTTTCTGTCCGAGTTTAACCATTGTCTCTTCGCTTACCGGGTGTGCAGATACAAAAAGCAATTGCATAGAGATATTGAATGGAATTGACGTTACTATACCAAACGTTTTCTCGCCTAACGGAGATAATATTAACGATGTGTTCTCTCTAAAAACAGAGGGCATCAGCACACTAACATGTACTATTTACGATCGATGGGGATTGAAACTTTATGATTGGAATGGTACGGCAGGCTTTTGGGACGGAACAGATAGTAAGAACGGAAAAGCTGTTACAGACGGAACATACTATTATATTATTGAAGCAACTGATGTTAAAAATAAACCTCATAAATACCAGGGGTATATGCAGTTGATTAAGTAATACCACCTACGTCATACTGAACTTGCTTGTGCCGAACCAGTTTCGGTATTTCAGCATCCCATACTTTCAACAACAGAACCTGAAACGAGTTCAGTGTGACGCAAGGCAGGATAAATATGTTTGTGTAAATTTGCGCCCGCATGTTTAACGAATTTAGAGAAGCCTTATTAGTTTTAATTTCTACACCTGTTTACGCTATAGTAATTGGGGCAGAAATTATTTTCAGTAATATTCACAAACACAATGAGTATAGCAAAAAAGGCACAATAGAAAACATTTACCTCATGTTACTGAACATGGGGCTCGATATTTTAATGCGCGGCGTTTGTTTGTTGGTACTAGAATATTTTTTTATGTTTCATTTCGTACAGATACAAAACAAATGGGCGTATTGGATTATTTTATTGATAACGCAGGATTTTATGTTTTATCTATTGCATTACGTTGATCACTATGTCCGGTTTTTCTGGGCTGTGCATGTTACACATCACTCATCCGAAGAATTTAATTTAACGGTTGGTTTTCGTTCTTCGGTGTTTCAGCCGTTGTACAGGTTTGCCTATTTTATTCCGCTTGCGTTGATTGGTTTTGATGGAAAGGATATTATGTTCATATACTCTGCCACACAGATTTATGGAATTATCATTCACACAAAATATATTAACAAGCTGGGGTTTTTAGAATGGTTTATGTCAACACCCTCGCATCATCGCGTACACCACGCAAGCAATGCTTTGTATTTAGATAAGAATATGGGTATGGTTTTTATTATCTGGGATAAATTTTTCGGGACATTTGTTCCGGAACAGGAAAATGAAAAAGTGCGTTATGGCTTGACAGAAAATATTAATTCAAGAAATCCGGTGCACGTTGTTTTTCACGAATGGAAAAATATTTCGAATGATGTGAAGAAGAGTCCAAAATTAAAACACAAATTTATGTATGTGTTTGGTCCTCCCGGCTGGAGCCATGATGGAAGTAAAAAAACAAGCAGACAGTTAAGAGCGGAGTGGTTGAGAAACAAAAAATAATTTAACCACAGATTTAAAGCTATATTGTGTCATTCCGAGCCCAGAAGCTTTGCGAGGAATCTTTACCCCAACATACAAACCAGATGCTTCGTAAACAACGCGGCTAAAGCCGACTCTGCATGACACGGGAACTTTATTCTAGGTATACCGTTTCTTTCCCACTCTTACTAAAATCAGCAATGATGTGGTCTTGTAATGTTGTAGAGAGAGAAAGTCCCACAAAATCTGCTTTAACCGGGTAGCGTGTATGACTGCGGTCTACCAACACAACGGTATGTAGTTTTTTTATAGGTTGATTTAAAAATAATTGTACAGCATAAATTAAAGTTTTTCCGCTGTTTAAAACATCGTCAACTAAAATCACAACTTTGTTTTTATAATCCTTTTCTTCAAAATCAATTTGCGGCTCTTTTGCTAATGGATTTTTTTTGTCCAATGTAATTTTCCCCAATGTAATTTCTTGCCCCGATATTTTTTTAAGTAACACATTTAATTTTTTCGCTACTAAATACCCGTTGCCCTCAATGCCCGTAAGCATAATTTCTTTTTCGTCGAGCGTGTGTTCGTATATTTCGTAAGCTAAACGGTTTAGCTTTTGGTGTATTTGCCGGGTGTTTAATATTTCTACTGGTTTCATTTTTTCTATTTTTTTACCGTCATTGAGAGGCACGAAGCAATCTGTTCTCGCGTCTCATCTGCGCTCGATGCATTACTCTTTCCTCCCCCTGCCCCCTCCAAAGGGGGACAAACTTCGGTTCTCGACTCCGCTCGAACTGACAATGATTTTACTTTTTCATTAAATTATCTTTCACATCACTAAACACCGGGAAGTTGTTGTAATGCCAATTAGCAACTACTTTGCAATCTTTCATCAGCATCAACCCCGGGTTACTGCGTATCATGGTTTTTAAAACAACGCCGTCCATAGTATAAAAATCATACAAGGCATTGTGCTTGTGTTTAAATTCATTTATCTGATCGGTGCTTGATGAGGTTAGCGCAATGAATTTAGTTTTATTTTTTTCGCACAAAGAATAAAAATCATTTAACTGCGCCATGAGTTTTGAGTCTTGCTCGGTTTTATTTAAATCGTAACACACCAAAAAGAAATTGTAATTCTTGTTTCCAAGCAGGGTGTCTGTAACAACATTTCCATCCAAATCACTCACGGTAAAATCAGTAATTTTTGCTCCATCTATTTCCGGACTAACTACAACTGCAGACATGGCGCGATGAAATTTCCAATTCAAGGTGTCTTGCCAAGGATAATTTTTATCGGTAAATTCTGTGGTATCCCCACTCTTAATGTTTTTATAAATAAAATGCGATTCGTACACGGCGGGTTTGTAAGTAGGTCCTGTTTTCATTCCGTCGCAAATACTTAGTCCGGGTGCATAAGCGCGATAATCAATCACCGGCAAATTACGATAGCAATGTATAGGAAACCAGATAGAAGCTGCAATTGCAACAACAGTAAGAATGTTACATAGCATCGGGTTAAAGAGCGGATTAATATTTTCTTTTCCGGAAAATAGAAGTGTAATTAAAATTAGGAGCGCAATGTCTTTTGTAAAACTCTGCCATGGCGTAAGTAGGATTGCATCACCAAAACATCCGCAATGCGTAACTTTATTATAGCAAGCCGAATAAAAGGTAAGGAAAGTAAAAAATACAATTTGTGCAAGTAACAACCATAAAGTTAGTTCACGCTTAAAACCAATCAGCAACATAAATCCTAATGCGACCTCGCTCACACAAAGAATAATAGCAAGCGGCAAAGAAATATGCGCAAACCATTCGAACATAGCTAAACCTGTGTCGGTTTTAAATACCTCAAAATATTCTTCCAACTTATACGAAAACCCAACTGCATCATTTGATTTAATGAAACCTGAGTAAATAAAAAGCCCGCCCACCAAAACGCGCGGTATATGCGTTAACCAAGCAAAGCGACTAATAAACCCGGAAGCATTCACTAAAAGTAAAAGCGTTCCAAGAATTATGGCTTGCGTTGTTTTGCTGAGGCAAGAAGGGGTAAGGAAATAAAACCCTACAGCTAACCCTGCAGATAAAACGAACTTAAAAAATTTTCCGTGTAAAAAGTTTTTCATGTGGATATAATCTGTTTTTTATTTGTCACATGGAATACGCCACATGTATGTTTGATTTAGTAACTGTAAAGTACATGGCTATTTCATACTACAAATTTAGTTGCGATTGCCAATTAAGCAAATACTGAGCCAAAGATAATGCAAAACTCGGAGCATATCCCCCTCTGGAGGGGGCAGGGGGAGGAAATTGGGAATCAAAACCTAATCAAACAATAAAGATTCTTTGTCTGAGAGAAGGAATTTTGCCAACTTCATACCATGATTATCAATAGAATTGTCATTGCGCGCAATGACGTAAAGAAATTATTTTTTCTTTTGTATTACTTCTTTGTTCTTACTTCTTTCTCCCAGCAAACAAATTACGCCCAATACGTAAAGCCCATGGTGGGTACAGCTGGACACGGACACACTTTCCCCGGAGCAACTGTTCCGTTTGGCATGGTGCAACTGAGTCCGGATACACGAAATGATGGCAGTTGGGATGGTTGTAGTGGTTATCATTATAGCGATTCAATAGTTTACGGATTTTCTCACACACATTTAAGTGGCACGGGTTGTAGTGATTATGGAGATATTTTGTTGATGCCTACTATGAAAAAACCTTCGTGGGACAGAACAAATTTTCCATCTAAATTTTCACATAAAAATGAAAAAGCAAGCGCCGGGTATTATGCTGTAAAATTAAACGATGATAAAATTGATGTGGAACTTACAACAACTACACGTACCGGATTTCACAAATACACATTTAACAGTGAAGGTTCGGCAAGTGTTTTTTTAGATCTCGCTCATCGAGATAAATTATTGACCGGCGAAATAAAAGTGGTAGATGATAAAACCATTGAGGTTTTTAGAAGCAGCGAAGCGTGGGCGAAAGAACAATATATATATGCACGAATAGAGTTTTCTAAACCGGTAACAGTAAACAAAAACACAAAAGGCGATAAAGCATTGTTTGGTTTTTCTGTTAAAAAAGGAGAAAGTGTTTTAGTTAAAGTTGCCATATCGGCAGTCAGTTATGATGGCGCAAGAAAAAACATGGAAAGTGAATCGGCTGATTGGGATTTTGAAAAAACAAAAGCAGAGGCGCAGACTTTATGGAATAAGGAACTCGGAAAAATTGAAGTCAAGACAAAAAATATAAACGACCTAGAAAATTTTTACACAGCACTTTATCATTGCATGATACACCCAAACATTAATAATGATGTAGATGGACAATATCGCGGTAACGATTTAAAAATTCATAAAGCAAAGCACAATCATTATACTGTTTTCTCCTTGTGGGATACATTTCGCGGTCTACATCCTTTGCTTACTATTATAGATCAAAAACGAACAAACGATTTCATCAATACCTTTTTAGATATCTATAATGAGAGTGGAATGTTGCCCGTTTGGGAACTTGCCGGCAACGAAACTTATTGTATGATTGGGTATCATTCTGCTTCCGTAATTGCCGACGCACTCAGTAAGGGCATTGGAAATTTTGATACCCTTGCTTTGTTCAACGCATTATTGAAAAGTGCTAACACCGATAAATTTGGAATTAAACAATACGCACAGAAAGGATATTTAAGTGTGGAGGATGAACCCGAAAGCGTTTCAAAAACTTTAGAATATGCTTATGATGATTGGTGCATTAGGCAAATTGCCATAGCTGTAAAAAATAGAAAAGAATATGAAAAGTTCAATCGTCGAGCATACAATTGGATAAATGTATTCGATTCCCAAACCGGGTTTATGTGTCCGCGTTTTAACGGGGGCTGGCTTTCTCCTTTTGACCCGAGCGAAGTAAACAATCATTTTACAGAGGCAAACAGTTGGCAATATTCTTTTTTCGTTCCGCATGATATAATAGGATTGGTTAATAAATCAGGAGGCTCTAAAAAATTTGAAAGAAAACTTGATTTACTTTTTTCAACTAACAGTAAAACAACCGGAAGAGAACAAGCGGATATTACAGGGTTAATTGGTCAGTATGCGCAAGGTAATGAACCCAGTCACCATATGGCGTATTTGTATAATTATGTCAGCGCTCCAAAAAAAACAGAGAAGCTTGTATGGAAAATTTTACATGAAATGTATAAACCAAAGCCGGACGGTTTGTGTGGTAATGAGGATTGTGGACAAATGAGCGCGTGGTTTGTTTTAAGCAGCATGGGGTTTTACCAAGTGACACCGGGACTTCCTTATTATTCGTTAGGCACCTGTTTGTTTGATGAAGTAAAAATTCATTTGGAAAATGGGAAGACATTTACCATAAAAACAAAGAAAAGTTCTCCGAAAGCGTTTTTAATCGAGTCGGCAATTTTAAACGGAGAAAAATTAACTACGCCGTTTTTTTATCATCAGGCACTAATGAATGGAAGTACTCTCGAATTAAATATGAGCTCCGATTCAAGTTCATTTAGAAATGATAATTGGGAAGCGAATACATTTGATCACGCGGAAGCACCCGTCATTACTGCTCCATTGATATTTAAAGACTCTGCTACAGTAAAAATTTCTACTACTGAGGTAATAGATAAAATTTATTATTCTATGGATAATGCCCCGTATAAAATTTACGAAGGATATTTTAATATAAGCAACACCACAAAAATAAAAACATTTGTTGTGAGAGAAAAAGACACAAGCTCGTTAGCTGTTGGAACATTCTATAAAATGAAACACCCCGATTGGAAAATTACCTATAACTGCAAATACAACAAACAATACACGGGTGGTGGCGATGAAGCATTAATTGACGGAATACAAGGTGATGAAAACTGGCGCAAGGGTTTTTGGCAGGGGTTTCAGGCGCAGGATTTCGAAGTCGTAATTGATGTGGGAAAAATTATGGATGTGCATGGAATTAACACAAGTTTTTTGCAGGATTCACGTTCATGGATAGTTTTTCCGGCAAAAGTTGAGTATTTGTTTTCTACGGATGGAATTACTTTTACGTCGAAAAAAGAAGTTCACTCGGTAACTCCCGCCAACGATAATACCGTAAAAACCCTTGGCTATGCTTTTTCAAACGCAAATTACAAAGCCCGCTATGTAAAAATAAAAGCGTTTAATTTTGGCAAACTACCCGATTGGCATCAAGGCAAGGGTGGCGATGCTTTTATTTTTGTGGATGAGATTGATATAAAATAAAAACCAAGCCGCAGATTTCGCTAATTCCTCAGATTTTATTTCTTAGTGAATCATTTACTATTGTTATTAAAAATAAGCTAACATCATACTTGTTAAGCTAAAATCGTAGTACTTTTAAGCCAATCTAATCACGGTTATGAAACGTATTTTACTTATAACATTTTTATTTTTATCAGTCACGGTTTTTTCGCAAAAAATAACTTCGTTTACTCCGGATACCGCTAAATTTATTAAAGAGCTTGATGCTTATTTTCAGGAAGGCTCTGCCAATAAGGAAGACGCAACTAAGTTTGTAGAAAACTTTAAAAAATTCTGGCAAACGGGTGTTTTTTCCAAAGGGTATAAAGATTATGTTTATACTACATGCAATTCGCTACTGGCAAAAAAATTAAAACCTTATCCATATTTTCAAAATTATTTAATTGCTATTTCAAACTTTATTAATTCAAAACAAGATTTTGATAACCTTGAAAAGTGGCACGAACTCATCGAAAAAGTTTTAAAAAATAAAAGCCCTAAACCCATCGATAATTTTTTAGAGATGAGTGTAAACTTATTTGAGGATGGAATTTTCTATAAATCGCCGAGTTTCGAGTGGTATACGCCGCAAGGTTCTTATAAATTTGATTATGATAGCCTGCCAAAATTAGTGTTTCAGGATTTTACGCTTTCTGGCCGTAACCCACGTTATGATTCTATAAGCATTGAAAACACGAATGGAACTTATTATCCTACCTCCGGAAGATTTTACGGTAAAGGCGGAAAAGTAAGTTGGCTGCGCACCGGACTAACAGATGAAGTGTACGCAAACATAAAAAAATACAGTATCGATTGTAAAACAGGAACGTATATTGCCGATTCGGTAATTTTTTACCACCCTCAATATTTTGATAAGCCACAATTAGGAAAACTTACCGATAAAATAATTACTCAAAATGATGGCAAGCCAACCTATCCGCGTTTTGATACCTATGCTAAACGGCTCGAAATTAAAAGTGTGATAAAAGATGTTTTTTATGATGGGGGTTTTTCTATGCGCGGCGCGCAGTTTGTAGGCAGTGGTGATTTAAAAAACCCGGCACACGTTGTTTTTAAAAGAAACAATGTGCGGTTTTTGGAAGTATCGGCGCGTAATTTTACCATGAATGCAGAAAAAATTACTTCAGATAATGCGGCCATTAAATTTTATTTCGAAAAAGATTCTATTTATCACCCCGGATGTAATTTTAAATATCTGGCAGATCAACGTAAAGTTTCACTTATACGTACCGATGATGGTTTGCAAAAAACACCGTTCTCAAATTCTTTTCATAAAGTAGATATGTATTTTGAAGAGCTAACCTGGAAAATTGATTCTCCAAAAATTGATATTGGGTTTTTAGCAGCTAATTTACAAGGGCAAGCATTTTTTGAGAGTCAGGATTTTTTTACAATGGACAGGTTTAATGTTATTAAAGGACAAGGGTCGGATGTAAACCCTATGATAAAAATTAATCAGTATTACGAACAAAACGGAAAACAAATTTCTTTTAATGCGGTTGATTTAGCTAAGTATATGAAATGGTTGGCTGTTGATTTGAGACCTGTGCTAATAAAAGTTGCAACATTTGGTTTAATAAATTATAATGTTGAATCAGATGAAATAACAATACAAGAAAAACTTTTTAAATACCTAAAAGCAGCAAGAAAACTAACCGACTATGACGTTTTCACTATACACTCCATTGCTTCCGGATCGTCAAATGCCACCATCAATTTACTGAACAATAATTTTGATATGCGCATACACGGCGTAAAACAAATCCTTATCAGCGATACACAAAAAGTATTTGTCTTTCCTAAAAGTCAGGAAGTGGTGTTGAAAAAAAATCGTATGCTCACATTTAGCGGTGTAGTGGCGTCGGGTAAATTTGAATTTCACGGGAAAGAATTTGCCTATGATTATGAACAAAACAAAATTAATTTGAAAGAAGTTGACTCAGTTCGTATTTACGTAAGCGCGCTACAAGCTGAGCCCGATGGCAGCATTCCTTTTAAACGTGTACAAACCGTTATGGAAAATGTTTCCGGAGAATTGGATGTTGATCACCCAAAAAATCACGCCGGCTATTTAAAAATGCCAAGATATCCTATCTTTAAAAGTTTCAAAGACTCCTATGCTTTTTACGACAGACGTTCAATACAAAAAGGGGTTTATAACCGCGATAAATTCTATTTCAAAATCGATCCGTTTACTATTGACAGCTTAGATAATTTTAATAATAATGCGCTTCAGTTTAAAGGAGAATTTTCTTCATCCGGAATATTCCCTGTTTTTCGTGACACACTTACTCTGCAAAAAGATTATTCGCTCGGGTTTATTCGAAAAACCCCACCGGGTGGTTACCCGGCCTATGGCGGAAAAGGAAGATTTGAAAATGAAATTCGTTTAAGTAACAAAGGTTTGCGTGGAGGCGGAGATATAACGTTCGGACCTTCTCTTTCAAGAGGTAACGACTTTGTTTTCCTTCCCGATTCATTAAACGGAATAGCAAATACGTTTGATGTAAAAGAAACCGAAATACCGGATGAGTTTCCGCAAGTGCATGGTGACAAAGCCTATTTACACTGGGTACCCAAAAAAGATTTGATGCAGGCATATGATACCGACACCCCTTTTTCTTCTTACAACAAAAAACTTTTGTTTAGAGGAAGATATGATTTAAGTCCAAAAGAATTGTACGGCAGTGGTAAAGCAGATTTTGAAAAAGCAGATTTAATTTCGAGAAGCATGCTTTTTAAACAAAAAAAATTCTTTGCCGATACAGCCGATTTCCATTTAAAAGCACTTGATGAAGAGGGTTTTACTTTTGCTACTGATAACGTTAATTCAACTATAGATTTTGAAAAACGAACCGGAACTTTTGTATCTAACGGATCGGGATCAGTCGTGCGTTTCCCGAAGAACGAGTATATAAGTTACATGGATCGTTTCAAATGGTTTATGGATAGCGAGACTATACAACTGGGCGATGAGCAGAAAAAAATTGACGCTTCACAGTCGGAAGACTTACAATTAGATGCGCCCGAATTTATTTCTACGCATCCTAAACAAGATTCGTTGCGATTCTATGCCCCCGCAGCAAGATACAATTTGCGCAAATACATTATCAATTGTATAAACGTTCCTTTTATAAATGTGGCCGATGCGCGCCTTTATCCCGACAGCGGAAAAGTTACAATCTTTAAAAACGCAAGAATAGACACTTTAAAAAATGCAGTGATAATAGCTAACACCGTAACAAAGTTTCATACCATTAAAAATGTGAAAGCAATTATTTTTGGGCGCAAATCATATTTAGCGGAAGGTGATTATACGTATCTTGATGAAAACGAAAAACCATACAACATTCACTTTGCAAAAATCCAACCCGATACGGCCGGACAAACAATTTCTGAGGGTGTGATTCCTGAAAAAGATAATTTTAAGTTTAACGATTATTTTAGTTTTGCCGGAAAAGTTTATCTGAAAGCAACCAACACGTTTTTAAGTTATGATGGTGGCACACGCATACTGCATAGCTGCCATTTAGGTAAATCGTACTTAAAGTTTGAAGGAGAGATTGATCCCAAAGACATTTTGATACCAATACCAAAAGACCCTAAAGACATGGAGGGCAAACAAGTTGATTGCGGAATTATTTATTCGCCCGATTCAAACCAGGTATATTCAGCATTCCTTTCACAAAAAATTATTACAAAAAACGATAAGGATGTTTTGATTGTAGACGGATACTTGGGTTTTGATAAAGAAACCAAAGAGTATCGCATATCTAATAAAGAAAAATTAGACGAAACATCTTTACCCGGAAATTATTTAAGTTTAGGTACAACAAACTGTTTAGTTTACGGAGAGGGCCGACTTGATATGGGCGCTGACTTCGGACAAATGAAGGCAACAACAGTAGGAAATGTAACACACAATACCATTAATGATTCTGCAACATTTGACTTGATGATGGTACTTGATTTCTTTTTTGAAAAGAGCGCTGTTAAAAAAATGGCAGCCGATTTCGAAGTATTTTTTAATACGTTGGCCCCCGTTGATTTCAGCCGCAAAACATTTGAAAAAGGAATGATAGAAATTCTTGGTAAAGAGCGCGGCGACAAAGCACTTTCTGAGCTAAACCTATATGGTAATTACAGAAAATTCCCCGATGAAATTGAAAAGACAATGTTTTTGTCAGACGTTCAGATGGTGTACAACAGTAAAACAAAATCTTTTGTATCAACCGGAGACATTGGAGTTGCAAACTTTTTAAAACAAGAAATTTATCGTTATGTGCCCGGGCTCATACAAATTAAAAAACAAAAAAACGGCGATGCAATAGATATTTATTTTGAACTTGATGGAAATACCTGGTATTATTTTAATTATTTCAGAGGTGTAATGAGTGTCATATCAAGCAATCCGGAATTTAATAAAATTGTATCAGAACTTAAACCAAAAGAAAGAAAAACGGACGTTAAAGACGGGCCTTCTTATCAATTTAATATTTGTAGTCCAACAAAAAAAGATCAGTTTGTTAAAAAGACAAAACAAGCAATGGGACTTAAGGATACTGAAGATTAAAATAAATTTTTCAGCGTAGCCAGCGTTTCCTCAATCTCAACTTCCGTTGTATATTTCCCTAAGCTAAAACGTATAGAAGAATAAGAATCTTCATCACTTAGCCCCATTGCTTTTAAAACATGCGATGGTTGCGCTAACGCAGACGTACAAGCAGAGCCCGATGCGACACAAATTTTAGAATTTATTTTTGAAATAATTGAATCGGCTTTTGTTCCGCTAAAACAAATGTTTGCCGTGTTGTATAATCGAAACTTTGTACTTCCGTTAATTCGAACTCCGTTTATATCTAATAAATAATGTTCGAGCTTTGCACGTAAAGAAGAAATTTTCGTATTCTGGTCCCACATTTCTGCTTGTGCTATTTCACAAGTTTTTCCTAATCCCACAATTCCCGGAACATTTAAAGTGCCCGAACGTAACCCGCGCTCATGTCCGCCTCCATCAATTTGTGTTTGTAAAACCACTCGTGGATTTTTTCTCCTTACAAAAAGAGCGCCTACACCTTTTGGACCATAAAATTTATGCGCAGAAATACAAAGTAAATCAATGCCCAATTCATTTATATCAATGCTTGTTTTACCCGCCGCTTGTGTTGCATCGCAAAAAACAATAGCGTTATATGCGTGTGCTATTTCTGCAATTTGTTTTATTGGTTGTATAACTCCGGTTTCATTGTTAGCCAACATTACGCAAACTAAAATAGTTTTTTCGGTAATAGATTTTTTTAACTCATCTAAATCAATAAGCCCTTCCGGCGAAACAGAAAGATAAGTAACTACAGCACCTTTTTTCTCAAGCACTGTACACGTGTCTAATACTGCTTTATGTTCGGTACAAACAGTTATAATATGATTGCCCTTGCTTTTATATTTTTCAAAAGTACCTTTTATGGCCAGATTGCAACCTTCGGTAGATCCGGAAGTGAAAATAATTTCTTCAGCCTCACAACCAATTAAGTCCGCCACTTGTTTACGCGCTATATCTACAGCTGCTTCTGCCGCCCAACCAGCTTGATGCGTTTTACTTGCAGCATTTCCAAAAATTTCAGAGAAATAGGGCAGCATGACTTCCAACACTTTTTCATCTACCGGGGTAGTTGCGTTATAATCTAAATAAATTGGCTTTTGCGACATAGCGTCTCAAAATTACAATTAAATTCGTCTCAAATATAAAAGCCCTTTGCGCAAGCATATTTCTAAAGATCACCTGCTACTTCACTTCATTGTATTTATCTGGGGTTGGAGCCCTATTTTTGGCAAGGCCATATCCTTGCAGGCTTTCCAGTTAGTATGGTTTCGTATTTTAATTACACTGGCAGTGCTTGCCGTCTATTTTACGATTACAAAAACACCTTTAAAGGTTTCTAAAACTAATTTTTGGAAATTAACGGGCATCGGCCTCATCATTGCTTTTCACTGGTTTTGTTTTTACAATGCTATTAAAGTTTCTAATGTTTCTATTACATTGGTCGCTTTTTCTACCGGAACACTTTTTACCTCTATAATCGAACCAATTTTTTACAAACGTAAATTTTATTTGTACGAAACTGTTTTTGGTTTACTAATCATTGGGGCTATCTGGCTAATTTTTTCGGTGGAGACAGAATATTATTTAGGAATAATTTTTGGAATGCTTGCGGCGTTTACTTCTTCTTTATTTACTGTTTGGAACGGATTATTGGTTCGCAAAACCGAATCGCCTGTTATTACTTTTTACGAATTACTTGGGGGAATTTTGAGTTTGTCTTTATATCTGCTTTTCACCGGAGAATTCAGCACAGACTTTTTTGTTGTTTCTACAAAAGACATGTTCTTTCTGAGTATTTTTTGTGTTGTAGGAACTGCTTTTCCTTTTGTTGCCAGCGTTAATCTACTTAAAAGATTAAGTCCTTACACAGTTACTTTAACTGTAAACTTAGAAACCGTGTATGGAATTATTTTTGCATTTTTACTCTGGCCTGAAACAGAAAAAATGAAACCCTCTTTTTACATTGGTGCGGGACTTATTTTACTCGTTATTTTTGCTAATGCTTTATTGAAAGCAAAAGTTTTTTCAAAAAAATAAAACAAGCTATTTAAAAAAAAGTTTTATTGGATTTACTATGTTTTTACTTGACATAATAAAAATAAAATAAATCATACTTAAGCAATAAAACAATAAACCTCTGTACGTACAAATTTCCCCAAGAATATAACAGTGTAAAAAAACGCTAAGTAGCGCAGTAAGTAATAATACGCGGTTAAATAAGAAGAAATATTTAGCGGGAATAGAAACCTGGATTTTCAAATAATCCCGAACGGTTAAAAACAAAAGTATTACAAGTGGGGTTTTTATAGGCAGATATCTGAAATTGATAAAGGGTAACCAAAATGTATCGACAGTATCTTTTAGAGATGAAACAAAATTAAAATGAGTAGAAATGGAATAGAGTGTATTAAATCTGACCACTGTTCCGTGGGCACTAAGATTAATATAAAGACTAAGAGAAACCGCCGCAAGCATAGTTATAAAAGAAACTCGTGTTGAAGGAATTGTTATTGCAAGAAATAAAAAAACAGACAAGAAAATTACTGCATAAACCTCATTCATTTGTCCGAGACAAAAGGAAAGAATAGAGAGGGATAAAATACGCAAAAAGGTAGGTTTACCAATAAACAGTGTGATCATAAAAACAAAAAAGATAAGCGATAACAAGTGATTGCTGATACCACTAACCCAATAAAAAACCTCGTAACGCCCGTCAATAAGAAAAATAAACAAGGAGCAGCTTACAAGAAAAGAAAGTAAAATATGTTTTAGAAAGGTAAGAGAAGACATTACTCCTTTTTTAATAAGTGTTTTAAAAAGAAAATAGAGTGAGGTAACTAAAGTAAGAAAGATAAAAAGATCATATAAATAATACAGAGAATGATGCGTTTTTAAAATGTTAAATACTATAAGTGAATAAAAATTACTAAACATTCGTCCGTCAAAATGGGCGATGTAGGCACCATTGTATTTTCCGGGAAGCATTTGCATTAGTTCCCATACAGAATATTTTTGCAAGAGGGCGCTATATAAACAATCGTCGATATTAACCGGGAATTTAAAAGGTTCGGTAAAAAACCGACTGATAACTCCAACGCAAACCAAGATAATAGCAGCGGGAATTAATTTAGTAAGAAGTTTGTTTTCTTTCTGCATTTAATAAATAGGAAAGTGTAAAGATAGTTAATTAGAAATATTTTTTCGTGAAATAAAAAGCAGACTGAAAGTAAAAAGTAAAAAGCAGTATCCCCAAATTGCCCCGCGGGCAGGAACAACATCGCTAAGTGTATAACAATGCAGAAAAAAAGAAAGGGCTGCAATAGCAATAGCGCAGAAAAAAACTACAAATTTTTTTTTAAAAATTTGTATCGAATGACTTTTTATAAATAAAATAAAAACAAGAAGCGCCCCTGCAAAAAACGGAAGATAGGATAAATGTAAAACAGGAAATAAAAATGAGTGTATGGTATTTTTAAACGATTGCATGATGTTGAAATCAGGTAATCCTTCCATGCGTAGTTTATATCCACCCGAATAAATATTTGTTGATAGAGAAACACTTATTGCTATAATTGAAACAACTATTTTTAGTTTTCCGAGTTGTATTTCGGGAAAGTAAAATTTATTTAAAAACAATAAACCAAATACAGTAAGCGCGGCACAAATTGCATTTACTTCGTTTAATCCTCCAATACAAATAGAAAGCAACAAAACACAAACAGTAGAAAAAACAGTCTGACTTTCTTTTAACAATAATGAAAACAAAAACAGGCAAATAATAACGCTTAGTAAATGGGTATTTGCCGAGCTAACCCATCCCCATATTTCCCACCGGCCTTTAAATAATAAAAAATATAAAGTTGCGGTAAACACAAGCGAAAAAACAGTTCGCGAAAAAACAGAAACTTCTTGCTGTAAAAATGATTTAGCGTAATTTTTATAAAGAGTACTTACCGCAAACATAAATAGCAGCAGTAAAAATGTAAGATAAACACCATAAAGAAAAAAGTCTTGCCCAATAAAGTAAAAACTAAAGGCGCAAACAATATGGCTGAACCACCTACCGTTTGCTATTTTATAACAAACATCAATGCTTCCTCCAATTCCGTATTTTCTCACAAGCCCGTCGTAAAAATAATCATCCAGACTAAAATGACGATTAAAGGCATCGCAAAAAAAATAAAATAAAAAACCCGCAACAAGTGCCGCGGGTAAAATATATTTTGTGAATATTTTCATTTAATCAGCAAATAACGGATATTTACTCATCCAGGTATTTATTTTCTTTTTTGTTTTTGCCAGTTCTTTAGGATTGTCTTTGTTTTTCAATACATGGTCAATCAATTCAACAACCTTAATGCAATCTTTTTCTTTTAATCCGCGCGATGTGATTGCAGGTGAACCAATGCGAATACCCGATGTAACAAAAGGAGATTTATCATCAAAAGGCACCATGTTTTTATTTACGGTAATATCGGCTTCTCCAAGGGCATGTTCTGCCTCTTTACCCGTTAAATTTTTGCTGCGTAAATCAATCAACATACAATGATTATCTGTTCCGCCCGAAACAATTTTGTAACCAAGTTCCATAAATTTTTTTGCCATGACTTGTGCATTTTTAACAACCCGCACGCAATAAAACAGATACTCATCACTTAACGCTTCACCATAAGCAATAGCTTTTGATGCGATAACATGTTCAAGCGGACCACCTTGTGTGCCCGGGAAAACGGCAGAGTCTAAGAGGGCACTCATCATTTTTGTTTCTCCTTTTAAAGTTTTTTCTCCATAAGGGTTTGGGAAATCTTTTCCAATCATAATCATTCCGCCACGTGGGCCGCGTAATGTTTTATGTGTTGTTGTTGTAACAATATGGCAATGCGGCATGGGGTCGTTTAATAAACCCCGCGCAATTAATCCGGACGGATGCGAAATATCTGCCATTAATAAAGCGCCCACTTCATCGGCAACTTTGCGTAGTGTTTCATAGTCCCAATCTCTGCTGTAAGCCGAAGCACCGCAAATAATTAATTTTGGTTTTTCTGCTATAGCGGTAGCTCTGAGCATATCGTAATTTATAAGTCCTGTGTTTTCATCCACGCCATAAAAAGTTGCGTGGTATAATTTTCCGCTGAAGTTTACCGGAGAACCGTGTGTTAAATGTCCGCCATGCGAAAGGTTAAATCCTAAAATAGTATCACCGGGTTTTAAGCAAGCAAGCATAACGGCGGCATTTGCTTGTGCGCCCGAATGTGGTTGAACATTAGCCCATTCAGCTCCGAATAATTGTTTTGCGCGGTCAATAGCAATTTGTTCTACTTCATCAACTACTTCGCACCCGCCATAATAGCGTTTACGCGGCAAGCCTTCGGCGTATTTATTTGTGAGTACAGAACCCATGGCTTTCATCACATCATTGCTTACATAATTTTCTGAAGCAATTAATTCTATACCGCGCACCTGACGGTCCTGTTCTTTTTTTATCAGCGAAAAAATAAGAGAATCTTTTTTCATTTGTCTGTATTATAATTTTTATAAAAATACATTATCGGAATTAAAATCATACAAGGTACAGGCGACTCTATCAATCCCATAAAAATGCGACTGAAACGATAGCCCTCATTTAAATGTCCAACTAACCAGCCTGTGCAGAACGAAATTCCTGCGAACAAAAATAAAGAAAGATACAGCACGCTTAACCAACCGGAGGTTTTTTTTTCCTGAAACAAGAACAAGAGAAGTTTTTTTTGAACGAACCAGAACAAAAGCACAAATAGTGGGGTACTAAACCACTTAATCACGTACAATGTTTGGTAAGAAAACTCATTTAAGAATCGAAAGGCGGGCCGAATAGTGTGAAGATTGTAACCCGTAGGATTAAAGTATTTATTATATAAAATGGCGTTAATGCCAACAAAAAGATGTTCCCTAAAAAACCCCAGGCATAAAAGCAAAATCACAAAAAGGATAATTTTAAACTTTCTGTTCATATTTTTTGCTTTGTTTTAGCGCATAATTTACCCACCACATCCACAACGAAAAAATGAGAGCATATACAAAAATGGTAAAGGTGTAGGTATGGTTAAAATCGAGGTATTGCGGGGCATAATAATTAATAAGCGTTAAACCTATTACGCGTAAAATATTTGCAACATGAATAAGTAATATGCCGATTGGAATAAACCATAATTTGCTTTTCGCATTACCCGGAAATGCCAATACAAATAGGGTAAAAAACGCGAATAAGGTCATGGCATTACAGGGGCTGCCAATCCAGATGGGGTGCGCACCATCAATACCCAGTAGTTGCATATCACGCTCTTCCTGTCGCTGATAGGTTGTATATCCAAATAAGCGAAGAATAAAAGCGGACTGGTTGATGATGAGGCTGATTAATTTTTCATCAACGGCTGTATAGGGTTTTATTACAAGTTCATATAACAGAAACCACGAAACATATAATACTGCAGCGTAGGTAAAAAAGCGGGTAATTTTGTTATTGAAATTTAAAACAGGCATAAAAACCCACGAAAATATCCGTGGGGAATTTATCTAAGATTTCTTCTGATAATCATACAACTTTTTACCACCGTATACGGCTGCAGCTGCAATTAAAAAGCTAATACCACCATCAATTGGAATACAAGGAGGAGGCCAGCAAGGAGGAGCCATGCCACCACCCGGAGGCGGAGGCGGACCTGCCTGCGCAACATATGTTGCCGCAACAAGCAAACCTGCAATAAAAATATGTTTTGCTGATTTTTTCATATTACACCGCTAATATACCAATAAAACAAATAGGTTCGCCATTTTTCTGATAAAAAAACGTAAATTCGCCCTTAAAATCAAGGGCTTGGCTAAGAAGCAATCAAATACAGTATTAAAATTTGATGACGTAAAAGTTATCTGGCGTACCATTTTACAAAACTGGTACGTACCTGTTATTCTAATCCCGCTATTATACCTTATAGGGTATTTTGTGGCGTATCGTCAGTTTGAGACTTATCAGGTTTCAACACAATTACTTTTAAAAAGTAACGATCAATATTACCAAAGCAATATTATTAATGAAGCGGGAGATTTTTATAGCAGCGGTGGATCTTTTGTTGGCAATTCGAACGAAATAAGGGTAATAAAATCATACAACTTAATTGAAAAGGTTGTTGAGAAGTTAAAAACAAGACTTCAGGTTTCTTATTTTATAGTGGGGAGGGTGCGTACATCCGAACAATTTAACGGCATGCCTTTTTCGGTATTGATAAACAGTATTAACCCCGGATTATATGAGCAAAAGTTTTCGCTGAAAATAATGGATGAGCAAACTTATCAGCTTGTTTATAAAGAAGGAGAAAAAGAAATAAAAAAGCAAGGCACGTTTGATAAAGAAATTATCGATGTAAACTATAATCTCTTAGTAACAAAAAATGCGGTTTTTGGAAAGGAATATATAAATGAAACAAAAAACATTCAATATGAATTTGTGACACATTCATTAGAAACATTAGTGGCAACCTTTCAGGCTAAACTTAAAATTGAAAACCCGGATTACACCAATGTGCTTACTGTTTCTTACGAAGATAATTTAATAGAACGATCAAAATTATTTTTAGATACGCTATCAAAAATTTATATTGATAATACACTAAAAAGCAGATTCGAATTAAATGAACGCACAATTCAATATATCGACAGGCAAATGGCGGATATATTCTCTATACTCAAATTCTTTGAAGACACGTTACAAAACTATAAATCAAACAAAGCGATACTTGATTTGCCAAGAGAAGAGGCTGAATATTTTAGCAAGCTTAGTCTTTACGATAATCAAAAAGCCGCAATAAATCTTCAAATAAAGAGCTTAAATGATTTAGAGAAATATATTATTGAAGATAAAGATCCGCAATTTTTACCTCCTTCTGCTTTTGTTGGAACCGGCGATGTGTTCCTTTCTAAGGAAGCCATGCATCTTTACAATTTACAAACACAAATGAACGAAGCCAGAAATACATCTAAAGAAGAAAATTATGCAATAAAACAATTAGTTAATACAATTAAAAAAACCAAACAAGATATACTGGTTTATATCAGTAACCAGCGCAATGCTTCAAAACAAACCATCGAAAATATAAATGTGCAAATTGAAAATTATATTGGCAATATAAAGACGATACCCCAAAAACAAAGGGATATTTTAGGAATACAACGTCAACTTAGTGTAAACGAAGGGCTCTATAATTTCCTGCTTCAAAAAAGAGCCAGTACCTACATTGCCCGTGCTTCTATTATAGCCGAAACAAAAGTTATTGAAAGTCCGCGACCAACAGGCAAGGTATATCCCGACAAAAAGAAGATTATCATGCAATATATTTTTGCAGGAGCTATTATAAGTTTACTAATTATATTACTAAGGTTCTTCTTCTTTACAACTCTCCAGAATATAGTTGAGTTAAAAGAATTGACAACAACCCCCGTTATTGGCGATTTGGTTTTTGTAAAAAAAATGAGTCCTACGGGAATTATTGTTGATGAAGAACCTAAATCTCATATAGCAGAAAGTTTTCGAACCCTGCGGACTAACCTTCAGTATTTAAATACAATGCCGGGGTCAAAAATCATTTTACTTACATCAAATGCACCCGGCGAAGGAAAAACTTTTTGCTCTATAAACTTAGCTACGATGTTGGCTAAGGGAGGCAAAAAAGTTTTATTACTTGAGTTAGATTTACATAAACCCCGTGTACAAAAAGCACTTGAAATGACGGCGGAAATTGGTATAAGCACCATAGTGGTAAAACAAAACACCATAGAAGAATGTATTAAACCTACCAAGATTGAAAAATTAGACGTGTTGCTTTCAGGACCCATTCCTCCTAATCCTTCCGAAATGGTTCTTTCAAACGAAATGAAAGAAATATTGAATTACGGGAAAAGCCATTATGATTATGTGCTTATTGATACACCGCCGGCCGGTTTAATAAGCGATTCTATTTATCTGATGCAGTACGCAGATATTTCTTTATTTGTACTAAATACAAAATTCGCTAATAAAGGTGTTGTCAATTTTATTGATGAGCTCGTTGAAACACACCAAATTAAAAACTTTGCGTATGTATTAAACGGAGTGAAGCGCCGCCGCTCCGGATACTATTATACCAAATATAGTTATCGTTACGGTGCAGGATATGGCTATGGTTACGGCTATGGTTATGGTTACGGATACGGTTATGGAGGCGGAGCCGGTTATGGTTCGCGCTACGGTGGAAAAAAATAAAAACTTTTAATGAGCATTACACCAGATATAAAAGATTTATTTCTCCCTTACAAAGCTTCTTTAAAAGATGCACTTGCGTTGATTTATAAAAACGCTCAAGGAATTTGTTTTGTTACCGGAGATGAGTTAGAAAATAGTAAACAAGTCCTGCATCATATTTTTATTTCCGTAAAATTGTAAAAACTTGGAAGTTTTATTTGTTATACCTGCAAGAGGCGGAAGCAAAGGTCTCCCGAAAAAAAATATAAAACCCATTGCCGGCAAACCACTTATAGCCTGGTCTGTTGAAGCTGCAAAAACGGCGGCAGATATAATTGGCAATTGCGATGTAATTGTTTCTACCGATAGCGAAGAAATTGCTGCTATTGCAAAACAATATGGCGCTCAAATTCCTTTTATACGCCCCACCGAATTAGCTAATGATACTGCCCCATCAATTGATGTTATGTTGCATGCCGTTGATTATATGGAAAAAAAAGGTAAGCAATATAAATACATTGCTTTGATAGAGCCAACTTCTCCACAACGAGATGGGCATGATTTAGTAAATGCACTTAATCAATTAAAAAATACCAATGATGCCGAAAGCATTGTTGGTGTATGCAAAACGGAAGGTTCTCACCCTTTATTTCTCACCAAATTAAATAAAGGGTTTTTAGATCCCTATGAAAACAAAACGTATAAAGTATATCGCCGCCAAGAAATTGATGAGGTGTACTTTTTTGAAGGGAGCGTGTATATTTCTAAAACAGGGAGCCTAAAAAAAAGAAAAAATTTTTACCACGAAAAAACATTGGGCTTTGAAATGCCTAAGTGGAAATCATTCGAGATAGACGACATGACAGATTTTTTAATTATAGAACAATTATTAAAAGCAAGAAAGGAAGGATTAATAAAATGAATTATTCGCAACGTTTACATAAAGTAATTCCGGGTGGAGCGCACACATATAGTCGTGGTGACGACCAATTTCCGAGTAATGCACCTGCTATTTTAGAAAAAGGTAAAGGTGCTTATGTTTGGGATGCTGACGGAAATAAATTTTTGGATTACGGAATGGGACTTCGTTCAGTTACCGTTGGGTACGATTGCGATGAAATTTCTAACGCCGCTATTGCCGAAATAAGAAAAGGTGTAAACCTTACACGTGCTTCTGTAACAGAATTAAAAGCTGCCGAGTTAATGATTAGTTTATTTCCCTGGGCAGATATGGTTAAATTTGGCAAAAGCGGTTCAATGGTTACAACAGCCGCTATAAAATTAGCGCGCGCTTATACAGGCAGAACGCATGTGGCCATGTGCGCCGAACACCCGTTTTTTACATACGATGATTGGTTCATTGGCACAACAATCATGGATAAAGGCATTCCGCAAGAGAGCAAATCTTTTAGCCACAGATTTCATTATAATGATATTGCCTCTCTCGAAAAAATATTTGTAGAAAACCCCAATCAAATTGCTTGTGTAATTTTAGAACCCGCTACTTTTCAATCGCCTTGTGCAGCATGCGGACAAAATATGTTGGAGAAGCCGCATTGCAAAACCTGTGGCAATAAAGAAAAAAACTTTTTACATCAGGTAAAAGCACTGTGCAAAAAACACGGCGCGGTTTTTATTTTAGATGAAATGATTACCGGTTTCCGTTTTGATTTGCACGGCGCTATGAAGTTGTATGATATAGAACCCGATTTGGCAACCTTCGGAAAAGGTATGGCAAACGGATTTCCTTTAGCCGCTCTTATCGGTAAAAAAGAAATTATGAATCTGGGCGGAATTTTAGAGGAAGGCGCTGAGCGTGTTTTTTTAATTTCTACCACGCATGGCTCAGAAATGAGTTCGTTAGGCGCATTTATTAAAGATGTTGAGGTGTACCAAAAAGAAAATGTGGTTGACCATATTTGGGATTACGGGAAGAAACTAATTATAGGAATGAATGAAATTGCTAAGTCGTTAGGACTTGAAAATTATTTTGAAATGACGGGCTATCCCTGCTCTCCTGTATATTTTACGCGTGATAAAGAAAAAAATAGTTCGTTGGAGTTTCGTACACTCTTTTCGCAAGAGATGATTAAAAGCGGAGTTCTTATGCCGTGGGTGGCTTTATCATTTTCGCATGGCGAAGCAGAATTAAAACAAACTTTACAAGCCACTGAAAAAACTTTGCAGATTTATAAAAAAGCTATTGACGGAAATGTGCGGGATTATTTAGCAGGCAAGGCTATTAAACCTGTGTTTAGAAAATATAATTAATGCAACTCAGGGTTTCTAAAAAGTAACGTGCTTAACATCTTCCTGCGCTTTATTAAAATCTTCTATGCGGCCAATATCAAGCCAGTATCCTAAAATGGGATAAGACAATAATTTCTTTTTCGCAGCAATAACACGTTCCATAAAGTGTGTGGCATCAAAGGCATCATTATCCGGAATTAAATGTATCAGTTCTTTTTTAAACAAATAAATACCGGCGTTAGAATAGTAGGTAAAACGCGGTTTTTCGCTAAATCCTATAACTTCTTCACGCTCGTTAATATCCATTATTGCATAAGGCACATCAACTATATAGGGTATAGTAGCCACCAACATATCGGTGCCTGAACGTATAAATTTTGCGTAAAAATCTTCAAAATCTATATTGGTAAGTAAGTCAGAATTCATTACCAAAATAGAATCATTTACAAAATGCGGAATTAATTTTACAGAACCAATAGTGCCCAGCGGAATACCTTCTTTAATAAAACCGATAGAAGTATTTTCTATTTTATATTCTTTTAATCCATCTTCTATTTGTTTAGCCATGTGCCGCAAAGAAACATGAAAATTACTTACACCATAATTGGCAAGACGTTCAAGATTTCTTACAATAATAGGTCGTCCCCCTATTTTTAACATAGGCTTAGGAGTAGTATCAGTAAGTGGTTTTAAGCGTTCACCTTTTCCTCCTGCCATCAAAACAACATCTACAGGAATAATAGATCGTAATTTATCTAAATCAGCAATACGTATTATTTTCAAATCTACATCAACTACCGGAACAAATCTGATTTTCGCTTCCCTGTATTTTTTTGTTTTTTCAAAATTATTTTCACCGTCTTTAAAATACTTACTGGAGGTGTTCATAAAATTACTCGCAGGTGTATCAATGGTAAGGCCGTTTAATAAACCGCGCCGTATATCTCCGTCAGTTAATGAACCAACTAAACGATTTTGCTTATCAATAATAAATATTGCCATGTTAGGAATTGCAATTTCATTAAATAATTGCAAGGCTTCTCTGGCAGTACCTTTTTCCGGGAAAACATATTTATTAAAATCAATCATATTGTACGTTGTGGATTTCCTACTACTTTTTTATTATCTGAAATATCGTTTAAGATTACGGCGCCTGCGCCAACAGTTACATGCTTGCCTATTTTTATTCCTTCTTTAATTACTGCATTGGCGCCAATAAACGAACCTTCGCCAATGGAAACATTTCCGCACAAAACAGCACCGGGAGCAATGTGTACGTAATCATCAATAATACATTCGTGTTCAATAATACAACCTGTATTACAAATTACACCATTGCCAATTTTTACCAGCGGATTAATTACTGTCTGCGCCGCAAACATATTTCCTAAACCCGCATGCATGCTTTTACTTATAATGGCCGATGAATGAATAGCGTTTATTGTTGGGCCAATTTCTTTTATGAGTTTGGCGGCTATTTTTTGACGGATTAAATTATTGCCGATACTTACAAAATAAGAATAATCTTTTAATTTTTTTAGTACATCAGATTCGTTTTCGTTACCCAACCATTTTAACGCGTACGGATTTTTTTGTTTTTCTTCTGTATCTGTATAAGCAATTACAATTTGTTGTTGAGAAGCAAATATCTCAAACGCTACGTATGCGTGTCCCGAATACCCTATTAATGCTATGTTTTTCATCTATGTAAATTATCTTATTACTAAAACATTTCCTTTTATGGTTGAGCCGGCGGCACTATTTTTTGGAAGTAACAAGTAATAATACATACCATCTACCACTTCGTTTTTTGTATTAATTATTCCATTCCAAAAAACAGTTTGAGGTTTATCTGTTTCAAAAACTTTTTGTCCCCAGCGGTTGTATATTTCAAGTAAGTATTCATTGCAAGAACCTAATCCGCTAAAAATTAACTCATCGTTTATGCCATCGTTATTAGGTGTAAACACATTTGGTATGATTTTGTTTTGAATGGAATCAACAACAATAATATTTTGGGATGTTGTATCAGCGCAAATGGTTGATGGGTTTGTAACCAATATAACGGTATAGGTACCGGGTTGATATAAATGGATTGGATTTATAGTTGTGCTGTTTGTTCCGTCTCCAAAATACCATAGCATGCTTAGGGTGTTATTGACAGAATTAAAATTCCATTCAAGAGAAGCACATTGATTATTTGAAAAAGTGAACTGAGCCGGAACGATAGTGATTACCTGAATTAAAATCGTGTCATGGTCTGTGCAAAGGCCATTAATGCCTTGTAAATAATAGATTGTTGTTACGGTTGGGGAAACAGTTATGGAAGGTGATGTTCCTGTAAATCCTCCTCCCCATTGATAGGAATTTGCTCCACTCGCAGTTAAAACAGTGTTATTACCGTTACATAAAATGGTTGGCCCCGAAATATTTAAAGTGGGAGTTGGTGTTACGCTTACTGTAGCAATAATATTTGTTATGCAAGAACCATTTGCGCCGGTTAAAGTGTAGGTGGTGGTTGACAAAGGAGAAACAGAGATCGTATTTGTTGTTGCGCCCGTGCTCCAAGAATAATTTGCGGCTGTGGCTCCCGTTAAAACCGTGCTTTGCCCACTACAAATAGCGGTTGTCCCGGAAATATTTAAAGTCGGAGTATTTGTAACATTAACAGTTACTACAGTATTTGTTACGCAGGTTCCGTTGGCTCCGGTTAACGTATAAGATGCAGTAGAAGTGGGAGAAACAGAAATTGTATTAGTTGTTATTCCACCGGGAGTCCATGTATAATTTCCATTTGAGGATGTTCCGGCAAGTACGGTGGTTTGTCCACTGCAAATAGTAGTTGTTCCTGAAATAGTTAAAGTTGGAGTAGCAGTCACGCTTACTGTGGATACCGCGCTTGTGGTACAAGTTCCGTTAGCGCCGGTTAAAGTATAAGATGTGGTTGAAGCAGGCGAAACAGAAATTGTATTTGTTGTTGCGCCCGTGCTCCACGCATAATTTGTTGCTGTAGCTCCTGTTAAAATAATGCTTTGCCCACTACAAATAG